>Ga0180434_10003484_pt1 | contig 20012 bp, 21 predicted proteins | sample SS_ome_7_FD_132453 | JGI IMG/M metagenome (GOLD analysis project Ga0180434, IMG submission 132453) | Hypersaline lake sediment archaeal communities from the Salton Sea, California, USA - SS_1_D_2 metaG | ecosystem: Environmental > Aquatic > Non-marine Saline and Alkaline > Hypersaline >...
CCGGCGATGTAGATGCCCGTGGTCAGTGTCTCCACCGGCCTCAGCTTGGGATGGGCCTCAGTGAGGAAGCCAAGGGAATCGGCGGTGACGTTCAGCTTCCTCGCCAGCTCTATGGCACCGCTACGTGGCGTCATCGCGGTGGCCATGACCACCAGGTCGGCCGAGACCTCGACGCTCTTGCTGCTGAGGGTGTCACTCCCCCAGACCTTGAGCTTGTCTCCTTCGCGGAAGACCCGGGATACCCTGCCCCTGAGGTAGAGTACGTGCTCCTCTTCCTGGGCACTCTTGACGAACTCTTCGTATCCCTTGGAGTCCGACCTGATGTCCATATAGAAGACATAGGCCTGGCCGTCGGGGACTGTCCTGCTGTATAGCACCGCTTGCTTGGCGATGTACATGCAGCAGACCCGGGAGCAGTAGGTGAAGCCATGCTCCGGGTCGCGGGAGCCACAGCAGGAGATGAAGACAATCTGCTTGGGGACCTTGCCGTCCGAGGGCCGCCGTATCTCACCTCCGGTAGGTCCGGTTGGCGAGAGTATTCGCTCGAATTGCAGGCCGTCGATGACGTCGGGGTCCGATTCGTATTCCGGGATATTGGCTTTGTCCCACAGGTCGTATCCTGTGGCGATGACTATGGCGCCGACGGTCTCCTCGGTCGTCGTCTCTTCCTGGGTGAAATCAACCGCGTCGGCGGGGCAGACCTCTTGGCACGCGCGGCACTGAGCGTCCTGGAAGTAGAGGCAGCTATTGGTATCGATCATGTACCGCTGCGGGCTCACCTCCGGCGGCGACTTGTAGATAGCCTTCCGCTCCGAGAGCCCTCGGTCGAACTCACTGGGGCAGGTCACCGGGCACTTATCGACGCAAAGGCCGCAGGCAGTGCACTTCTCGTTGTCCACATAGGTGGGCTTCGTCTTGATGGTAAGATCGAAGTTGCCCACGTAGCCGGAGACGTCGTCAAGCTCGGAGTTGGTATACACCTTGATTCGGGGGTTTGCCGCTACCTCGGCCAGTTTTGGAGCGAGGAGGCAGGGCACACGGTCAAGCGTGGGGAAGGTGCCGGCGAGCTGCGCGGCGTGGCCTCCAATGTAGGGCTCCTTCTCCACCATCACTACCTCATAACCGGCGGCAGCTATCTCCAGGGCTGAGGTGATCCCTGCGATGCCTCCACCGATCACCAGCGCCCTCTTGTGGAGAGGCACCACCATGGGGGTCAATGCCATGTTCCGCTTCACCTTCTCAATGGTCATCTTGATCATGACAATGGCCTTCTGAGTGGCCAGTTCCTTCTCGTTCTCGTGCGGCCAGCTCACGTCCTCGCGGATGTTGGCTATCTCGAGAAGGTAGGGATTGAGTCCCTCTTTGGCGGCGACGCCACGGAAGGTCTTCTCGTGCATCAACGGGGAGCAATTTGACATAACTACACCGTTGAGGTTTTGCTCCCGTATCGTCTTCCTCACCAGGTCCTGTCCCGGGTCGGAGCACATGTAGATGTAGTTCTGCGCGAAGACGACGCCGGGGTAGTCCTTGACTGCCTCCACCACGCGCTCCACATCGACGGTGCCGGCGATGTTCATGCCGCAGTGACAGACGAAAACACCTATCCTCTGTTCCATTAGCTTACTGCCGCCTCCTCGAGTTCCACTTCGTCCTGAGCAAACAGCGCGAGGACCTTGCTTGCCGCTGCTCCCCCCTGGGCCACTGTGTCCTGGATGTCCCGTGGCCCCTGGCAGCAGCCGGCGAGGAAGATGCCGGGCACGGACGACTCCAGCGGCCGGAGCTTAGGGTGCAGTTCGGTCATGAATCCGTACTCATCCGTTGCGATGCCCAGTTTGGCGGCAAGCTCCGCTGCTCCCTCGCTGGGGAGCATAGCCATCCCCAGGACCACCAGGTCACAGGCTATCTCGATTCGCTTGCCGGTGAGCGTGTCGGAGCCCCACACCATGAGCTTGTCGCCCTCTCGGAATATCTTGGACGCCCTGCCTCTTATGTAGAGGACATTGTCTTCCTCCACCGCTCGCTGCACGAACTCCTCATAGTTCTTACCGGTGGTCCTGATATCGATGTAGAAGATGTAGGCCTGTCCGTCGTGGCAGACATGCTTGTACAGCAGCGCCTGCTTGACGAGGTACATGCAGCACACCCGGGAGCAGTAGGGGACGCCGTGCTCCGCGTCACGCGAGCCGCAGCAGGAGATGAAGGCCACCTCTTTCGGCTCCTTGCCGTCGGACGGCCTGATGACCTTGCCCGTGGTGGGTCCGGCGGGGCAGAGGATGCGTTCGAACTCGATGCCCTCGATGATGTCGGGGTCCGCATCGTACTCCTTGATGTAGCTCTTGGGCATCAGGTCGAAGCCAGAGGCCACGACTATGGCTCCGACCTCCACTTCAACGAAGCTGTCCTCCTGCTCGAAGTCGATGGCCTTGTTGGGACATGTGTCCACGCACACACCGCACTTGCCTTTGGTGAAATGAAGGCAATGCTCCCTGTCGATAATGGGCCGCATGGGGACGGCCTGAGCGTGAGGGACCCATATGGCGCGGCGATGGGCCTGTCGCTTGGGCAGGTTGAGGTACCGTTCGTACTCGGACAGCACGCGCGGCGGGCACTTCTCGGTGCACATAAGGCAGCCGTTGCACTTGTCCCAATCGACGTAGGCCGCCTTCCTGCGTATCTTCACCTTGAAGTTGCCGATGTTTCCCGAGACCTCCTCGATCTCGCTATGGGCGTAGATGGTTATGTTGTCGTGCTGGCCGGTCTCAGTCATAAGCGGCGTCTCGATGCACTGGGGACAGTCCAGCGTGGGGAAGGTCTCCGAGTACTGGATCATGTGCCCCCCGACGCTGTGCGTCCTCTCCACCAGGATGACCTGGTAGCCGCCGTCGGCGATGTCGAGCGATGCCCGGATGCCGGCGATGCCGCCCCCGATCACAAGGACCTTCTTGATGACGGGGACCTTCCTGAGCACCGGGGGCTGACTCGCTTTGAGTGCCTCCAGTTCACTGTCGATGGCCTCCAGGGCTCGTTCCGTGTTCTCCTTGATGCCGTCGTGGCTCCTGATGTCGACAAGCCGCATTCGATAGGCTTCAAGGCCCGCTGCAGTAACGGCATGGCGGAACACTTCCTCGTGGAGGACCGGCGAGCAACTGGTGACGAGCACTCCATCGAGACCCTCACTCTTGATCGCCTCCTGGACCCGCTCCAGGCCCGGCGTCACACACAGGTCCTCGCAGGCCTCGACATGGACCACGCCCGACTTCTCTCTGACCGCCTCCAACACCGCATCGGTGTCGATGGGCGTCATCAGCTTACAGTGGCAGATGAAAACGCCGATTCTCTCCATGTTACTGCCTCAACAGCCCCTTACTCTCGAGAAGCGGCCGCGGGTCAACGTAGTTCAGCTCGAAGCGGCACACTTCGGGGTCCAATCCCAATGCCAGGGCGAGAAGCTGAGTGAAATACAGTATCGGTATACCAGTGAAGTCACTGCGCTTCTCGATGAACTCTTTCTGAGTCTGACCGAGGTTCGCATCGCACAGCGGGCAGGTAAGCACTATGGCATCGGCCTTGCGGCGCACCGCCGAACTTAGAATATCCCACGCACGCTGCGAAACGAAGTCTGGATTGCTGATGATTTGATAGGAGCCGCAGCACTCAGTGGCATAGGGAAAGTCCACAACGTTGCAGCCTATAGTCTTCAGCAGGTCATGCATGATGGTGGGACGCTCCACGTCATCTATTGCGATGTCCTCTGGACGGAGCAGGGTACAGCCGTAGTACGGCGCCACCTTCAGCCCCTCGAGGGGCTTCTGCACCTTCTCCGCGATGGCGTCCCAACCCACGTCGTCCCGCAACACTTCGAGCAGATGGACTACATCAACATCGCCTTCGTAGTCTATCTCTTCCTCCATGAAGGTGTTGAGGGTGTGCATCTTGTCCGGGTTGTTCCTGACCAGCAGGTCGGCTCTCTTCAGCGTGTTGTAGCAGAAGGAGCACAGGGTTGCGACCTTGTCACTTCCCGTTTCCTTGACCCGTATGAGGTTTCGAACCGGAGCCAACTGATGCAGTTCCTCATCGCCGGCAAAGGAATAGACCGTCCCACAGCAGTTCCACCGGGGCAGTTCCACCAACTCCATTCCCAGGGCTTCCATGGCCGCGATTGCAGAATCCTCCAGGTTCTTGGCTTTCGTCTTCAAGGTGCATCCAGGATAGTAGCTCAGAGTCATCCTTACTCTCCTCAAGCGGTAAGCTTTCTGAAGCCTCCGACCATGGCAAGCTGGGGTAGTTCGGCTATGGTCTCCTTGGGTATGTCCGGTATCTCAACATGATCGACATTCTTCCTTGCCTCGATAAGCCGCAGGGCTTCCATCACCCGGGCGAGGTCCACGCCCCGCGGGCAACGGACCGAACAGGTGATGCACGAGGCACATATCCAGATGGTGTTGGCCCTGGCGATATCATCTTCCTGGCCGAGTTGGGCCAGCCGGATGATTTGGTTAGGGAGCAAATCCATGGCAAAGCACATAGGGCAACCTGCTGAGCACTTGCCGCACTGGTAGCAGGAGAGGAGCTTCTGCTCGCTGATTTCCTCGACCTTCTTCACGAAGTCGCTGTACAGGGTCTCAGTGGATATCTCCGTTCTCATCTAGAGCACTTCCTCCTTCACACGAGCGCAGTGACACTGCAGATTGACCGCCACGGGCAGGGCGCTGATATGGCAGGGATATACTTCAGCGTGTACCGACAGCGCAGTGTTGGTCCCCCCAAAGCCTACCGGGCCAAGGCCAAGTTCATTCACCCTGTCCAGTATGTCCTTCTCGAGCTGTGCCACCTCCGGGTCAGGGTTAGGCTCGCACACCTTGCGCAGGAGCGCCTTCTTCGCCAGAACCATTGTCCTTCCCGCCGTTCCGCCGATGCCGACACCGACAATGAGTGGAGGGCAGGAGTTGACTCCCACTTCACTCACAACCTCGGCCACGAAGTCAATGATCCCCTGGCGTCCGTCGTCGGGGCGAAGCACGGTGAGACGGCTGGTGTTCTCGCTGCCCCCTCCCTTCGGCATGACCCTGATGCGGATGTTCTCGCCCGGCACAATCTCAATATGGACAACGGCGGGGGTGTTGTCATTGGTGTTCAATCTGGTGGAGAAGGGACTCGCCACGATGGACTTCCGCAGGTACCCATTCCTGTATCCCCGGCGCACCCCCTCTTGAACCGCCTCATTGATGTCTCCCCCGGAGACATGAGCATCCTGCCCCACGTCCAGGTAGACGATGACGATGCCGGTGTCCTGGCACAAAGGCACCTCGTCCTGAGTGGCGACGGCGGCATTCTGCAGGACCCTCTGCAGGGCCCGTCGGCCCAGTGGGGACTTCTCGGTGTCCCTGGCCTTCCGTAGTGCCTTGAGAACATCCTCGCCGAGGTGGTAGTTCGCCTCCTCACACAGGCGAGCCACCGTCTCGGTAATCGTCTGCGCCGCAATCTCTCTCATGCTTTCGATTCCAGCTTCATGACGTTCACCAGTTGCCTGACCGTCTCAGCCGACCTGGACAGCGCAGCGTGCTCCTCCGGCGTGAGCTTGACCTCAACGACTTGCTCCATGCCTGCAGCGCCCAGCTTCACCGGCACGCTGAGGAACACGCCGTGGATACCGTACTCGCCTTCGAGGTAAACCGAACAGGGGAGTACTCGTTTCTTGTCGAGAACGACTGCATCCACCATCTGAACCGCCGCCGCTGACGGGGCATAGTAGGCACTCGCGCCCTTCATGAGGTTGACGATCTCAGCCCCGCCTCTTACAGTGCGCTCGACAATGCGGTCGATGGTCTCCGGGGGAAGAAGCTCGGTCACCGGGATTCCACCGACGGTGGTCAGTCTGGGAATGGCAACCATGGTATCGCCGTGTCCCCCCAGCACACATGCCTGTATGTCCTCTACCGAGGCGTCGAGTTCCGTGGCGAGGAAGCTGGCGAACCGGGCGGCATCCAGGACACCGGATTGGCCGACGACACGATTTCTGGGGAACCTGCTGACCTGAAACGCGAGCTGAGCCATGGCATCGAGCGGGTTGGTGAGCATGATGATGATGCAATCAGCGGAGTACCTGACTAAGCTCTCGACGACGCTCTTCACGATCTCCATGTTGGTCAGAACGAGGTCATCGCGGCTCATGCCGGGCTTCCTTGGCACCCCCGAGGTGATAACAGCGACCTCGGAGTCCGCCGTCTCCTCATAGCCGTTGGTGCCGACGACGCGGGAATCAGAGGCAATCACCGCTCCACTCTGCTGAATATCGAGCGCCTTGCCCTGGGGCAGTCCCTCGATGATGTCCACCAGCACCACGTCGGCGTAGCCCTTTTCGGCTATTCGCTGCGCGCAAGTGGAGCCCACGTTGCCAGCGCCTACTACTGTTATCTTCCTTCGCATAGCGCTACTCAGCTATCCGCTGGACTGACGCCGGGTTCGGCACAGAGGCTGAGGTGTCCGCTCACTGTAGTAGCTTGGGGTGAGCGTTCCTTTATGCGTCCGGTGGGAACAGGGGTTTGTGACGAGACCAGGCCGGTCTCTGAGTGACGTTTCGCCGGTCCGAACGCCCGCACCCACCGGCCTCGCGGCGGCCCAGTTGCGGGCTGGCCTGTTGACCGCAGTCGAGTCGGAAGTATCGTCAGGCTGGTGCGTGCTGTCTATATCCTGCGCCATGTCAATAGCGAGGCCTTGGTGCCAAACACACTCGTGTCCCGTGATCCCAACATACCTATGCAGCGCCTCGGCGTCCTGAGTACACCACCCCATCGTTTCACACCATTGTGATACGAGGTATGGAGGTACATCTTCTCTCTAAACGTGCAAATCGGCTTCGCTGCACTTCCTAGTATACGAGATGGGTACACGCCCGTCAACAAGTCACAGCCCCGTAGCGGAAAGCTCTGCAGGCTGCAGCCCGACTGAAACTCAGGCACTCTTTCGCCTGGCATCACGGCGCGGCACCATGGCGGCCCCTCCCACGCGCGGTGCAGGCAAAGAGGCACACATCTACGTTAGCGGGACAGCCGAGACAGAGGACGGCCGGGGCCTCCCTCCTGAACGGAGCGCTGCTCCCGGCCATCACAACAACCGAGTTGACGCCATCCCTGTGTGCGCCGGGCCCGAAGCCGGGCCGCATCTACCTACAGAGGGATGTTCCCATGCTTCTTGAGTGGGGTGGATTCCTCCTTGTCCTTCAGCATCTCCACGGCCTTTATCAGCATGGGGCGTGTTTCGCTGGGGTCGATTACGTCGTCTACATAGCCTTTCGATGCTGCCACGTAGGGATTGGCGAACCGGTCGCGGTATTCGGCAATGAGTTGCTGTCGCCTTTCCTCGGGATTCTCAGCGTTCTTGATCTCGTCTCGGTAGATGATGTTCACCGCGCCGTCGGGCCCCATGACCGCGATCTCGGCGCTGGGCCAGGCCATGTTGATGTCAGCCCCGAGATGCTTGCTGCTCATAGCCACGTACGCGCCGCCGTAGGCTTTGCGCGTGATGACGGTGATCTTGGGAACAGTCGCTTCGGAGTAGGAATAAAGCAGCTTCGCACCATGTCTGATGATGCCGCCGTATTCCTGCTCAACGCCGGGCATGTAGCCGGGGACATCGGTGAAGGTGATTATGGGGATGTTGAAGCAGTCGAGGAAACGGACGAAGCGCGCGCCCTTGTCGGAGGCGTCGATGTCGAGACAGCCCGCCGCCATTGACGGCTGCTGAGCGACAATGCCCACCGGGTACCCGTTGAGCCTGGCGAAGCCGGTGATGATGTTCGGGGCGAAGTCCTCGTGAACCTCCATGAATTCGCCGCTGTCAACGACGCTATGGATGACCTCCTTCATGTTGTAGGGCCTTGTGGGGTCTTCCGGAACGACAGTGCGCAGCCCATTATCCGTCCGGTCGGCGGGATCACTCGATTTGACCCTGGGTGGCTTCTCTCTGCAGTTCTGCGGCAGGTAGCTGAGGAGTTGGCGAACCATGGTGAGGCATTCCTGGTCGCTCTGCGCCACGAAGTGGCAGTTGCCGCTGGTCTCGGCATGGACCATGGCGCCACCGAGCTCCTCGTGGGCCACCTCTTCACCGGTAGTAGCCTTGATCACGTCGGGGCCGGTGATATACATCTGCGCCGTGCCTTCCACCATGAAGATGAAATCGGTGATCGCCGGCGAATAGACGGCGCCTCCGGCGGCAGGCCCCATGATCACCGAAATCTGGGGGACCGCCCCTGAGTACCTGCTATTACGGAAGAATATATCACCGTAGCCAGCCAGGCTGTCGACGCCCTCCTGAATCCTGGCGCCGCCTGAGTCAAGCAGGCCGATGCAGGGGGCACCGTTCTTCGCCGACATGTCCATTACCTTACACGTCTTCTCCGCCACCACCTTCGACAGTGAGCCTCCGAACACGGTGAAATCCTGGGCGAAGACGTAGACCAGCCTGCCGTTTACCGTGCCATATCCAGTGACTATGGCATCGCCCAGGAACTTCTTGTCGGCGAGGCCAAACTCGGTTGTGCGATGAGTGACAAAGGCGTCAAGCTCGACGAAGCTTCCCTCGTCGAGGAAGAGGGCAATCCGCTCTCTCGCGGTGAGCTTTCCCTTTTCATGCTGTGAGTCGATTCGCTTCTGTCCACCGCCCAGCTTGGACTCGCTCCTGAGCTTAGCCAGATGCTCTATTCTGTCTTCGACTTCCATTCGGTCCTCCATTGTACCGGGCAGAATCCCACGCTCATTTTATTATGGCGACGACTAAAACGCAACTGAACCTGTACGAGGCGGAGGCGTCGGTTCGTACCTTCCAATAGCACGGTGGGGGCGTTCAACTGAACGCCCCCACGGGGATGGGAAACCGTCGTTTGACATGGCTTGCAGGCCCGGTCTTACTGCTCGCTGCTCTCTCTGCGTGCGATGGATTCGGCCACTGTCAGCAACCGGCGCGCTCTACTGGCTATGGGAGTGTCTATCATCTTGCCGTCAACGGAGGTGGAGGCGAAACCCTGCGCTTCGGCTTCGTCGAACGCTTCCACCACCTTCCTGGCCTCCTCCACCTCCTCGGGCGAGGGGCGGAATGCCTGGTTCACCGGCTGTATCTGGCTGGGGTGAATGACGTACTTGCCCTGGAAGCCGAGTTGCCGGGCCAACGTCGTCTCCCGTATGAGCCCCTCCTCGTCCCTGAAGTCATTGTAGGGCGTGTCTATGGCTATGACCTCCGCCGCTCTGGCGGCGATGATGACCATGATCCGGGGATAGAGAAGCTCATCGCCGGTCTCGGTGCGCTGCATACCCGTATCCAGGGTGAAATCCTCCGCGCCGAAGATGATGCCCACGATGCGAGGTGAGGCGCTGGCGATCTCGAAGGCACTAAGGAGTCCTCTGGCGGTTTCCACCCAGGGGGTCAACCTGACATGGCCCTTGTCGATGTCTCTCTCCGTCTCCAGTCGGTCGATAATGGCGACCACCTCTCGCATGTCGTCGGCGGAGCCTGGCTTGGGCAGGTTGATGCCAGCAAGACCAGGTATGACCACGGCCTCCAGGTCCTGTTCCAGCAGCCCGCTTGCCAGGGAGTTGATGCGGACGAAGACCCGCTGCCCGCCCAGAACACGCCCGGCTATGGCATCCCTTGCCATAGCCCTGGCATTGGCCTTTTCCGCCACGGGCACTGAGTCCTCCAGGTCGAGGACGATGGCGTCAGCGGGCAGGTCGCGTGCCTTCTCTATCATTTTCTGTCGATTGGCGGGGACAGATAGCATCGTTCTCAGTGGTTCCATTGCTTCCTCCATCGGGCTAGTATCTTTGTTTCAGGCCTGGCGTGTCAAGTATTCTCAATGCCTGGCGCCTGTGTTAGACTCTAGAGGTGATGAAGCTGGACCTTGGCGTTACGAGGTGCGGTGGCACCGAGTTCAGGTGGGGAGAGCGGACCTATATCATGGGGATTGTGAACCTCACCCCTGATTCCTTCTCCGGCGACGGGTTGGGAGGCGACCTCGATGCCGCCCTGGAGCAGGCAAGGCGCTTCGTGGAGGAGGGGGCCGACATCATCGATGTGGGGGGTGAGTCCACCCGTCCCCAGTTCGAGCCCATCTCGGTCGAGGAAGAAATGGGGCGGGTACTCCCGTTCATCGAGAGGTTCGCCAGGGAAGCCGCGGTTCCGATAAGCATTGACACCTGCCGGTCGGAGGTGGCGAGGCGTGCCCTCGACGTCGGGGCGGTCATGGTCAACGACGTCTGGGGCTTGCAGCGCGACCCCAAGCTGGCTGACGTGGCTGCTGAGCGGGGCGTGCCCATAGTAATCGCCTCGAATCAGAGAGAAACGGCGTATGATGAGATCGTGCCTGAGGTCATCGCATCCCTGCAGAGGGGCATCAGGCTGTTGTCGGACGCCGGGGTCGCCTGGGAGAACATCATCCTTGATCCCGGCATTGGCTTTGGCAAGACGGTGGAGGGGAACCTGGAGCTTATGCGGCGATTGGGCGAGCTGAAGGCGCTGGGCAGGCCCGTTCTTCTGGGAACGTCCCGCAAGTCCGTGATCGGACATGTCCTTGACCTGCCCGCCGACCAACGTCTGGAGGGCACCGCGGCCACTGTAGCGCTGGGCATCGCCAATGGCGCTGACATCGTGCGGGTGCACGATGTGCTCGCGATGGTGCGTGTTTCGAGGATGACCGATGCCATCGTAAGGGTAGGGTGACGGTATGGACATCTATCTCGGCCTTGGCTCCAATCTCGGGGACCGCAAGACGAATCTGGAGAAGGCGCTGCAACTCCTCGGCGAGCGGCTCACCATCCGGCAGGTCTCTTCCGTGTACCAGACCGAGCCGGTAGGACACAAGGAGCAGCCCATGTTCTTCAACGCCGTGTGCCGTGCCGAAACGGACCTGGGCCCCCTCCAGTTGCTATCGTTGATCAAGGGTATCGAGGCAGCGCTGGGCAGGGTGCCCAGCTTCGCCGGTGGTCCCCGCTCAATAGACGTGGACATACTTCTATATGGGGACCTCAGCATGGAGACTGCGGACCTGACCATCCCTCACCCTCGGATGGCCGAGCGCGCCTTCGTGCTCGTTCCCCTTATGGAGTTGAGCCCGGAGTTGGTCCATCCGGTCAGTGGTGAGAGCGTCAAGGACCTGGCGGCGGCGGTTCACGACCAGCAGGGGGTGGAGAAAGTCGGCAAGTTGGAGGGCAAATGATGTTCGAGGTATCGGTTCGGGAGCATTTCGACGCGGCGCACTTCCTCAGGGGGTACGGGGGCAAGTGCGAGGGCCTGCATGGGCATCGCTACGAGGTGATAGCCACGGTGCGGGCGCTTGAGGTGAACGACATCGGAATTGCCTGCGATTTCGCCTATGTGAAGGGTCACCTGAGGGAGATACTGGCTCGTTTTGACCACACCTGCCTCAATGAGATATCGCCCTTCGACAAGATTAACCCATCAGCGGAGAACATAGCCACTACCATCTGTGAAGGGCTTCAGGAAAGGGGGCTTGCCGTCTGCAAAGTCCAGGTCTTCGAGTCCCCGGACTCCTCTGTCACCTACGTACCCCGCAACCTCCCCTAGGCTTTGGACTCTGTTTCCGCAGTGCCTTCCTCGGTGGCCTCAGGTGGGGGCTCGATCCTGGTTACGGCCATGGTCCAGCCGATCCAGAACCCCAGGGTCAACATGCCCAGGAAGCCGATGACCACCGGAATCGCCACCGCCCAGTAGCTCCTGACCACTATCCCCCAGACGAAGGCGGCTCCTATCGCCACCACAAGTACGCAAATCAGGCCACCGACGAGTCGAGACGTCTGCATGCTACCTCCTGTCTATTTCTGAAGCTCCGGCGGAAGCAGATTGGGGATGGTCTCCTCTATGGGATAGTGCACCGAGCAGTTGCTGCAATACAGAGATCCCTTGACGATCTCCTTGTCGTCCTCCTCCTCTACGATGAGCTCAAGTGTACCCTTGCAGACCGGACAGGCGAGGATCTCCATGAGGTCTCTTTTCATCATCCCTCCCTCGTGTTCCCAGCGAATTCTACTTCAATCGTCGCCTAGCGTCAACATGGCGGCATTCGCCTCGTGCTGAAACAGGCCGCATGCCTGCGATACGTCCTCGACAGGTGTCCGGCGTCTCAAGGCGGGTGCGCTGCCGGCGGCGACGGGTCGCGGTAGGTGTGCAATCGATATGAGGTGAGCAGACACGTTCCTTGACGCGACTCCGCCCTAGCGGATAGAATGCGGCCTCAAGGAGGAATACCATGAAGAGGACGAGAATCTGCGACCTGCTGGGCATAGACTACCCCATAATCCAGGGAGGGATGAACTGGATCGCCAACGCCGAGCTTGCCGCCGCAGTGTCCAACGCCGGGGGGCTGGGCATAATCAGCCCCACCGCCGGGATGAAGCTTGAAGATGATATGGAGCAGAACCTGAGAAGCGAAATACGAAGGACCAAGAGCCTTACCGACAAGCCCTTCGCGGTGAATCTGCCGCTGCAGACGCCCGACGTCGACAAGCTTATCGACGCGACAATCGAGGAAGGGGTCACGGTGGTCACCACGTCGGCGGGCAATCCGGCGCTCTACACCAGCTATCTGAAGGACGCCGGGGTGAGAGTCCTCCACGTAGTTGCCTCGGTGAAGCACGCGCAGGGCGCCGAGAAGCGCGGCGTGGACGCGGTGATCGCCGAGGGCTTCGAGGCCGGCGGCCACAATGGGTTCGACGAACTGACTACATTCGTTCTCGTTCCTCAGGTAGTGGATGCGGTGGATGTGCCGGTGGTGGCGGCTGGTGGGATAGCCGACGCGCGAGGCCTTGTCGCCGCCTTCGCCCTCGGCGCGGACGGGGTGCAGATAGGCACTCGCTTCGTGGCGACGCTTGAGTGCATGGCTCACCAGAACTTCAAGGACGAGGTGGTGAAGGCTGTCGACACGGGGACGGTGATCACCGGGAGGAAGCTCGGCCCCACCAGGGGTCTGAAGAACGAGTTCACCGCCCTCATGCTGGAGAAGGAGGGTGGTGGGGCGACGCCCGAGGAGCTGCTGGTCCTCATCGGCCTTGGCCGGTCGCGGTCGGGCGAACTGGACGGCAATGTTCAGGACGGAGAGCTGTACTGCGGCTCGATTGCCGGCATGGTCAACGATATCGTGAGCGCCGGCGACGTGGTACGTGGCCTGGTCGAAGGCTATGACCGGGTGGTGGCGGCGCTTTGAAGCCAGCAAGTCCCCATTGCGTCCGTCGACGCTTCCCGGCGGTGCCGGGTGTCATTCGCTCTACTGCTTTCCGTCCATCCACTCGTATCTCGAGTGACGCAGACGCTGCCGCGCTGCGTGTTGGCGGGTCCGCTGCTCACAACACCCTGTTTTGCCTGAGGGCGGAGCATGGCTGAGACCAGTCTGCTTCGTGACCGCAACCTGAACGTGACCTTCGCTCTAGCCCGAGGCGTCAACATCGCCGGCATCCACAGGCCCATTGCCGGCATAGCCCCTTCGAGCACCGCGCTGCCTTCATGTCGATGAACGCCACCATTATCAGGATGGGGTAGTGACGTGACGCGTGCCCCGGATGTGGTGCGCAATACGGTTGATGTGTGGTAGGATGGGGTCGCATCTCGGCTGCGGCCATCGCGCACGCAGATTCCCTCGGGGAGTGTTGCTGGTGGGCCACTCTCTGGCCTGTCGGCAACACCGTCTGTATGCTTCCCCGTTGGAGCCGTTGTTGTGGCCGCGTGCACGGGTGCCGGACCGTGTAGACCCGCGTTTGATCAAAGGAGAGTGCTGAGTGTCCGAGGTCAAGCTCTATCGGGACCGTAATCTCCTCATCATGCTCAGCGTGAACCTGATGTCGGTACAGGCGATGATGGCCATCGCCCCGGCCTTTCCCCAGATTGTCAAGCAGCTAGAGGTATCAGAGCTTGAAGTGGGTCTGCTCATCACCGTCTTCAGCATGCCCGGCCTGGTACTCTCGCCTTTCCTCGGCGTGCTCGCCGACCGGTACGGACGCAGAAGGATTCTGGTGCCTTCCCTCTTCATCTTCTCCATCATGGGGGTGGCCTGTACGTTCGCCCGCGACTTCAATACGCTCCTGCTGCTGAGAGCCCTGCAAGGCCTGGGTGGGACCGCGCTCGGTTCCATCAATACCACCATCATCGCCGACATGTATGGGGGGATACAGCGCGTCCGTGCCATAGGGCTCAACGCGAGCGTCATGTTCATCAGTATGCCCCTGTGGACCCTCCTGGGTGGGGCGCTGGCAACCGTGGCGTGGTACTATCCCTTCGCCCTCTCCATTTTTGCCCTTCCTATGGGCATCCTGACACTCACCCATCTGAGGAATCCTGAACCCCAGAAGTCGGGCAACATCAAGGAGTACTTGAAGGGCACGTGGGGGTACCTTCGTGACATACGGGTTGTTGCGCTGTTTGCCGCCGGCGTGCTGAACAACGTCATCGTCTTCGGTGCGTACTTCACCTACTACAACCTGTATCTGGGCCAGGCGTTTGGCGCTTCGTCCTTCAGAATCGGGTACTTCATGGCCATCACCTGCACTGCGATCGGCATTACTTCCACGCAGCTCGGCAGGATGCACCGCCGGCTCTCGCTGGGGGGTATCATCAAGCTGTCGTTCGTGGTCACCGCCCTGTCCGCGGTTCTGATTCCGTTCATGCCCAGCATATGGTATCTGCTCATACCGCAGGTCATCTATGGCATGGCCCTGGGGGCGGCCATGCCCAGCCTTCAGACGGCGATCGCCAGCATGGCCCCGCTCGAGCACCGTGCGGCCTTCATGTCGATAAACGCCACCATCCTCAGGGGAGGGCAGGCGCTTGGACCGCCGCTGATCGGCCTGTTCTTTATCTATGGAGGGTTTGACGGCGCGTTCTATGCCACCGCTGCGCTTGCGCTGCTGGTGGCCGTCGTAGGCGCGGTGGCTGGCAAGCTCGTCAAGCCGAAGCAGGCGTAGAATCGGGGGCCTGGTCGTTGACATAACATGCGCTCAGGACCTGGTGCGGGGTATGCTTGACGGGTATTCTGGATGGTGACTGTATGCATAGGCGCTGGAGCGCCTGGGCCTTCGTCTGATCATAGGACAATGCGGAGTGTCTGAGACCAAGCTGTACCGGGACAGAAACCTCCTCATCATTTTCGGCGTCAGCCTGATGGCGGTGCAGGGGGTAACCGCCATCTCCCCGGCTTTTCCTCAGATAGTGCGCGACCTGGGCATATCCGAAGTGCAGGTGGGGCTGCTCATCACCTCCTTCACCATGCCCGGCGTGGTACTCTCGCCCTTCCTCGGGGTGCTCGCCGACCGCTACGGGCGCAGAAGAATACTGGTGCCCTCACTGTTCATTTTCGCCATCGTGGGGACGGCCTGTGCGCTGGTGCGTGACTTCAACACCCTGCTGGCGCTGAGGGCGGTTCAGGGAATCGGAGGGGCGGCGCTCGGCTCCATCAACGTCACCATCATCGCCGACATGTATGCCGGCAGGCATCGGGCGCGGGCCATAGGGCTCAACGGGAGCGTCGTCAGCGTCGGCACCGCCGCATGGCCCACCGTCGGCGGGGCGCTGGCGCTTCTGGGGTGGTACTATCCCTTCGCCCTGTGCATTCTGGCCCTTCCCATAGGCATACTGGCGCTCATGATGCTGCGGAACCCTGAGCCTGAGAAGTCGGGAAGCCTGAGGGACTACCTGGGGGGCACCTGGAGATGCATCTGGGACATACGAGTGATTGCCCTGTTTGCCGCCGGGGTCACTACCGTGACTATCATCTTCGGCGCCTACATGACCTACTTCATTCTGTATCTGGGCCAGTCTTTCGGCGCTTCGTCCTTCATAATAGGGATCTTCATGGCCGTGACGTCGGTGTTCATTGCCACCGTCTCGGCGCAGCTCGGCTGGATCAACCGGTGGCTTTCGCTGGGGAATATCATCAAGCTGACCTTCGTCATCTATGCCCTGTCCCTGGCTCTGGTGCCGTCGATGCCCAGCCTGTGGTTCTTGCTCATACCGGCCATCATCTTCGGCATAGCCCAGGGGGCCAACATGCCCAGCCTTCAGACAGCGATTGCCAACCTGGCTCCTCTGGAGTACCGCGGGGCCTTCATGTCGATCAACGCCACCATCCTCAGGTTGGGTCAGGCGATCGGGCCACCGCTGGTCGGCCTGTTCTTCGTCTATGGAGGCTTTGACGGCGCGTTCTATGCCACCGCAGCCCTGACGCTGCTGGTGCCGGTCATAGCGGTGATAGCCGGCAGGTTCATCAAGGTACGGCCGGCGTGATATGGGGCAGGTATGCTGAAGGCGGGTGAGCGTTGAGGGGGAGGGGCTCAGGAATCCTCTGAGCGGGCCTCTTCGATAAGCCTCTGGCCGTACTCCAGCAGCAGCTTGCGTCGTTCTTTGGGCACGTTCTTGGAGTCCAGATAGACCTCCAGCGCCTCCATGGGGGTCATGCCCTCGGCGGTGAAGCCGGCCACTCTGGGGCGGCGCTCCCGCTCTACCTCCCTGGCGATGGCGGCGACATAGTGGGCGTCCTTCAGCGCCCGCCGGACCTCCCCCTCGTCGAGGAGTCCCTCAAGGCGCTCGGAGATGGCAACCTGCACGCGCACCACGGCGTCGCTCACATCGTGCCTGGCGATGGCGTCGAGGACCGCCTGGGTGGGGTCGGGTTCCAGGGGAGCGACGTTGACCTCGATGGTGACAAAGCGGCGGGCGTGGACGGGCTGGAACTCGTAGGATGCCTTCCGGTTCTCGCCTGCCTCGACGACGTAGAACCCCTTCTTGTCGTCCTCTTCGCTGAAATCGATGCGTTCCAGGCTGCCGGCGTAGACCACAGGGGGGTTCTCGCCGAGCACCTGCGCCTTGTGGATGTGCCCCAGGGCAACGTAATCGAAAGCGGGGTTGGCCACGGTGCTGTGGAGCAGCATGTAGTCGTGACCCATCACCATGCCTCTCTCCGAGCCGGTCTGGGCCCCCTGGACGAAGACGTGGGCTGCCAGGATAGCCGGCACGTTGGCGTCAAGGGCCTGCACCTCGGTCATGATGTGGTCGGTCAGTATCTGCTCCACCCTGTCGTTGATCTGGTCCAGGGTGAGGTTCCTGGTGTCGTCCCGGCTGAGGAGGATGCTGCGCCGTGCCCAGGGCAGGCCCACTACCTGCAGGGGGCCAGCTCTGGTCTCAATGCGGTAGGTACCGGGGCGGTTGGCGACGGTGACGTTGGGTATGGCCAGGGTGTGGAATATCTCGATGCTGGTGGCGCGGCCGACGGCGTTGGGCAGGTCATGGTTGCCGATGAGGAGAAGGACGGGGACGTCGTTGGAGGCCAGCCGCCAGATGCGTTTGGCGAACTCCCGCTGGTGCGTCTGAGAGGGCTCGCGGCTCTTGTAGGCGTCGCCGCAGAAGAGGACCAGGTCGACGTTCTGGTTCAGGGCGTAGTCCACCACTTCGTCGAAGGCCGACAGGAAGTCGCCGAGCCGCGTCGACAGCCCGGTCTGCGGGTCGATGCGCCCGTAGTTCTCCACCCCCAGGTGCAAATCGGCGAAGTGAACGATTCTCATTGTCTCCAACTGGCCGCAGGCCTATCGCCGCCGTACAGCTTTGATGAAGTCGTCCTCGTCGACGTCAAGCTGTCTCAGCACGTCAGAGAGCAGGTAGGGGCTGATTGTCTTGGCCGGGTGAATCGGGATAGAGGCACGGCGGCAGTCAGGGTGATGGAAGATCGCGTGGCCGCCCTTCTGTCTGACTCTCTCGAACCCCAAGGCGCGAAGTCCCCTGACGACCTGTCGGGCCCTGAGCGGGGATAGCCTCGTCATATGGAAACGGTGATCTGTCTGGTCTCGATTTCGAGCGGGATTTCCTCGCCGCGCTCTTTGCGGCACTCAAGGCAGAGCTCAAGTGCCTCTTTGATGTTGGCGAGGCATTCTTCATGGTCCTCGCCCTGGGCATGCACTTCGGGAAGCACAGGGCAGCTACCAATGTAGACTCCGTCAGGTGCTTTCCTGATGACGACGGTGTATTCCACTCCTCACCTCCGGCAGGATGATTATAGCACGGTTGTGGGGGAAGCGCGCACGGCGTATGTTCTCCACCCCCAGGTGCAAATCGGCGAAGTGAACGATTCTCATATGTTCAGTCGAGCAGCCTCTTCTCCCCCTCGATCTTCTTCAGGTCGGTGATGTCCTGGGTCGCCTCAAGGCAGCCGAGGTAGGCGCCCGCCACGTCGCGTACGGCGAAGTAGCGGATGAGAATTGTCCGCCCTTTGAGGTCGATCCAGAACTCGGCCGTGTCCCTGGCGCCGGCGCGGAAGTCGGCGAGGATCTGCCCCACCTTGTCCACGCTCTTCTGGGGGTGGCACTTCTGCACCTTCATCCCGATGACCGAGGGTGTCCTGCGGAAGATGCGCTTGTCGCCCTTGCTGTAGTACCGGACGGTGTCGTCGCTGTCGACGAAGGAGACCTCCATCGGCAGCGCCTCGAAGATGGCGGCGATGGTGTCGATTGACAGCTTGTCCAGCATGTTGTACCTCCTCCTATACTCACAGCGCTAATCGCTTCGCAATCTCGTCCTGGCTCAGCCCCTCAATGGCGATAACTTTCCGCCTGCTGGTCAGCCCCTTCGCCTTCATGTCATTCTGAGCGAAGCGAAGAATCTCCGCGTCGCGCTCGGAAGAGCGGCTCTACCGTCACCTCGCTCTAGATTCTTCGTCGCTCCGCTCCTCAGAATGACAACTGGGGTTTGCGTCTGAGTTGTCATCGTTGAACCATCAGAGCTTCATTCCGAAGACGTGGCCCCCAATCCTCGCAGGACCTCGTCCTTGCTGAGCCCCTCGATGGCGACGACTTTCCGCCTGCTGGTCAGCCCCTTCTCTATGGTGATGCTCCCCCTGCTCACGCGGAGCCGCTTGCTGAGGAAGTCGACAAGCTCCCGGTTGGCCTTGCCCTTCACCGGCGGGGCCGCGATCTTCACGCGCAGCACGCCATCTTCGAACCCAACCACCTCATTCCGGCTGGCGCTGGGCTGGACAACTACGGAGACGCTGGCTGTTTCATTCACGGCGCTTCACCGGGGTGACGTCCTGCTGGAGCCCCCGTATGTAGTCAATCTGGCCGATGTGCTCGGCGAGCTCGACGATGAGGTGGGCGATGCGGTTGCCCGCGCTGGTGTCGCCGAAGACATCGGACTTGACGATGTCGTACATTGTAGCAGGGTCGGCATTCTCCAGGTAGTCCATGGTGCGGGCGCGCACGGCCTCGCCATAGGCGAGGAGGTCGGCCAGTCTAAGCTGGGGGAAGGCGGCCACCCGCTCGGCGCTCCAGCCGAAGCCGACATCCTGCTGGTCCTGGGGCAGCTTCAGCTTCTGGTGCCATCCCTCTTCCTCCCATACCTGCGAGATGCCCCGCAGCTTGTACTGGAAGAAGCGGTCCTCCTCGCGGAACATGTGCCACAGGATGAAGGCGATGTGGTTGGCCCCCGGCCCCGGCTGCCATAGCAGGCCCTCATCCGTCACGCCGTCGAGCGCCTGCATCAGGTAGGCCCGGGCGTCATTCAGGGCGTACAGGGCGAACTCCTTGGTGTCCATTCTGTCCTCTCCGGTGCTTCCATGCCAATGCCGTGGGGCCGTTCATGGTTCGACAGGCTCACCACGAACGGCAGGGGCGCTCACCACGAACGGGGTGGAGTATACCACGAACGGCAGGGAGACTCACAACCAAACGGGCGCTGCCATCACGAACGGGGCGGAGCGGACCTATTCCGTTCGCCCTGAGCCTGTCGAAGGGCGGTCTACCTTGCTGGAGTCGGGGCCGTTCATGGTTCGACAGGCTCACCACGAACGGCACGATGCTCACCACGAACGGCAGGGGCGCCCGCCAACGAAGGGCGCCGAGTATACCACGAACGGCAGGGGCGCCCACCAACGAAGGGCGCCGAGCATACCACGAACGGCAGGGGCGCCCGCCAACGAAGGGCGCCGAGTATACCACGAACGGCAGGGGCGCCCACCAACGAAGGGCGCCGAG
>Ga0180434_10003485_pt1 | contig 20008 bp, 18 predicted proteins | sample SS_ome_7_FD_132453 | JGI IMG/M metagenome (GOLD analysis project Ga0180434, IMG submission 132453) | Hypersaline lake sediment archaeal communities from the Salton Sea, California, USA - SS_1_D_2 metaG | ecosystem: Environmental > Aquatic > Non-marine Saline and Alkaline > Hypersaline >...
AATGAATATACCCACGCGGGCGGGTTTCTGAATAAGCACAAAGCAGCTGCCAGAATTCGGGAGATTTCTAATCAATTTAAGCTGAATATCGACCCCGATGCTCTTATTGAGGATTTACCGGTCGGCCTGCAGCAGCGTGTAGAAATCATAAAACTCCTTTTCCGAAACGCGAATATCTTGATCATGGATGAACCGTCAGCGGTATTGACTCCGCAGGAAGTGGATGAACTTTTCAAAATCATGAATAACCTGGTTGAACAGGGAAAATCCATTATCTTTATCACTCATAAATTAAAAGAGGTGATGGCTTGTTCAGACCGCATCATGGTCATTCGGCGCGGCAAGGTCGTTGGAGAAGCCACACCAGCGAATGCGGACCCGGGCTCCCTGGCTGCTATGATGGTTGGCAGGCCGGTAAAGTTGAGAGTCAAGAAAGAACAACCGGAAATTGGCGATGTTATATTGTCCGTAAAAAACTTGACTGCAATTAATAAAAACCGGAAAATTGAGGTTGATAATGTTTCTTTTGAAGTGAAAGCTGGTGAGGTACTTGGTGTTGCCGGTGTCCAGGGAAATGGACAAACTGAACTGGTCCGCTGCCTGACAGGATTGATGAAAGTTGAGGCTGGAAAAATTTCCATCCTGGGGCAGGATGTAACCAATACTGCACCTCGCAAAATCACTGAACTCGGTACGGCGCATATCCCGGAAGACCGCCAAAAAGACGGGCTCATTCTTGAGAATACCGTAGCTGACAACCTGGTCTTGAACACCTATTATCAAAAACCTTTCGCGAAAGGAATTGTTCTTCAGCGTGAAGTTATCAACCAGAACGCTGAAACCCTGGTGGTAACATTTGATATCCGCACGCCCGGTATTACCGCGATCGCGGGCGGCCTGTCTGGTGGTAACCAGCAGAAAGTCATTGTCGCTCGTGAATTTTCACGGCCAATTCGTCTTCTCATCGCTGCCCAGCCAACCAGGGGATTGGATGTCGGCTCGATAGAATACATCCACCGCCGCATCATCGAGAAACGAAACGACGATGACACAGCTATTCTATTGGTATCCACGGAACTCGATGAAGTAATGCAACTTTCAGATCGCATTGCCGTCATGTTCCGTGGTGAGATCATCGCAATTGTTGACGCGGATATTGCCACAAGGGAGGAACTTGGTTTATTAATGGCAGGGGTTAAGGCGGAGATTAAAGGTAAGAAACATAAACAGGCTGCAGTTCGTGAAATTGTTACTTAGGGAAAAACTATGGAAAATAAACAGGAAAAACTAAAAAAGAACGGTGTGAGGATATTCTTTGATGAGTTATCAAGGAGCTCCTTTATCTTCATGATATTTGCAATTTTCACCGGTTTAGTGATCGGAGGAATCCTGGCTGCTGCAACAACGGAAGATGTATATACTGCTTTCCGAAATTCCCTGGGTGAAGGAATTATGGAATCGTTAGACCTGATCTGGCGGACGTATTCTTCCTTGTTTATCGGTTCTTTCGGAAAGCCGGTTGAAATGTTCCAATCAGTGATCAGCGGAGATCAAGAAGCCATGGGCAAAGCGTTCAAGCCTTTCCTGGAGAGCCTGGTGACGACAACGCCGTATATTTTCACCGGTGTCGCCATTGCTCTTGGATTCCAGGCTGGTGTCTTTAATATCGGCGCGGAGGGGCAGCTGTTCATGGGGTCCATCATGTCTGCCTGGGCGGGATTCACTTTTAAGGGTTTATCTCCCATCGTTCATATTCCCCTGGCCCTTGGGATAGGGTTTCTGGCAGGCGCTGTATGGGGGTATATTCCGGGCTGGCTGAAGGCAAAAACCGGCGCGCATGAGGTCATTAACACCATTATGATGAATTACATCGCGTTCAATTTGACAGAATATTTGATTGGCGGTCCATTTCAAGACCCCAATGCTTCCTTCAAGACACCGGAAATTGAGGAAAGCGCCAAACTATTCCGATTTTTTGAACCCCCATTGCGCTTTAACGTCGGTTTTTTTATCGCGATTGCATTTGCTGTAATCATCTGGTATTTGTTATATAAAACAACCTGGGGATATGAAATCCGTTCAGTCGGGTTAAACCCTGATGCCTCCCGTTATGCGGGGATTAACTCAACAATGGTCACGATCATTTCCCTCTCCCTCTCCGGTGCGCTTTCCGGGCTGGGTGGTGCGACGATGATGCAGGGGGTTCTATTCAAGCAAACCCAGGCACTATCAACCGGCTATGGGTTTGACGCAATCGCTGTCGCCCTTTTAGCTAAAAACCATCCGCTTGCTGTTATTGCGACAGCCATGCTTTTTGGCTTCATGCGCCAGGGATCACGTCTCATGCAGTTAAAGACAGGCATCCCGATTGATATTATTTCAATTCTACAGGGTTTGATCATCTTTTTTCTTGCAGCTCCTGCGATGATTCGCACCCTTTACCGCCTAAAAGAACCGAAAAAAGAGTTTGAAACAGAAGAAAACTAACAGGAGAATTAATAAGATGATGAATCAAACTCAAGTTAAACAAAGAATCAACAAGAAACTCGCACCCGATGAACGCAGAAAATATATTGTGGGGGGGATTTTCTTGATGATTGCGGTGTTTATCTGGATTGTTTTTTCCCGCAATGTATCCAGCGATACAACAACAGTTTTCGTTCTTACACCGGGTGGCGCAACCTCCACGTTACCGGATATTACCTTTAACACCGGGATTGTGCTTAATTACATCGCGGGTTTATGTGCATTTCTGGGTATTTTCCAGATAGCATTAGGTTTTAGGAAATGGACCAATTTAATTTTGGGTATCATAGGGGCTTTGCTCACAATCAGTTTCCTGGCCTGGGGGGCCGGTGAAACATCCATTAATGTAGGCGGTATGCTGCGTGTCATGATCTTACGCTCGGTGCCTATCACCCTGGGAGCCCTGTCAGGATTGCTCTGTGAACGCGCAGGAATAGTGAATATTGGTATTGAAGGCATGATGATCACAGGCGCGTTTGTGTCAGCAATCTCCGGCAGTCTGTGGGGATTGTGGGCCGGCATGCTCGCTGGCATCATCGCGGGAGGGATAACCGCAATTCTTCACGGTATTTTATCAATCAAATACAAAATTGACCAGGTAATATCGGGCACGATCATTAATATCACAACTATTGGTATGACATCTTATTTTGTGACAAAAATCATGCAAAATCCGGAAATGCAGAACATCAACAACAGCGGATTTTTCCTGCCCATCCATTTGCCAATTCTGTCAAAGATACCTTTCATTGGTCCCATCCTGTTTACCCACAACATTTACATATACTTCATGTATCTGCTCATCATTTTATTAGCCATTGTGTTGTTTTATACACGATGGGGCTTGCGGTTGCGGTCAGTGGGTGAACATCCTAAAGCAGCTGATACATTGGGTATCAACGTCTTCCGCATGCGCTATACTGCAGTCATTTTGGGCGGTATGATGGCAGGTTTTGCCGGCTCATTTTTCGTGCTGGGTTCCATTGGTTATTTTGAACAGAATATGACCGCCGGACGCGGTTTCATCAGTCTGGCCGCCATGATTTTTGGCAACTGGACGCCAATTGGATCTTTCGGTGCTAGTTTGCTCTTCGGTTTTTCTGAATCGTTAGCTACCAATCTTTCGATTCTGAAATTCCCGGTACCGGCTGAGTTTTTACTGACTCTGCCATATGTCATCACCATGGTTATTCTTGGCGGCGTTGTTGGTCGCAACCGTGGGCCTGCCGCGGCCGGTGTCCCTTATGAAAAGGAATCACTTCATTAAACCAGAAAGCGGCTGGTTATTCAGCCGCTTTTATCTTTCCTTTTTTGTTCTGTTTTTGTTCTGTTATTAATAATCGAATTCACCAATACCTCGACAATATCGAGAACATTTTCCAGCTGGACACCGTTCATACTGCTGTGAACGCATTCGTCAATGTTGATTTTATTAACGGATGCGTTGCTGTGTGCTTCACAAGCCGTCATCCATGATCCTTTTATCCCACGCGATGTGTTCACGGCGTTGCCGTATATCATCACACTGGCTTATCCTGGCAGGATGCATTAAACAGAGCAGCGGCCCAGCGGACATCGAAGATCCATACGAGAAAGAATCACGAAAAACAGGAAGTTTTTAGCTATTAGGAACCATCCATCAGCGATGGTTCTTTTATTACTTGTTTCGGGATATGATGAATAATAGTCCGGTTAAGAATAAGGGGCCGCTAATTATTGCAACGGCAACCCAGTCAATTTCATTCATCACAAAAATGTAAAAAATGCCCGCCGCAAAATAGCCGATGGATCCGATCACCGGCCACTTCCAGGCAATTAGTAATATGATGATTGCTATATAAGTTGGTACGAGATGGATGAGAAAGGCGAGAATTGCCTCATACCATGGATATCCCTCACCAAATACATCCAGAGCAAATATGCTAATGAATAAGGCAAAGGCGATACCCAGTATGCGCGGTAACCAAAATAATATTTTATTTTTCATCATTTCTCTTTCACAAACCGATTGCATGTAACCCATTCGAGATCGGCTGATAAGGATATAATCCTATTATATGAAAAAATTACCAGCATTGTATTTGATACTGTTACCATTTTTGTTGTCAATGATTGTCAGTGGTTGCGGTGCGGCGGATGATCGACTCATTCCAACACAAACAGCACAAACCGCAGCATCTATATCAGCCGTGACACCGACATCCCGTTCAACGCCAACAGGTGAGAGTGATAATAGCATCAAGGTATCTGATCAGGCGTATATATCTCCATCGGAGATTTTTCAGATCAATCTGCCTGCCGGGTGGAATTGCAGCGAGACTGGATCATTTCAAGTGAATTGTGAATCACCTGCATCGGATGCTGTCTTACAGGCACGAATAACATCTACCGGTTACGAATTAACAGATGAAAGTCTGTCCGCATTTGCTCAGGCAGAACTTGTGCACCGCTATGGGTTTGTCAAAGAATATCTTGAATTGGATCAAGAAAAGCCAGCGGGCAGGGTTGTGTCACGCGCAACCTGGCGGGAAAATGATGACTATTGGGAAAGCGTCGATGATTTTATTCGTGAAGGTCGCGGTGTATTCCACCTTACTTTCGCAAGCAAACAGGCACAATCAGAGTCCTATGCGGGTTTGTACAATGCCATTTCCGAAAGTGTCGAAATGTATCCGGAAAGAATCACACCGGAAGCATTTTATCCTTTCAAACGAACCGTGTCTTCACGTGAAGCATTATTTGAGATTGAAGTTCCCACATCCTGGGGACGGTATATTGATACCGCTGCTGTAGAGAAGACAGTGGTTGAAGGATATGTTTCACCCGATAAACGCGCGTCGGTACAAATAGCGATCTATCAACAAGGCACATTTTTAAGGCAGGATGCAAAAGCGAACAACACCCGCGAGATTATGTTTGCGCTATATGGATATGACCTGAAGAACTCCGATGATAGAGTGCTTCCGGATGGGCGTGAACGTTTGACGTGGTATGCCACCGGGAAAGATATCTCTGGCATAACAGATTTTGATACGTATGTGAATACGCTGTATTTATTTACGATCGTCTGGGAGCCATCATCTGAGATTTTCTATCTGCCAATTCTCACGGATATTCAGGAATCTTTTACCCGGAAATAGTATCAATTTCAATCCGATAATAGCTGCACTGATGTTTATTATCTTGATTGACTTCTGATTGCGTTGATCTTGATCAGTGTGTGTTGTTAATAAAAAGACGGCGCTATTATGCAAGAACCTCAAGGGTGGCAATCGAAGCAGCCAGCCGCTTAAGGCCGGTTGATTCAAACATGACAGAGATGATCTCGTCATTGCCCATGATACGGGTTTCGATCACCATTCCATCGCCAAAAACGGGGTGGACCACATGCATTCCGGCTTTGAACTTCTTCTCAATTTCCGGTGGTTTTTCTCTGTTTTCTAATCCGGTTTTAGAAGGTGTCCAGCGCTGGCGGTTGAATGCGTTGGTGCGCGGGGTGCCAAAGCGGATTCCTTTTTCCTGAACCAGTTCTTCTGGCAGATCATCCAAAAAGCGGGAGGGTACTGTATATTCATATCGGCCGAAATTACTTCTTTGTCCTGCACGGACCATAATCAATTCATTCTTAGCGCGTGTGATACCTACATAGAACAGTCGCCGCTCCTCTGCCATTTCTTCTGGATCTTCAAATGAACGGTTATGCGGAAGCAAGCCGTCGTCCAATCCAACAATATACACACGGGAAAACTCCAATCCTTTTGCGGCATGCAGCGTGAGCAATGTTGGAGCTGTTATTTCATCTGGAATGGTATCCTGGTCGGATACAAGCGCGACCTGTTCGAGAAAAGCCGTCAAATCCCGATCAACAAATTCAAATGCCAGCTGGCGAAGTTCCATTACGTTTTCCCAGCGATCTTCACCCACATCGGTACCATCATCAATATAATCCCGGTATCCTGTGTCTGTTATGATCTGGTCTAAAAGGTCTGGTACGGATTGGTTTTGATTCACTGAACACCAGTTATGCAGGAGCGATCCAAATCCCAATAACACTCTCGCTTCACGTGTTGAAAATTGCGCAAAGTATGGAGATTTATTCTCTTCCGCGCCAAGCGAGAGCAGGACATCAGCGGGATAAACAGATGCGCCGTGTGCAACTTCTTGAAGTTTTTCAAGGGTCTTGTTCCCGATACCGCGCGGGGGAAGATTGATCGTGCGATTCAGGCTGATTGTGTCAAAGGGATTTTGGACCAATCGCAGGAAAGAAATGATATCTTTTACTTCGCGGCGTCCATAAAATCGCTGCGCGCCAACCAATCGATAGGGAATACCGGCGCGAACAAATGCATCTTCCAGCAGGCGCGATTGGGCATTGGTGCGGTACATGATCGCGATTTCCTGCCTATTTCCTGCGGCAATATTTTTGATAATGTCATCTACGATGAATCTCGCTTCGCCATGGTCGTCTACCGCGTCAAAGATTTTTATGAGCGGTCCCTTACCGCGTTTGGAAAAAAGGTTTTTCGGTGTACGGGAAGTGTTTTCATTAATGACAGCCTGAGCCGCATCCAGAATATTTTGTGTAGAGCGGTAGTTTTCTTCAAGCAGCAATTTTTCTGCATCCGTGTATTCAGATTCGAAACGCAGCACATTGCGATAATCGGCCCCGCGCCAGCGGTAGATAGATTGGTCCTCATCCCCAACAGCGAATAAGTTCTGATGATATGACGCAAAATACTTAATCAGGTCATATTGGGCTAAATTGGTATCCTGGAACTCATCGATGAGTACATGCTTAAATTGCTTGCTGTAGCGTTCGCGGATTCCCGGATTCTCTTCAAATAATCGGACTGTCCAAAAAAGCAGGTCATCGAAATCTACTGCATTACTGGTGCGGAGGGTGGATTCATAGCGTTCATAAATCCGTCTGGCAATTTCCTCCCGATAATTATTGGCGTTAAACTCATTTACTGGTACGAGCTGATTTTTGGCATTTGAGATAATCGAATGCATAGCCCGTGGGGGATACAGTTTATCATCCAGATTGAGGTCTTTGAGAATCCTTTTGACAATGCTGCGCTGATCATCCGCATCCATAATAACGTAGTTTTGATCGAAGGGGAGAACGTCCGCTTCCTGCCGAAGAATTCTGGCGCAAATGGCGTGAAAAGTACCCAGCCATAATGATTGCACACCACGGCCAAGCATCCGCTCCAACCGGGCGCGCATTTCTCTTGCTGCCTTGTTTGTGAATGTGACGGCCAAAATATCCCCGGGTTTAATGTGCTTCTCATACACAAGAAAAGCAATCCGATGCGTGAGCACACGCGTTTTACCAGAGCCAGGTCCAGCAAGAACAAGAATCTGTTTAGTATCTGAAGTGACTGCTTGCTGCTGCTGGGGATTTAGATTTCCAAGTGTGTTTATCATTTGCGAGAGATGATTGTACCTTTAATAGAAAGCCCCCAGATAGCGGGGCTCAAAACCGGTTATTTTTGTGTGTACAGTTCAACAATCTTGAGGATCACCTGTACTGCTTTTTCCATGCTTTCTACGCAAACATATTCGTATGGACCATGGTAATTATGTCCACCGTTGAATAGATTGGGCGTTGGCAAACCGCGATAGGATAATTGCGCCCCGTCCGTACCGCCACGGATGGGGTTGTTGATCGGCTTGATGTCCAGTGATTGCATCGCCTGAATAGCAGTGTCCACGATGTGCATATCTGATTTGATCACTTCAGCCATATTGCGGTATTGGTCCACAAGTTTGACGTCGATGGTAGCATTTCCATATTTTTGATTAATGAAATCCGCGCAGGCGCGCATCAATTCTTTTTTCCGTTCGAATGCTTGCGCGTCATGGTCACGGATGAGGTATTTTGCTTTAAATGATTCAACTGATCCCGCATAGGTTTTTATGAGGTGGAAGAAACCTTCTCTTCCCTCCGTGTGTTCTGGACGCTGTTCAGCGGGGAGCAAGACGTCAAATTCCTGAAAAATGTGAATGGCATTCTTCATCACGTTTTTTGCTGAGCCGGGATGAACTGATTTGCCCTGCACGGAGACTGTCGCGCGGCAGGCATTGAAATTTTCGTATTCGATCTCGCCAATTTGTCCGCCATCCATCGTGTACGCGAAGTCAGCGCCAAACGCATCCACATCAAACTGACGGATGCCCATCCCGGTTTCTTCATCCGGCGTGAATGCCACACGAATCTTTCCGTGCTTCAATTCTGGATGATTGATGAGATATTCCATTGCCTGCATGATCTCGGCGATTCCCGCCTTATCATCCGCGCCAAGCAGCGTGGTCCCATCAGTTGTGATCAATGTTTGTCCTTTATATAGCAGCAGTTCAGGAAATTCTTGCGGAGAAAGCATCATCCCTTTCTTTCCTCTGAGTGGGATTTCTTTTCCGTCATATTTTTCAACAATTTGCGGTTGGACATTTTCTGCGTTGAAATCACCACTGGTGTCCATGTGAGCCAGGAAACCGATAACGGGCATTTGTTTTTCGATATTTGCGGGCAGGGTCGCAGTCACGAAGCATTGCTCATTCAAAGTGACCTCCCGCAGCCCGATTGTTTTCAACTCTTTTTCAAGCAAGCGAGCCAGATCCCATTGATTTTCGGTGGAGGGTGTACGGTCAGCTTTCTCTTCATTGGACCGTGTATTGATCTTTGTGTAACGGATGAATCGTTTTGCGACAGGCTGCATGACGTTGCTCCTTGCGAATGTTTTTTACTATTTCCAATGGTAAACCCTGATAACAAAAATCGCAAGAGAAGCGTAGATTTATTGCGAAGATATGAAGCGTGGGCTACAATGGCAGGTATGAATTGGAATATTTTTGGGCACGACTGGGCGATTGAGATGCTTCAACTGCATATACAGCATAAAAAGATGCGCCACGCGTATTTGTTCAGCGGCCCTGCTGGCGTCGGCAGGCGGACTTTGGCACTGCGATTTGCCCAGGCGGTGAACTGTGAAGAACCCGTCGCGCCGGGTGTGCCCTGCATGCGTGGCCGATCCTGCCAACAGATAATGCGTATGCAGCATCCCGATCTGGCAGTTGTACAGGCTGATGAATCCGGGATTTTGAAAGTGGAACAGGTGCGGGAATTGCAGCATTTTGTTTCACTGGCGCCGTACGCCAGCAATTACCGCATCGTATTGCTGGTTAACTTTGAACAAGCAAATCATAACGCGCAAAATGCTTTGCTGAAAACGCTGGAAGAACCAAACCCCCGCGTGCTTTTACTGGTGACGGTTGATGATGCTGAAAATCTTCTTCCAACGATCAAATCACGCTGCGAATTAATCCGTCTGCGGTCGACGAACAGGGATGCGCTTGCTGCTTTTCTTTTGCGAGAAAAGGATATCAGCCAGGCAGATACAGAACTAATCGCCGCACTTTCGGGTGGGCGTGTGGGTATTGCTGACCATATGATTGAAAATGAAGAGGTCCTGACTGTTCGAGAAACATGGATGGAAGACTTGCTGCAGTTGATTCAATCCGGGATAAGCGAGCGCATCGCGTTTTCGAGAAAACGGTCAAAAGGGAAGTACATTGAGCGCACGGAAGCCAAACAGAAATTGCTAACGGGGTTACCGTACTGGTTATCTTTCTGGCGCGATGTCATGCTGATCAAAAGCGGATCAACATCACCAATCACGAATATTGATATGCGAGAAAGGATTGCGGAAATATCCCTGGATATATCATTGGCTGAGGTTGAATCCGTCATAAGTGGTATCGAGCATGCCTTCGGCCGCATGCGTTCCGCAAATTTGCAATTGTTGCTGGACAACCTTTTACTCAGCTTTCCCCTGGTCCAATTAAATCATTAAACCACTTTTTAAAAAAATATGTGCATGTTTAAAAAAAATTAATTTGAGATCAACCATGAGGCGGTCAAATGACAGTTGAAAGAATTTTCATTCTCGTAATTGCCGTGATTATGATTGGGTCTGCGTTTTCTTTTATTGTGTTTGTCAGAATGAAGAGAGCAGCACGAAAGATCGGCGCAGAAGATCTCTGGCATATGTCTTCGGTTGATGGTGTTGATATTCCAATTTTGGAGTCATTCTCCGGCTTGAAATGGTTGGTGCCGCTGGTGTTTGGTCGTAATCATATCAATCCAAAACTGGTGTTATTTCCTGACCATCTTGATTATAAAGTGTTGTTCCGGAAATCCGCATTGTACCGCGATATTGCTTCCATCCGCAGCTTCCGCAGTCAATTTTATAACAAGGTTCGTTTTGTTTTTTATGATACCCCCGCGTTCTTCACTGCTGTTTTTGGAAATGAAGAGACATTGCAGGCCGTGCTTAAATTTCTGGCAGAAAAAGGAATACTGCCGGACGAGAAAAGCCGTCTTTAATCAATCCATTCCGCCATCCTGTCAGGCAATCGCCTGACGCAATTGCCGGGCAAGTGATTGGAACTCTGGCGAATAGCGTGTGTTCACATTCCTCGGGCGTGGTAGATCAACCAGAGTGTCTAACACAATCCTGGCTGGCCTGTCAGACAGCACCAGCACACGGTCGGCAAGCAGCAAGGATTCTGAAATGGAATGGGTGACCATCAACACCGTTTTTTTGCGTGAGCGCCAGAGCTTCAATAGCTCAACGCCCATCTGCTCACGGGTAAGCGCGTCCAGTGACCCAAAAGGCTCATCAAGGAGCAGCAGGTCCGTATCCTGAATAAAAGCCCGCGCGATCGCCACGCGCTGGGCCATTCCCCCAGAAAGCGATTGCGGCCATACATCGAGAAAATCGTCCAATTCAACCAATTTTGCCATGCGGATGGCATGCTGTTTTGATTGAATTCCCTCCATGCCCTGTAATTCCAGCGGAAGCAAAATGTTATCCAGCACAGATCGCCAGGGCATGAGATTGCTTTCCTGAAAAACGATGCTTACCGGCGGCCTGTTCTGGTCGGGAAAAACGATCTCTCCGCTGGTGTGCTGATCCAATCCGGCAATCACACGCAACAGAGTTGTTTTTCCGCATCCTGAAGGGCCCAGCATACAGACAAATTCCTGCGGATTGATGCGCGTATGGATATCCTCCAATACCTGCAGATAGCCATTATGATCGTCATAGATCATGCCAATGTGTTCAAGAAGGATTGGTTGATTTTTGTTCATGAAATAATGCTATCCTTCTGGAAGAAAAGCGTTGGAGTATGCCTGATCAAGTTCGAGCGGCTGTGATAACAAATCCATTTGCATCAGCAAGTCCTGCATATTCTTCCATGCATCCGGTTCAGAATAACCCAGAACCGGTGCCTGCCAGAGGGGGATGGAGGCAGATAACACCTGGCGCTGTACCTCTTTTTCCGGAGGTGATAACGCCGCCAAATTTTCTACATATTTCTCGCTGATGGTAAACGCCTCGTCCGAATGATCGATGGTATATTGAATGCCTTTCAGGGTAGCACGAACCATTGCCCGCACCCGTTCTGGGTTTTCCTCGATCACCTGTTCACTGGTCAGCAGCCCGTTCGCGACCAGGGATGTGTAATCTGCTACAGTGAGCGTGGAAACAGCATAGCCTTCGCTGGATAATTTAACTGGTTCATTGCTGGTGTAGATGACAACCGCATCATCGACATTATTAATCAGCGATTCCACCTGGGTGAAGCCGATCGCGTCGAGGAAAACATCGTTCTCTTCTAAGCCGCCAGCATTTAGCAGCGCTTTGAACCCGATGTAACTGGCGCCGTATAATCCTGGAATACCGACCCTTTTACCAGCGAGGTCCTGCGGTTCATTGATATTGGCTGATTCTAACGCTGTAACACCAACCGGGTAATCCTGATACCAGGCCATGACATAGACAACTGGCAGCTCCTGAGCACGCCCAAGCAGTACCTGCTCGCCGGAGACAATAGCGAATTCGAGCTCACCAGCCCCCAGCAGAGCAACCGAATCTGTTTCCATGTTGTAATCGAGTTCGACCTGCAGCCCCTCATCAGCGTAAAAACCTTTGTCAATGGCAACATACAATGGGGCAAACTGCACATTGGGTATGTATCCAACTGGCAAGCGAATGGTTGCGTTCTCCTTCTCCTGCACCTCTGCGCAGGCGGGCGCCAACAAAACAATCATGATGATCAATAATACTGAATAGTATGTCCTTTTCATCGGATCTTACTCTCCTTTCCAGCGAAGCAAGTATTTTTCTAACCAAAGAACGCTGGTATATAAACCAAGCGCAACAACTACAAGCGTGAGAACACCGACAAATACCAGTGCGGTATCATACTGGCCGCGGCCGACATTGATCAGGAATCCCAACCCGCGATCCGCACCAACCAGCTCTCCTACCACGGCACCGATAACAGAAAGCGTCGCCCCGACGCGCAATCCTCCCAGCAGAACGGGTAGGGCTGCGGGCATTTCGAGCAATCGCAATGTCTGCCAGCGAGAGGCCCGCATGGAGCGCATCAGATCACGCAAGTTTTCCGGTACAGCCCGAAACCCTACGATAGTGTTAACAAGGACCGGGAAAAAGACGATCAAGGCGCAGATCAGCACTTTGGATAACAGTCCGGGGCCGAACCAAATCACCAGCAGGGGCGCGATTGCGACGGTTGGAATCGCCTGGCTGGCGACCAGGAATGGCTGCAGGATATTTTGCAGGATCGTTGAACGGCTCAGAAAATATCCCAACACGACCGCAAAGAGGATCCCAGCGGAAAGCCCTAACAGGATCTCGAGCAAGGTAGCGGCTGTATGGCGCAGCAGAGAACCGTCCGCAACTGCGCGCAGAAAGCGATCCACAACCTGTTCAGGAGATGGGAGAATAAAAGCCGGAAGGTCAAAGAAAAAAACCAAACTTTGCCAACCTGCCAGAAAAAGTATCACTGTGATAATGATGCTAAGCCTTTGTATGGACCGCTGTTTGGTTTTCTTTCTCTTGTTCATTAAAAAGACTGCTCCTGAAATCATCAGGGGCAGGCCTATGGTTGGTTCACCTTCTTTCATCCGGACTGTACCGTCGACCCCGGAATTTCACCGGATCAGCGTATTTCAACGCTCGTGGGTTTTGACCACCGATCGGGAATCAGGAGCGTTTTGCTCCTTCACCCTGCCCCGAAGGATATCATTAGCATTTTAAGGTATTTAGTGTGAATGTCAAGTTAAAGTTATCTTAATCTGCACCCGTTATAATTGGCGGGATGACGAAAGATTCCAGGCGTGATTACTCTATCGAGCGGGCCAATTGGCGGGATCTATTTGCGCTGTCTTCCCTTGAACGCACCTGTTTTGAGGCGGATGCCTGGCCGCTATTGGAACTGATGGGCGTGCTGACTTTTCCCGGTGTAGTGCGCCTGCGTGCGGTAGGAGATGAGAAGCTGGTGGGTTTCATCGCGGGTGACCCCCGCAAAAGAGAAAACGCCGGCTGGATCCTGACGCTTGCGGTAGCGCCAAATTGGCGCAGGATGGGCATCGCAGAAGCGTTACTGGCACGATGCGAAATGGATCTGGAGATGCCGGTGGTCAAGCTGACCGTCCGCCGGAGCAATATTCCCGCGATCAAGCTGTATGAAAAACTGGGATACAGTCAGATTGATATCTGGTCCAAGTATTATCGCAATCACGAAGATGGGCTTGTGTTAGAGAAAAATATGACCTGGGTCTAAAGGACGATAATGATGAAAACAATGATGGGTGTTCTGCTGCAGGGTATTGTATTAGGTTTTTCAATCGCCGCGCCGGTCGGGCCGATTGGGATACTGTGCATCAGGCGATCACTGCAAACCGGGTTTAAGTCCGGGCTGGCGAGCGGGCTGGGTGCGGCGTCCGCGGACGCGGTGTATGGCATGATCGCGGCGGCCGGGCTGACGCTGGCAGCGGATTTCCTGGTCCGACAGCAAACCTGGCTGCGCCTGCTGGGCGGCATGTTCCTGTTATATCTTGGCGTACAGACCTTCCGCAGTCCGCCGCCAGAGATGGAAGAGGCCGTATCTAAAACCAGCTCTTTGATCGGCGATTACTTTTCTACCTTTCTGCTGACGCTGAGCAACCCGATCACGATATTCTCATTCATCGCCATTTTCGGCGGCATGGGCAGCGTTTCCGATTTTGCAACCAGCGCATTCATCCTTGTTCTTGGTGTGTTCAGCGGATCCGCGCTGTGGTGGCTGGCGCTGAGCGGCGGTGTGAGCATCCTGCGCGGGCGGTTTAACGCTAACGTGATGCGATGGGTGAACCGCATTGCGGGAGCGGTGATGCTGGCATTTGCCGCGGTGATGCTGTGGCGGGCGCTGGTGTTTTCATAGATTTCTGAAGTTGTCTGACAACATGGGACAGAATCGGACAAAATGGGACAGTTTTAAGGGGCTGTACGATTCGATCCCGGGTAACGAACGCGATCAACGCGGCATCCATGCACATTGGTGACCGCGCAACCCATTCCGCTCACCATTTGGATTATGATATCCTGAAAAAACGTATACATCTTGCGAACAATTCAGGATATGATTAACCCCTGGATTAAAGGAATAAATAAATCATATTGGATTTTTGAATGTAGGTTTATATGGAAAAAAACAAACTTAATAAATGGATCTGCTCTATCCGCCCGGCTAACACATGGATATTTGATGATAAAGAGGACCGTTATTTTCGCCCGTGGATGATGTTTCTCCTCCAAGCTTCGGATGGCAGGATGATCGATGTGCATATATTTAATGAGAAACCATTTCCTCACGAAGTTTTCAATCAAATATTTGCATCGATCAAGAAGCCGATTAATAAAAATTTGGTTATTAAGAATCCTGATGTGATTTCTTTTGAAGACAAACAATTGGCTTCGGAAATAAAGGAAATGCTTGCGATGCATGGCATTGATGCGGTTTATGGGAAGCCATACGCATTGATTGAGCCGATCATCGAGGATTTTGTAAAGGGGATCGATGCGGGTGGTGAGCGTATCCCGGGTTTATTATCCGTGCCAAAGGTTACCCGCAAGATGGCTGCATGTTTATTCGAACACGCGCAGTTTTTCTATAAATCGAGGCCGTGGGAGATTATCGACGATACTTATTTGCTGGAGATATTTTTGACGAAACGCGTTGAACCCTATTTTGTTTACGTGTTAGGCGCGGGAGAAATTGAAAAAGGTCTGACGGTTTTTCCAAGCTGGGAGAAACATGAGGATTTTTTACAACACTCTGATGACGCCCACTGGGAACCGAAAGGTTACCATATGTTCAGTTTTACTTCCGCGCCTGAAGTAAGTTTTGAGGATATGGATGACGCGGAGCAATTCAATTGGCCACTGCCGGAGCCGGGCATCTACCCCACTCCTTTATACTTCACGAAGTCTAAGTTGAAACGGCCTAATTATGAGATGATTCTCTGGTATCAGGCGGCGCTGCGTGCAATCCCCCAATATCTGGATCAATTTGTGAATAAATCCGGGCAGGTACGATTGCGCGATGAGGAAACGAATGAATTCACGGTTGAAACAAGCGAAGGAACACAAGAAGTGCGGATTCATTTTTATCTGGATGAGATGCCCGACATTCCAAATGTGGGATTGGATGCAATTTTAGATGAAGAGGAACCTCTGCCGTTTTTTGACCGGCGCGGAATGGAAGGGGATTTGAATAAATTGTCCCTTGATTATTTTGGTGAAGAAGAGCGGGAACGGACGCCTGTCCAAGAAGCGCAGGACGTGATGTATGATGCCTGGGATACCCCGCAGCAGAAAAAACGAATTGCGCTGGCGAAAAAAGCGCTCAAGATCTCGACTGATTGCGCGGACGCTTATGTGCTTCTGGCTGAGGAAGAAGCCGATACGCCGGAAGAATCGTTGCGCCTTTATCGGAAAGGTATGGAGGCGGGAAAACGCGCGCTGGGAGAGGAATTTCTGAATGATCCGGAAAATGTCGGATATTTCTGGGGGATACTGAGCACGCGACCTTTTATGCGGGCTTACCACGGTTACGCGATGCGCCTGGCGCAGACCGGAGAGGATGATCTGGCGCTGGATAGTTTCCGAGAATTGTTAAGGCTGAATCCTAATGATAACCAGGGTGTTCGTTATACTTTGTTGGAATTCCTGATAAAGCGATTTCGTCTCGCGGAGGCAAAGGAATTGATCGAAGAACATGGAGGATATGGCGGTGGTGTTGATTTCTCTTACAGCCAGCTGCTGCTGGCCATTGAAGAGGGCGCTACAGAGAAGGAGCTGCAGGAATTATTGGAAATGGCGATTGAGACAAACGCATTTGTGCCTGACTTTCTGGTTGGAAAAAGGCGAATTCCGGAATTTGATTTTTCCGCCATGGTATTGGGAGGAAAAGATGAGGCGGCTTATTACGCTACCCGCTATGTTGACAGCTGGAGAGCGATTGGGGGCGCGATAGGCTGGCTGAAGGAAAACGCCCCTTAGGCAATTGGGACGCGGCGAGACCAGTCATTTTGCGGAAGCATTCAAATAATATGCAATAAAAATAGGGGAGATTTCCATGCTGCGCTTGCGAAGACAGGTGTAGGGGGTTGTTGTGACTCTAAAAAGGAGATTGTCCCCCTTCGGGGAGGCTGCGCGCCCACGTCGCGCTTTGCGCCCTTCGCAATGACAGGATATAGTGGGGTGATTGTCCACCTTCGAGGAGGCTGCGCGCGCTTTGCAATGACGTGATTATTTTGAGGTGTTGTGGTGCTGGCGGGGAGATTGCCACAGGGCGCTTTGCGCCCTTCGCAATGACAGGATATAGTGGGGAGATTGTCACGCTGTGCTTGCGAAAACAGGAACGAAGAAGGCAGTCATGCCTTTTATCTTATTTTGATGTTTTTATCAGACGCTGCTGGATCTTTTCGCTGGCCAGTTCGCGCAGGGCATCAGCGGCAATCCAGCGGGCGGTCGCGTCATCCATTTTTTGAATCTCATGGGCACATGCCATCGCCGACTGATTGAGAGCCAGGCTGCGTTTTCCAATTCCACGCAGGGCCCAGTTGACGGCTTTTTTGACAAAATTGCGCGGGTCGGTGGCGGCTGTCTTGATGCGTGGAAATGTGCGGATGAATTGTTGATCGGATGCCTGTTTATCATGAGTTGCCAGACAGGCGATGAGGACAAAACCCGCGCGGCGGGTGAATTCCGGTTCTTCTTGCACCCACTGATGTACTTTATCCCAGGCAAAAGGGGTGCGAACGAAGAGGTTATTGCAGGCGGCGTCACAGATATCCCAGGCAGTGAGGGTGTGCGCCCAGGCATCCATCTGAGCGGGTGTGACCCGCGCCGGGTCATTGACCAGGGTAGCGAGGATCTGCGCTTCAGGGATGTGTGTTTCCCAAAGCGCCAATGCGAGTGTGTGGTTTATTCCGATCTCTTTTGCCAGGGCGCGTAATTTTGGGATGGCGATACCCAGGCGCTGATTGCCGGTGAGACCGAATCGGCGCATGGCAGGCAATTTTTCCGGATGTGCTAATTGCTTCAAGTGGTTGAGGGTGGTTTCGATTGTGTGCATCAGGTTTTTTAGGTTAAATCTCAAAGAGTTTGTTATTTTTAGTGTGATGGATCTTTGTGCATTCCTGCTTATACATGATGAATGGGTACGGTGTTGTGTGTGGGGAGATGGCAATGAAAGAGGGAATGGCCGCGGCGGCAACTGGCGCCGGATGCGGAGAGAACCGGCAGTTTTAATATCGCCGGTACGGCGGGCATTACCACCGATGACGCGGATGTGCTACCGGCATTTTAAAAGCTGATGCAGCATAACAAAAGCTGCATTACCAAAAACAGTTGATCAGGTTAAGAGGATTAGCGTGCGCGCCAGGAAGAGCGTCCACAGAAGGCCGCTGAAGGCAGCCGCGAGGATGAGCGGCGAGCGTTCTCCCGCAGCAAGCGCATTTGTGTTGTAGAGCGCGATTGCCTGTGTGCGGGCGTCCGCCGCGCGGGCGGCACGTTCCATTTGCAGTTGTGTCTGGGTCATGGTGTCTCCTATTGGTCCACATTAGTATACGGCGGAGCGGAGAAAAAGTTGTAAAAAGGATGTAAATTACCTATTTAGGGTAGTTTCCCGCGCCTCGGCGGGCAAGCCGGCGCGGGGTCTGGGGCTGCTGGCCGACAGGCAAGCCCAACCGCCCGGCGCTGATGGCGAGGATGCGGTTGACCATATCCTGATACGAATAACCGGCAGCCAGCGCGGAGGCGACAAAGGATGCTTCCTGCGCATCAGGCTGCAGAAGCGGGAGAGGGTTGACCTCCAGGACAAAGAGACTGCCAGCGCTGTCCATGCGCATATCCACACGGCAGAAATCCAGCAGCTCGAGATGATGCATAGCGGCATGGGCGATCTGCTGGACCTGTTCCAGTTTTTCGTGGGGAAGGGGCGCCGGACAGACGCGGGTGACGCCGGCGGGATCGATCTCTTTCTGACGGTTGGAATAGTATCCGGTGGGAGTGTGGATCTCGATCACGGGCAGGACCTCATCGCCGAGGATGCTGACGGTGAACTCCCGCCCCGAGATATATTTCTCCACCAGGACGGGAGAACGCACTTTGCTCCAGACCCATTCGACCTGGCGCAGGAGGGCTTCGCGGTCCTGCACGACGGCGTTCTCGTTGATGCCGATGGAGGTGCCTTCGTGGGCGGGCTTAACGAAGAGCGGAAAAGGGATATCGAAGGCCGGCAGATGGCGCGGATGTTCGACCACAAAGAAGGGTGCGGTGGGGATGCCTTCGCGCCGGAAGACCTTTTTGGCGATGGATTTATTATGGGCGAGGGACATGCCGAGTACGCCGGAACCTGTGTAGGGCAGGCGCAGCATATCGAGGATGGCGGGCACCTGCGCTTCGCGCGAGGCGCCGAAATGGCCCTCGCAGAGGTTAAAACAACAATCCGGCTTATAGTTGAGCAGGTGCCGGATCAGATTCACATTGGGGACGATGTATTTGACGCGATGGCCGCCGGCGCGCAGGGCGCGGAGGATGGCTTTAAGCGTGGAGACGTCGTCGAGGTCATCCCAGTATTCATCATCAGGCGGGTGCTCTTTGATGAGGGGGACGTCTTTTTTGAGGTTGGCAAGGACTGCGATCTTCATGGGATTTTCCATCTTTCTACAGTGGAATATTTGATCGGGCGTAAATATACTCCGGTTTTGGTGGGTGTCAAGATGGTATTTTTGAATAAAGGGTGTGGTGGTGCTGGCGGGGAGATTGCCACAGGGCGCTTCACACCCTTCGCAAAGACAGGATATTGTGGGGTGATTGTCCCCCTTCGAGGAGGCTGCGCGCTCGCGAAGACAGGAATGGGGGGTGTTGTGACTTTGACAGGGAGATTGCCACAGGGCGCTTCGCGCCCTTCGCAATGACAGGATATGGTGGGGTGATTGTCCACCTTCGAGGAGGCTGCGCGCTTTGCAATGACGTGATTATTTTGAGGTGTTGTGGTGCTGGCGGGGAGATTGCCACAGGGCGCTTTGCGCCCTTCGCAATGACAGGATATAGTGGGG
>Ga0180434_10003487_pt1 | contig 20004 bp, 15 predicted proteins | sample SS_ome_7_FD_132453 | JGI IMG/M metagenome (GOLD analysis project Ga0180434, IMG submission 132453) | Hypersaline lake sediment archaeal communities from the Salton Sea, California, USA - SS_1_D_2 metaG | ecosystem: Environmental > Aquatic > Non-marine Saline and Alkaline > Hypersaline >...
CAAGATAAGGTCGCTGCCGATACTGGTCGGATCGGCGGGATTGTGCCGGTAATTCGTTCGGTTTCCCCTGATCAGGCCTCGGGGGGGGATGCGAAACAACCCGTCACGCGTGGTGCCGATCCAGAAATCCCCCTCCCGGTCTTCAAGGATGGCACGGATGTGATGGTCAGATATTTTGCAGGCCTCGATAGAGATCGGCAGCCGGATTTCTTTCGAAGCCGCGGCTTGATTCTCGAGAACGAACTTGCAGAGGTATCCGTATTCATTGCCCGCCCACAGGTTTCCGGAACGGTCTTCGATTATGGAGAATACGGAGTTGCTCATCCGGCTGTGAGGTGCCCGGTCCAGCCTGAGGTTGAGGAAATGGCCGGCATTCAGGTTCAATTTGTTGATTCCTCCGATTCCCGTTCCGATCCATAGATGTCCTGTTCTGTCATCGCAGAGGGAGAGGATCTGATCGTTGCTGAGGCTGTGTTTGTCGGTGGGATCGTGCTGAAACCAGACGAACTTTTCGTTTTGCCTGTCGAATTGAGCGAGTCCCCCGTGGGTGGTACCGATCCACATGTTTTTTCTGCGGTCCTCGAAAATGGTGCTGATGTTTTTTCTGCCCGATGAGGTGTCGCTCGGCGATCTCAGCGGAATCTGCTTGAAAGTCGGCTGGAATCCTCGATTTCCCACGGATTCGATCCGGTTAAGGCCGCCCTCGAAGGTTCCGATCCACATGGTTTCCGAGCTGTCTTGGAAAACACAGCTGATCCAGTTGGAACTGAGGCTCGTCGGATGGCCCGGCTCGTTGTAGAAGCGGGTGAACCTCCCGGTCTTTGGATCCAAGCGGTTGAGCCCGTCGACCGTTCCAGCCCAAATTATCCCCTTCCGGTCGGCCCAGATTGCATTGACGATGTTGTGGCTGAGGCTGTTTTCATCCCGGGGATCGTGGAGGTAATTGGTGATTTCTACCGCGATGGGCATACCGGTTCCGGAGGTTAAATGCAGTCGGGCAATCCCGTCTGCATAGCAGCCGATCCATAGATCGTGTGATGGATCCTCACAAATGGAGACGACGTAATCGCTTTGGATGGTATTCTCCGAGTGCGGAAGACTCTTAAGATGAAGGAACGTATCCCGCAGTGGGTCGAAGCAATCCAGACCCCCGCCCCTGAGTCCGATCCATATCAGCCCACGGCTGTCTTGGAAGATCGTGAAGATATCGTTGCCCCCGAGGGTGTCGGGATTTCCGGGAATATAAGAGAAAATCCGGGTCCGGTATCCGTCGTATTTTACCAGTCCGCCCGAGGTGGCAAACCACATGAAACCTTGTTGATCTTGTATGATCGATCGCACCGAGATCTGAGGCAGTTCTGTGGAAACGGCCATGCGTTCAAACCTGCGGCCGGGATGCGAGGCGGCGATGGGGAACGGTGTGCCCAGGGCAAGGATGATGAAGAAAACAATGCCTGCCCGAATCCTCATGATTCGGTTTCCGTTGCTCGCCATCTTTGTGTACCGCATAAGGGCCCGGGATAACCATCCCGTTCTTGCCATGAATATAGTATGAGAACGACGATGAAATGTCCAGGCTGCCCGATTGCCGCCGCCGCTTGCAAGGCAATAGATACAGGAGATGGATATCGTCGCCGTGTGTGCGTTCTTCGGTAGCAGCATTATTTTTGGCTGGGAGAGGCTGTAGCAAGGGCCGACCATCCGGCCTGATTCTGGCTTTGACGCTGATGCCGTTGAAAGGTTACAATGGTGGTGGATGTCTGGAGGCCAAGACATGACGAAGGTGGAAAGCGACTGGGATGTCGTGGCCGTCCTCGCTCCCTTCGCGGGGAAGGTGGTCATCGACGTGGGGATCTTCCCAGTGGACACCGGTTCGATCCCCTCACGCATACCTGGCAACCGGCAAGAAGCCGGCGGACATCCGGAGACTGCCTTTTCTCATGCGTCTATGGTATATTTTTACTTGAAAAGGCGGAGGTGGTGAATGAAGCACCCCGACAGGGACACCGTGTCCCGGCTCGATGCCCTGCCCAACGTGGGCCGGGCGATTCGGGCGGATCTGGAGTCGATCGGTATCCGTCAACCGCAGCAGCTGATCGGGAAGAGCGCGTTCGATCTATATGAAAGGCTCTGCGCCGAGACGGGGAAGCGCCATGACCCCTGCGTGATCGACGTGTTTATGGCGGCGATCGATTTCATGCAGGGGGGCGAACCGCGACCCTGGTGGTCCTTCACGCCGGAACGCAAAAGGCGAATGAAATAGGCGGGATCCGGGGCGACGGGGTCGCCGCGGAGCGGACGCGTCGTTCCTGGATGGTCTTTTCATAGGGAGGTGCTGCGGAATGGATCCCGGGAGCCGCGAGGCATGCCGGCCGGGTTGAAAAGGGCCTGGGGCATCCTTCTGGCCGTTCTCTGCCTGGCACCCCCGTGCACGCGGGACACGGAACCCGATCCGCCGGACACCGGCATCAACGCGGTGATCGTGGTGGTCTCGGGCAACCATCAGACCGGTCGCGGCGGGGTCCCCCTGCCGGATCCGGTCGTCCTGCGGGTCGACGACCTGCAGGGGAATCCACTGGCGAATCTCGACCTTTCCTGCGGGGTGGTGGAGGGCGGAGGATCCGTGGGTGATGGTTCGGCTCTGGCCACGGATGCGAGCGGTTCCGCCACGATCCGCTGGACCATCGGGTCCGGCTACAACGGCATCGAGGTGAGTCTGGGCGGGGATGGCTTCCGGGCCGCGCCGGCGTACCTGTGTGCCGTGGGAGACCGTCCATCCGGAATCCACGTCACGCGGACCATCGCCAGCCTGAGACGGGTGGGCGGGGAACTCTACGAAATGACGTTTTACGGCAATTACCTCAGCGAGACCGTGGCCGGAGAACTCGACAACGGCAGGGGTGGTGGCCGTCATTTTTGTTCCCTTTTCGCGGTCATGGGGGACCGGCACCGCCTGCTGATGGGACGGAGTTTCGACAGCCTTGCCAACTGGGTTAGTGCGACGTTGCTGACCCGGGTGAATCCCCTGGACGGTTACGCCTCCCTCGCCCCGGTTCGAATGCGGGACGTCGGTTTCGCAGCCGGGATGGATTTCAACCGGGTGCCCTTCGACCAGAAGACCGACCTGCTGCGCGCCATGGTCAACCCCCCGGACGGGCTGAACGAGCACGGGCTGACGGTGGGTCTGGCCAATGTGACGGCGCAGCCCTATGACCGGGATCCGGACAAAGAGACCATCACCTGCGTCCGCCTGGTGCGCAAGATCCTGGATCAGGCCCGCACCGTGGAGGAGGCGGCCGCCATCGCGCTGCGGTACAACATCCACGGCCCCCGGGACACCCTGGACATCCACGCCATGGTGGTCGACGCCACCGGCCGGTCCATCATCCTGGAACCCGCCGCCGGCCAGATGCGGGTGATTCCCTCCGAACTGAACTTCCAGGTGATGACCAACAGCCCCGTGTACGGGGTTTCCCTGGACGAGCAGATCGACGCCTGCTGGCGGTTTCGCACGATCTTCGAGAGGCTGGAGGCCTGCGGTGGAATCATGGACGCCGCGGGGGCCATGGGGCTGCTGGCCGAGGTCGGGAACGAGTGGACGGAATGGTCCGCGGTCTACGGCATCTGGAATCACAGCGCCATCCTGGCCGTGGATTTCGATTTCACCGTCCTCTACCCGTTTCCCCTATTCCCCCTCTGGTAGCGCAGCGCAATATCCCGTGACCTTGCACGGCGGGGGTCAGAATTCGGCGTTCTTGGGGGTTCTGGGAAAGGGGATGACGTCGCGGATGTTGGTCATGCCGGTGATGTACATGAGGGCCCGCTCGAAACCCAGCCCGAATCCGGCGTGCGGGGCGGTGCCGTATCGCCGGAGATCCAGGTACCACCCGTAGTTCTTCATGTCCATGCCCAGCTCTTCGAGCCGTTGTTTCAACACGTCGGTCCGCTCTTCCCTCTGACTGCCGCCGATGATCTCCCCGACTCCGGGGACCAGGAGATCCATGGCGGCCACGGTCTTGCGGTCGTCGTTGAGCCTCATGTAGAACGCCGAGATGTCCTTGGGATAGTCGGTGACGAACACCGGTTTCTTGTACACCTTCTCGGTGAGATACCGCTCGTGTTCGCTCTGCAGGGATTCGCCCCATTTCACCGGGAATTCGAACTTCTGGCCGGCTTTCTGCAGCCGTTCCACGGCATGACCGTAGGTGATGTGGGCGAATTCGGAATCGAGGATGTTTTTCAGGCGGTCGAGGAGGCCCTGATCGATGAAGCGGTTGAAGAAGGCCATCTCCTCGGGCGCGTTTTCCAGGACGTGGGCGATGATGAACTTCGTCATGTCCTCGGCCAGTTTCATGTTGTCCCCGAGGTCGGCGAACGCGATTTCCGGTTCGATCATCCAGAATTCGGAGGCATGTCTGGAGGTGTTGGAGTTTTCCGAGCGGAAGGTCGGCCCGAAGGTATAGACGTTGCGGAAGGAGAGGCAGTAACCTTCCACGTTCAACTGGCCCGAAACCGTCAGGAAGGTCTCGCGACCGAAAAAGTCCTCCCGGTAATCGACGCGGTCCGCCTCGTCCCGCGGCGGTTGCTCGAGGTCCAGGGTGGTGACCCGGAACATCTCTCCCGCACCCTCGCAATCGCTCGCGGTGATGATCGGGGTGTGGACGTACACGAACCCGCGGTCGTTGAAGAACTTGTGGATGGCGTAGGCCAGGAGGCTGCGCACGCGGAACACGGCCGAGAAGGTGTTGGTCCGGGTGCGCAGATGGGCGATGGTTCTCAGGTATTCGAAGGAGTGGCGCTTTTTCTGGATGGGAAAATCGAGATCCGCCATGCCGACGATCTCCACCGCATCGGCCCTCACCTCGAAGGCCTGGTCCTTGCCCGGGGATTCGACCAGGATGCCGTGAACGATGATCGAAGAGCCGATGGGCAGTCGATCCAGCTCGTTGAAGTTGTTCAAGCCTTCGTCGGCCACCACCTGGACGTTGCTGAAGAAGGATCCGTCGTTGAGCACGATGAAGGCCACATTCTTGGATGTGCGAATGGAGCGGACCCAGCCGGCGAGCTTGACCGTGCCGTTCAAGAACTTACGGTAATCCCTGTAGATCTCTTTGACGAAATTCATCGGTTCATGCCCTCGTTGTCGTTCGTATGAAAAACCAATCCTATCCCACCTATCCTATGCGAAAACGGCTTGAAAATCAAGCCTATGGTTGAAAATCGAACCACGAGGAGCGGTCGAGGTCGGATCCGTCCCGTGCCGTTCCCGCCCGTGCCGGATGGGATTGACCCGGCCGCGGATTTCCACTATCATGGGGGTGAAGGGGCGCGGATGTCACTGGGCCGTGCCCCAGGAGAGAGACCCATGATGCGGACCGCAACCATCGGATCCCTGTCGATCCTGGTCGTTTGCCTGCTGCACGGCGCCGCCGCGGCCGGGGAGTTTCCCTTTCCCGCGGACCCCACCCGCCTGGAGAAAACCATCTCCTATCCTGAAATGACCGATTTCCTGCGATCGATCGAACCGTCGGACATGGTCGAGGTGTCGACGGTGGGGGAGTCGGTGCGCGGCCGGCCGCTGTTTCTGATCCGCGTCGCAGACGACCGGTCCGAAGGGAAACTGAGGATCTTCTTTTTCGCCCAGCAACACGGAGATGAACCGGCGGGAAAGGACGCCCTGCTCACCCTGTTGCGTCATATCCTGGAGAAGAAGGTCCGGATTCCCGACGGTCTGGTTCTCTACCTGATGCCCATGGTCAACCCGGACGGCGCCGAGGCGGGCGAACGGCGGAACGCCGCGGGCGCCGACCTGAACCGGGACCATCGGGTTCTCTCGCAGCCCGAGACGCGGATTCTGCACCGGGTGTTTCGCGACATCATGCCCCATTTGGCCGTCGATTGCCATGAATTCTCCCGGGACAGCCGCGCCTATCGCGAGCGCGGCTGGCTGGAATGGCCCGAGATCATGCTGGACTGCCTGAACCACCCCCTGTGTCACCCGGACCTGCTGCTCCTCGGATTGACGTGGGTGCAGCGGGTAAGCACCACCATGGACGGGAGCGGTTTCAACTTCACACGCTACGTGGTGGGCGGTGTTCCGCCGCTGGAGGAGATGCGCCACAGCACGCCGGAACTGGACGACGCCCGCAACGCCTTCGGGGCTTACGGCGCCCTGACCTTCATCATCGAAACGGGATTTATCCGGTCCCTGGCGGGCGCGGATCTCGGCCGTCGTGTCGACGCCACCCTGACACTGCTGCGTCGCTTCATCCTGGAACCGGAGGAGGCCCGGGAAGTGATCAAGGTCGTGGAAACCGCACGCCGCTCGCCGGTCCCCCCGTTCATCCCGACGAATCAATTCTGGGCCAGCCGGGGTTTCCGGATCACCCCGGTCAAGGTCATCGACCGGGAAACCGGGAAGGTAGAGATCATCCGGACCGCCAACTTCATGTCCGATGTGGTGGTGAAAGGCGCCGTCTCCACCCCCGAGGGCTACGTGATCGCCGGAACGGACAACGAACGCTTCCGTGATCTGTTCGCCGCCCACGGGATCCCCTGCACGGAGCTGGAGCGTCCGCAACGTCTGCGGGTCGAACCGTGCGTCCTGGAGCGGTTCGAGGACGAATGGGACCCGGTGTACGCCCGTTACGGCGGTCGCCAGATCGTACGGCGGCAGGAGGCGGAGTGGCGTGAATTCCCCCCGGGTTCGCTGGTGGTGGCGGTGGACCTGGTCTACGGGCTTCGGGTCGCCGCCCTGCTCGAACCGACCCAGCTCTACGGCCTCTTCTCCCAGAATCCCTTCCGCGGCCTGGTGCGTGAGACTCTCCCCCTGCCCGTTTACCGGCTGGTCGGTCGACCGGATGCGTCGCCGCCGGATTCCTGAGGGAGGGCAGATCGACGATGTTCGTGAGAAGACGGTTCGCGGGCCGCACGTGGAAAATCATTCCGGCGGATAGGTCTTTCCAGAGAAAATGGTGGATAGCCTAGAGATGGAACCGGTGATCCTGATTCGGCGGGGATGGTAACCCGGAATCTTGGCTTTTCCGTATGTCATAATAAAGGATGACCATGAAGCTGATGACGATTTTCCTTCTCCTGCTGGTCGTCTCCGGCGGCGGCCAGGCGCAGATCCCCGAGGTGCTGCCAGACGATTACCTGGTGTTTGACCTCAAACGGGCGGGTGACCGCTTGATCGGGGGGGCGGAGCATTTCCCGGGATTCATCCTCGCCCTGGATCTGCCCGCACCCTTGCATTCCGTGCCGCTGGACAGGGAGACACTGCTCTCCTTCATCGAGAAGGAACCCATGCGCGGAGAGCTTACCTATCCCGGGGGGAAAAAAAAGACGCCGATCCTCTGTGAAGTGGTGCGCCACCGGGGAAGGGACGATGTGTATATGAAGACCTCCCTGGGCCATTTCCTGTGGGAGACCACGGACATCACCACGGACCGCATCGCATTCGCCATCTACTGGTGGTACCGCCCGCCGGCTACGAAAGGCGACCTCCGGGTCCTGGCTCTGGCCCGGCGGTTGCTCGCGACGCCCGGACGCTGGGAACGCCGTGACGACCGGAAATGCGATGAAGATTTGGCGTCCGGAAGGTACAGCCTGTTCTGTGCCCTGAAGCAGGCCTCCATGGACATCATGAAGGAGTACAACCATCACAACGCCGCCGTGCAGACGGTCCGTGAAGTGATCGGGGAGATGTTTCCCGGACGGGAGTTCGAACATACCCTCATGGATTTCAACAACGATCCCGGGGTGACCCACGATCGTATCCTGGGTGTGCTGGCGGCGGCCGAGAGCCGGATCGCCAAGGAAATTCACCGATGATGCATGCTGAACCTTTCCCCGGTCTGCGCCGTTATAAGGGAATGGAACGGGGTCCGGTCCGCAGGCCGTGGAACCCGTTCGCAGGAGTCCTTCGATGACGAAAACAACGCAAGCGGCGAACCCCGGACGTTTGTCCGGTTTTTTGCTCATCCTTTCGGCCATGGTTCTGGGAACCGGTGCCATGCTGGCGGCCGAAGGGCTGGGGATTCCCTCATCCAGATGGGGGATCGGTTTCGGGAATTCAACGCGGTTTACCGGGCTGCGCTTCAACCTCTGCGACAACCACATCGAGAAGATCGAGGGCGTCAACGTGACGCTGTGGAAGCCGCGAAAGAAAGCGGTCAGCGGTACGGTCAACGGTCTCTCGCTGGGACTGATGCCCTCGGCCGCGTCCCTCAACGGCATCCAGTTCGGTTTGCTCGGCGTGGGCGCCGAAGACACGCTGAGGGGCGTCACCATCGGTCTGATCGGGGCCGGAAGCGGCGAGGACATGAAGGGCGTCAACATCGGTGGCATCGGTGTGGGCTGCGGTGAAAACCTGGTGGGCCTGAACCTCGGTGGTCTCGGGGTCGGCAGCGGAGAGAACGTCACCGGCATCAACATCGCCGGGCTGGGTGTGGGCGCCGGAAACCGCATCACCGGGCTGAACATCGGTTTCCTGGGCGTGGGGGCGGGGGAACGGGTGTGCGGGATCACGATCGCCGGGCTGGGTGCGGGCGCGGGGGAACGTCTCACCGGCCTGACCATCTGCGGCCTCGGCGCCGGCGCGCCCGAAGTGCGTGGATTGACGATCGCCGGACTCGGCCTCGGCGGCGAGGATCTCCGCGGCGTCCACCTTACCCTGGGCACCGTCCAGGTGAACGACGGCGGCACCATGCGGGGGCTGGCGGTCAGCGCCTTCAACCACATCCGCGGCACCCAGAAGGGGGTGGCCATCGGCATCGTCAACATCGCCCGCAGCCTGAAGGGGCTGCAGATCGGCCTGGTCAACATCGTGTACGACAATCCGGCCGGCCGGCGGGTTCTCCCCATCGTCAACTTCAATTTTTAGACTTGCTTCACCCGGTTGGGCGGCACCGCCACACGCCGCCGAAGTCCGAGGTGGGGAAGCTGTCGACGATCCGCAGGCCGGCGGCGCCGAACTCCGCCTCCCGCGGCGTCGAGATGAAATCACGGTAGTTCGACCCTTCGATCCGCTCGATCCAGCGGACCAGCCAGCCCCCGCCGGCGGTGTGGTCGAATACCACGACGTCCGAGGCGGCGATCCGGGCGGCGTGGACAAGCACCATGTGTCTGAATTCCACCGACAGGCCGTGGAGCAGGTAGCCCATGGCCACCACGTCGTGGGCACCGGCCGGGATCTGATCGAGATCCACCAGGTCGAGGTGGTAAAAATCGATGCCGTGAAAGCGCCGCTTCGCCCGGTTTAAAAGCCGGTCCGCGAAATCGAATCCCGTGACCCGGTGGCCGCGCCGCTGAAAGGCGGTGGCCAGGATCCCGCTGCCCGTGGCCATGTCGAGAACCGAAAATCCCGGGGGGAGATCGAGACGCGCCAGGGCCTCCCGGTAGCGAGGAACCAGATGCCTTTCGATCAGTGGATACAGGAAGGCGGAGCGGTTGAAAAACGAGCGGACCCGGCGCCTCTCCGCGGCGAAGCGCTCGGTTCGCCGAGGAATGTGGGGTATCATGCTACGGTCATTTTGGCAGAAAGAGAACAAAAGGAAAAGGAAATCCGGACCTTCGGAGATCCGCCGGTTGACATCCCTGGCGGAGACACCCTGAAGGGCGGCTCGGGGATGGCTCCCCAGCCTCTGCGTGAGAATCGGTCGTCAGGTTCCTGACGTGCACGTCTGCTGTTTCTTGGGTACGGTGACGGCGATGCATGCACCCTTGAGGTCCGAATCGATGATCTCGAGGTCTGCACAGTGCTGAGCCGCGAAGATCTTCAACGACAGCAGGCCGAGTCCCGATCCCGTCTTCTTGGTCGTGAAGAAGGGATCACATATTTTTTCCCGGATCTCGATGGGAATGCCCGGTCCGTCGTCGTGCACCTCCAGGACCCAGGCGTCCCGGCGATCCCGAAGACGAACCATCAACCTTCCCTTCCCTTCGGTGGCCTCTGCGGCGTTGAGGATCAGGTTCATGAGCACGCGGCCGAAGAGGGCGGTGTTGAGCGTGGCCGTAAGTTTTCTGGGTGACTCGTGTTCGATGCGGCACGATTTGACGGCCTGATGGGTTCTCGCGAATTGGATCGAATCCTCTACCAAAGGCACGATGTCGGTGCATGTCTTCTCATCCGGGATGTATCCCCGGCTGGCCTCGATCAGGCGTTCGGTATACTTTTTAAGCCGTTCGCCTGCGGCCAGCAGGCCGCTGGTGATCTGCACGTCCTCATCACGTGTTCTGCCGGGTCTTTGCAGCAGTTCCGAGTACCCGTATACCACCGAGACGAGGTTGCTTACGTCGTGGGCGATCGACGAGGCGAAGAGACCCCCCACCACGAACCGCTCGTTCTGGATGATCAGCTTGTACTGCGTGAGTATGGTCTGGTTTCGGCGTTCGATGCCCCGAAACATGAAGAAGGTGAAGAAGAACAGGGTCGTGCCGGTGAGCAGCACGAAGATCAGGCCTTTAGCCAGCTCCCGGCCCGCGAGATCTCCCACCGACTCGGAGGCGATCGCCGCCAATTTGCCTGAGATCCAGATATAGAGGGAGAAGAAGAGGACGTAGAGGAACCCGATCAGGACGGCCATACGCAGCGGCCGGATGGTGGGTTCCTCCGTGATGCCGCTGCGGAATACCGAGTTTTCTAGGTGTTGGTCAAGTTCCATCGTAAAAACTCTTTGAGGCTGTGATCGGCGATGTCCACCGATGACATCATTCCCAGTGTTTATCGGTACCGGATCGATCCGGTACGCGAACCCGCTCACCCCAAAATAAAATAACATAAAAACCGTTTCATGTCACATCCGGAGAATTCACGGTTCCGGGGGGTGGCGGCTGCCGCTTTTGGATTCATCGGCAACTATTGTCTCAGGGGTGCTGGCTTGGCCATCCGGGCAGTTTCGGTCGAAAACCATTAAATATAGGCATTATGTAAAAATCGGTCTCCTTGGCAGGACCGGTGCATCGGTATCTCGGATGACGGTTTCACGATGGACGGCCGTCGACAAGGAGAAACCGATGAAGAAGAAAAAGATGATCGTTGCGGTGGTGATGATGCTTCTGTGGGTGTCTGTGGTGAGAACACCCGAACCCGTGCACGCCGTGTCGGAAGGATCGTTGCGGGTGTACAACGTTCTCGGACAGGGAGCGCTGACCGTGCTGCGGGGCGTGATTCAGGGAGAGGTGAAATCGTTCAAGGACGCGGGTCGGATGTTCCTCTACGGATCGGCGGCCGGTTACGGCTTCTTCGAGGCCAAACGGATGGTCGGCAAGGGACATATCACCGGGGGTTATCTGCTGGCCAATCTGGCAGCCTCGGTATCGGAGAACGTCTCCTGGGGTGAGAGCCCCCTTTCACATATCAGCTATGTGCTGGGGCCGGCGCGGCTTCGCGTCGCCACGCCCCTGGCCCGAAAGGGCGGGCCGATCCTCGATGTCACCGTTTCTCCCGCCGATGTGTACGCGCTGTTCTACTCCCTGAAGTACGCCGACCGGCTCACATTCAAGAACGGGATCCTCTCTTTCACGGCTGCGGAGTCGAGAAGCGAGGGTGTCCGCGGCTGGATGTACGGGGTGTTTCCCACCGTGGTCGACGGCAAACCCGACCATGTGTTCAACCACGAAATCGTGCATGTGGTCCAGTACCTCCAGGCCATGTCGATCTCTCCGCAGCCCCTGGTCTCTCAATCCCTGTACGACAAGGATGATTCACACTGGTTTCGTTTTTCCGGTCTGGGCTTCAACACCATGAAGTTGATGCATGACCTGGCGGTGAAGAGTTTTCAGTCTTACGACCAGGAGTGGCTCGAGATCGAGGCCTATGCGCTGGCCCCCGAGACAGCCGGCGAATGAGCCATGCTCGTGCATAAAGGATCAGGAGTCTTTTCTACGATTCAACCGTTTGTTGAGGGCCTGGCGGGATATCCCGAGCATCGAGGCGGCGATGCCCTGGTTCCCCCGGGCCCTTTCCATTGCCCGGTCGATCAGATAGTGCTCGGCCTGCCGGAGCGTCGGAAAGCCATCGAGGTATTCCGGAACCGTGGTGCCGTCGAATGCCGCCGTTTCGCCGGGTTCCGACGTTCTGCGTTCCGCGTCGATGACACTGCGGAAGGAATCGAGGGAAAGCATTCCCTTCCTGTGGCGGGATACGGCGTCGTAGATCAAAGCCTCGAGTTCGCGGACGTTTCCGGGGAACGCATAGGTGCTCAGCAGGGTGACGAGCTCCGGGGGGATGGCGGGGATCTTCTTCTGCAGGGAACCGGCGGCCCGCTCGAGAAAGAGGTTCAGAAGAACCGGGATGTCCTCCTTCCGCTCTCTCAACGGGGGGATGTGAATCTGGTGGGCGCTCAGTCGGTAATAGAGATCTTTTCGGAAGGTGCTGGACTGGATCAGGGATTTGATGTCCACGTTGCTCGTGACCACGACCCGGGCTGTGGTCTTGCGGGGCAGGTCGGCGCCGAGGGGGTAGTACTCCTTTTCCTGGATCAATCTCAGTAACTTGACCTGGGATGGCATGTTGAGGTCTCCGATTTCATCGAGAAACAGCGTGCCGTCCTCGGCCTGCAGTATCAATCCCTCGCGTGGCGTCTCCGCGCTGGTGAACGCACCCTTCTTGTGGCCGAACAGCGTGTCGGAGAACATGGTGTCGTCCAGTCCGGCGACGTTGACCGCCACGAACCTGCCATGATCCGGGTTGGCCAAATGAACCGATCGGGCGATCAGTTCCTTGCCCACGCCGGTCTCACCCGTGATGAGAACGGGCAGTGGCGAATGCGCGATCGCCTCGATATACTTGAAGATCGCGTGCATCATCTTGTTGGCCGTGACGATGTGGGCGAAGGCTTGGGGGTGCTGCAGGTCGTCGCTCAGGAGGTAATGTTTCAGGGTCGAAACCTCACGCCTCAGGGTTCCGATTTCCAGAACCCGTTGAACGCTGGATATGAACCGGTTCTTCTCGATCGGTTTGACGAGGTAATCAACGGCACCCGCCTTCATGCAGCCGATGGCCACGTCGAGGTCGTTGGTCGCCGTGGCGATGATGACGGGAACATCGGGATATTCCGTGTGAATTACCTCCAGCAGCTCCCGGCCGTTGATGAAGGGCATGGAGAGATCCAGCACGACGGCTGAGACGCGGTAATCCTTTAAAAAGGGCATCACCTTGCGGCTGTCGTCGAGGGTGGCGACTTCTTCGATTCCCGCGGTTTTCAACATCGTACTGTAACTGAGCAGCGCCTGCATCTCGTCGTCGACCAGCAGGACCGGCGCGGTCTGAGTGGGACGGTTTCCCCGGGTCATCTTTCGACCTCGCTGACGGGAAAGTCGAGAACGACTTCGGTGCCCTGGCCCGGTCGGGATGAGAAGGTCATGTCGCCTCCATGATCGGTGACGATGAGATAGGAGACGTAGAGGCCCAACCCCGTACCTCCCTGCGCCTTGCGCGTGGTCATGAAAGGGTCCGTGATGCGCGGGATGATCTCCGGGTCGATCCCCACACCCTCGTCCTTCACCGTCACCGTCACCCGGCGTCGGGCTTCGTCGAAGGCCGTGGTTACGGTAATCGCCGCCGACGGATCGGGCAGGGCTTGGAGCGCGTTCTGCAGCAGGTTGATGAGTACCTGTTCGATCTGCTCCAGCCGGCCCACGATCCGGGGCAGAACGGGAGCGAGATTCAGCGTCAGCGATGAGGTCCGCGCAGCGATGTGCTTCTTGAGAATTTTCAGAGCGAAGTGGACGGCCTGGTTGATGTCCAGAGGTTTTATGTCGCTGCGCCCCACGCCATAGCCCTTGAGGTCGTCGATGATCCGGATCAGGCGATGAATCCCGGAGATGTTGTCGGCGAGCATTCTGGGCACGGCGGCCATCATGTCGTCGAAGTTGAGACCTGCGAACCGGGCGCTTGCATGGACTTTGCCATATTCGACGAGCACCGGTTCGATCTCCGTCCATACCTCCTGCAGAATCTGGGTGTTGGCCAGGATGAAATTGATGGGATTGTTGATTTCATGGGCGATGCCCGAGGCCATGGTGCCCAGGGAGGTCATGCGGTTCATTTGGATCATCTTCTGCTGGAACAACTTCTCTCGTTGCTCCAGCACCACCTGCGCCTCCAGGCGCCGGTTGGCGTCCTTGAGATCCTTGATGGTGGTGTTGAGCGCCTCGGCGTATTTCTTGATCTGGTGGTTGATCTTGACGATATCGCCGCGTTTTTTCTTCTCGGATTGGTATATCCGCTTGAGGTCTTCGGCGAATTTCTTGAGTTGCGGGTCGGTATTGTCGGCGGATGTTTTGTCGGTCTTGGCCATTGGGATCCCCGTCGTCCAACCGGCTCGGAGCCACCGAACCGGGATTCCATCGCATCCTCCTTATACCCCAGCGCTCATTTTTTTTCAATAGGAGGAAGGAATCCCGTCGCTTTCCCGGCATGCGGTTGCAAACCGATGCGCCTTGGCATATATTATTAAATTACGGACGATCGGTTGGGTAATGATGGACCGATAGAGAGGGGTTTGAAAATGAGACCGATCGTCGACGATCAGAAGCGGTGATTGGGCTGGTCCAGGTTAACCTGCGCACGGAGGATGGCGAGATTTCACGGGCCGCATCGGGAGAACGATGAAAAATAAGAAAGATTCCTTCTTCGATGGCTGGGATCAACTGAAAAGATATGCAGATGACCTGTCGCGCCTCCACAAGTCGACCAAGAAGAGGGACGTGGAATTCGAAAGGATCAGCCGGCAACTCCATCTCTACGCCGCCGACCTCAACATGGCGCTGGCCGACCTGAGAACCGCCCACACGGAACTACGTGACGCCTACCTCGATACGATTCAGCGGTTGGTGTTGATGGCCGAATCCAGAGACGACCATACCGGTCAACACATCGTGCGTATGGGGTGTTACTCGGCGAATCTGGCCCGGGTCTTGGGCCTCCCTGCCCGCCGGGTGGAGCAGATCCGCTACGCCGCGCCCATGCACGATATCGGCAAAGTGGGGATCCCCGACCCGATCCTCAAGAAAACGGGCAGGTATTCGGAGGCCGATTTCAAGATCATGATGGACCACCCGATCATCGGGGCCAGGATACTGGAAGGATCGCGTTCCGAGATCCTGCAGCTGGCCCGGGAGATCGTCCTGACCCATCATGAGAAGTGGGACGGGAGCGGTTACCCACGCAGGTTGGCCGGCGAGGCGATCCCCGTCCCGGGTCGAATCGTGGCCTTGGCGGATGTGTACGACGCCCTGACTTCGGAGCGGCCTTACAAAAAGGCCATTTCTCCGAAAGAGGCACGCCAGATCATCCGGGCTGAAAGGGGCAAGCACTTCGATCCGAACATGGTCGACGTCTTCTGCGCCAAATTCCCCGAGGTGACCGAAACCCCCTGCGGCTGAGCCCCCTCGGCCGCGGCAGCTCCTCCGTTTCTCCATGGTCCGGGATCTTCCGGACCGGTGCTTCAGACACCGATCGTCACCCGCTGGGGGTGACGTCTCCGTTGCACCCGGCAACTTTTGTCTCACCCCGACCGGGATCATTTCTGCGAAAATATCTCAAAAAAATATGATTTATAGGCGATTTCTGTATTTTTTTCTTCATTGGCACACCGATTGCCTGATAAGGACTGATGTGCAAGACAACGGGACAGGCCGATGAACCCTTAGAGGAGGATCGACATGTTGACTGAAGTGGAGGGCGGTGGCCGGTCGGAATTCGTGGTCACCAAGAGAACGGAGCCGGTGGTGGTGTTTTTCAGGCATCGCTCCGCCGTGGAGGAGGCGGGCGAACTCAGTCTCAGCCTGACCTCCCGGTCGGGAACCGGAGAGGAAACGGTCGCGGAATATCTGGAACACAGCGAGCGGTTCATCCCCTTGCGGTTCCGGCCGTTTCAGCCTGCGGTGCTGGTCAATACGGATGATATCGTCTACGTGAGATCCCGAAGGGACGACCAACCGAAGGGTGGAAAGATGATGAAGGTCCGTTTCTCCAACGGGGTGGAGATATTCGTCGAGCATCAGACCACACTTCCGGACGCGAAGGCCAGGATACTTGACTACCTGAACGGCCCCCAGCGCTTCCTGCGATTTCTGACCGAAGGGGTGGAGATATTTATCAACAAGGATCATGTGATGGAGGTAACCGAACATGAGTAACATGACAAATCTGCTGGACACGGTGTTGAAATGGCGCGGCGAGAACCTGTGCCTGATGGCGGGAGGCGTGTCGTGGGTGGAACGGGAGGCCCAGAAACTGAAGGTGCTGAAAAAACGGCTCACCCCCGCGGACCTGAAGATGCTTCTCGACGAACTGCACGCCGCCTTTGGAACCCAAGATTGCTTCGACTACAAGGATTGCCGGTTCCGGGTGCAATCGACGGAAGACCGGATCGACGTTATCGTGGAGGGCGCGGCCGGAAAAGGGAAAGACGCGTCTTCGTCCGGACCGTCCAGAGGTTCGTTGGGATCTCCGGGTGTCGGATCGGATGGGCTGTCTTCCGAACGTGCCGACCGGGTGGAGCTCGACCGTCTCTTCCGACTGATGGTCGACACCGGGGCCTCGGACCTGCACCTATCCACAGGGTCCAGACCGGCGCTTCGCATCCATGGAGATATCCGGCCGCTGACCGGTTTTCCCATCGTCGCTGAGGAGGAGCTCCAAGCGGAGTTGGACAGGATCATGCCGGAGGTGATCAAGAAAGAGTTCGCCGACACCCACGATGCGGATTTCGCCTACGCGATCGACGGACTGGCACGGTTCCGTTCGAACGTGTTCCAGGACAATCACGGTACCGGTGCGGTGTTTCGCATGATTCCTTCGAATATTCTCACGATCGAGGAGCTCGGTCTTCCGGGCGCCCTTGTCGAGCTGTGCGGGGCCCCCAAGGGACTGATTCTGGTCACCGGTCCCACCGGCAGCGGCAAGTCCACGACGCTGGCCGCTCTCATCGATCACATCAACCGTACCCAGGACAAGCACATCATCACCGTGGAGGATCCGATTGAATTCGTGTACGAGAACCGGATATCGATCGTCAATCAGAGAGAAGTCAGAACCCATACGCAGTCGTTCAAGAAGGCGTTGCGGGCCGCGTTGCGCGAGGATCCCGATATCATCCTGGTCGGAGAGATGCGGGACCTGGAGACCATATCCATCGCGGTGGAAATGGCCGTGACCGGCCACCTGGTGTTCGCCACGCTGCACACCTCGACGGCCATCGGTACCGTCGACCGCATCATCGATCAGTTTCCCGGCGACCAGAGGGCCCAGATCAAGACCATGCTGGCCGATTCGCTGATCGGCGTCTGTTCTCAGATGCTGCTGAGAAAAACATCCGGTGGCCGGATCGGGGCCTACGAGGTTCTCATCGGAACGCCGGGTATCGCGAACCTGATTCGCGAGGGTAAAAACTTCCAGATCGCCACGCTGATGCAGACCGGCCGGAGCCTGGGTATGCAGACCATGAATCAGGCCTTGCTCGAAATGGTCGAGAAACGGCAGGTGGAACCAGCGGAAGCCCTGAGCAAGGCGATCGATAAACAGAACCTGAAGGTGGGTCTGAAGGCGAGAGGCCTTTTGAACCCGGAAGAATCGGCGACTGGCCAGGCCCGGGGACCGCTCGGTGCCGTGGCCGTGTAGTTCGGAGCGAAAGGAGCCAACGAACCATGAGAGAATCGATCCATTCATGCGGTGTCCATGATGCCGCGATAGAGTCTGCGTCTGGACCGGCCGGTGGCAGCCTGCCCAGCTTCTGCACCCTGTTCAACCAGTTGTTCGACAACGCGCCGGAGGCTATCGTGATCACCGAGCCCCAAGGACGCGTGATTCTCATCAACGATGAATTCACCCGTTTGTTCGGTTATTGCATCGAGGATCTGGCGGGCAAGGATCTGGACGGGGTTTTGGCGCCTGAATCCGGGGTCGACGAAGCGCGCAGGATCACGAACGGTACGCTCGGCGGGGATAAAATCGTCACCACCGCCAGCCGTCGGCGCAAGGACGGATCCTTGGTTCCCGTGTCGATCATCACCTCATCGATTCGGGGCGGCGGTATGGTGGAGGCCATTTTTGCCATCTACCGGGACATCTCCGAAAAGGTAAGGTACGAGGCGAAATTGGAGCGGCAGCAGATAGAGCTCACCGAGAGGATGAAGGAGTTGAACTGCCTGTTTCGCGTGTCCTCTTGGGTGGCCCGGAGCGGCACGCCGCGGGAGCGGGTGTATCGAGAAATTGTGAGCCTGATCCCCCCGGCGATGCGGTACCCCGAGGTGTGTTCGGCCCGCCTTCGCATCGGGGGGCGCAGGTTTTCCACCCGCGGGTTCGCGAAAACCAACCGGCGGTTGACCAGTGAGGTGTGCCTCGATGGGAGTCGAATCGGTGTCTTGGAGGTCGGGTACCCCGATCAGGTGGGCGGAGGTGACCCCTTCATACTCGAAGAGCGGAACCTCATCGACGATATCGCCGTCAGGATCTCCAAGTACGTCGCCCGCAAGGAGGCCGAGGATGCGATTCGACGTGAAACGGCCAAGCTGCAGACGATCATCTCCGGCATGCACGAGGGTATCGCATTTTCCGATCATACGGATCGGATCGTCGAGGTCAACGATTTCTTTCTGCGGTTCCTCGGCCTGCGACGATCGGATGTGTTGGGCAGGAGTCTGTGGGATTTTCATAAAGGCGACCTGTCTGGCGCCCTGGGTCGCATCATCGATGAATTCAAGGCCCAACCGGATTCTGTGCCCCGGGAAATCCAGCGGTCCTTCAAGGGCCATGAGGTCATCCTGCGCCTGCAGCCGGTGTACCGGGATCGGCTCTTCGACGGGGTGGTGCTCAATATCCTGGACGTGACCGAGATCGTGCAAGCCAGGAAGGAGGCTCTGGAGGCCAGCCGGGCCAAGAGCCAGTTCCTTGCCAACATGAGTCACGAAATCCGCACCCCCATGAACGGCATCCTCGGCATGACCGAACTCGTTCTGAACACGGACTTGAACCAGGAACAGAGGGATTTCTTGCACACGGTGCAGTCTTCGGCCAAGGATCTGCTTGTGCTGATCAACGATATTCTGGATTTATCCAAGATCGAGGCCAAGCGGGTGGAACTCGACCTGCATGAATTCGATCTTCACCGCTTCGTGTACGATGCGGTTTCCGCCCATGCGGTTCAAGCGCACAGCAAGGGTCTCGAGTTGGCCTACCACATCTCCATGCGAACTCCGGTGACCGTGGTGGGAGATTCGCACCGTTTGCGACAGGTGCTGGCGAATCTGATCGGAAACGCCATCAAGTTCACCGACAAGGGTGAAATCCTGGTCACGGTCGAGAGCACCGCTTCAGATGACAGGACCGTCGAACTCCGATTTACGGTCACGGATTCGGGTATCGGTATCCCCGAGGAGAGTCAGGACATCGTTTTCGATTCCTTCACCCAGGCGGACGGCAGCACCACGAGACGTTACGGCGGCAGCGGCCTGGGATTGGCGATTTCGAAACGGCTCGTCGAGCTGATGGGGGGGCGGATCTGGTTCGATAGCGTCCCTGGCAGGGGCAGCGCCTTCCATTTCACCACGCAGGTCGCTGCGCCGCAGCAAACCGCCGCTCGCGATCGGTTGATGCGACCGGATGCGATCAAAGGACTCCCTGTACTCATCGTGGATGACAGCCTCACCAACCGCAGAATCCTGGTGGAGACGGTGAAAGGCTGGGGCATGGAACCTCGGGCGGTGGCCAGCGGCAAAACGGCCCTGCAGGTGCTGCAACGCAACCGGGACTGGCGCGAGACCTGTGCGTTGCTGCTGGTGGACGGACGCATGCCGCAGATGGACGGGATCGGGCTGATCCGGGAAATGCGTCGGCGGTTCCGGGATCTGAAGGCGCCGGTGATCATGCTCACGTCCGCCGATGCATCCGAACAGAGGATCTGTCAGAAGATGGGCCTCGCCGCCTGTATGGTGAAACCCGTGTCGGGGGAACAGCTCTACCGGACCGTGTTGCGGGTGCTTCGAATGCCCGATGGC
>Ga0180434_10003488_pt1 | contig 20001 bp, 15 predicted proteins | sample SS_ome_7_FD_132453 | JGI IMG/M metagenome (GOLD analysis project Ga0180434, IMG submission 132453) | Hypersaline lake sediment archaeal communities from the Salton Sea, California, USA - SS_1_D_2 metaG | ecosystem: Environmental > Aquatic > Non-marine Saline and Alkaline > Hypersaline >...
GCCGGAACGGCTGACTGGCGAGCTGCTCGCGGGCCCGGCGGAACGCCGGGGAAACATCACCGCCGTCGGCGAGAGGATCGGGCTGCGTCTCGGCCCAGGCCGCCGTCCGGTCGATCGCCTCGATGTCCTGGCAGGAGAGCCGGTCAAGAAACCCGTTGGCCAGCGTTGACTGCACCGGCCGCTCGGGCTCGGTCACCTGGTTGAGGCCGTTGAGGACACCGCAGACCTGCCGTACCGCCGTCCACCAGCCCCGCCGCGAGGTTCCGAGCGCCACGTAGTGCACCGTGATGGCCGCAAACAGCAGCATCACGGTTGCGCCGAGCAGCACCTGCGTGAGAGGATCTTCGTCAAGGAACAGCCCCTGCAATCCAAAATTGCTGCCGAGAACTCCCCAGATGACCAGGATCAGGACAGCGGTCAGCCCGAAATGAACGGGATAGTCAACGCCCCAGAAAAAGAAGTCGCGGACCGGCCGGACACCTCGCAGTTCGAACCGCCAGAGCAGCACGACGAGCCCGACACAGAGGCTGATGCGAAAGATATCCATCGACGCGATCCGCGGGGTCAGCGTGGCGGCGGTTGGGCACCAGTTGGATCATACGAGATGCATGCCGGGGTCGAGCTCGAAACTGCCCTGAGCCGGGCACCGATTCGGTACTGCTGGCAGCTGTTGCGGTTCATGGTCTGGCTGATCGGCGGACTGGCAGCTGGTGCCGGGGGGCTGGCGGCCGAGCCTGACTCGGCAGTCTCAGTGCAGACGCGTCCGGCAGCGGAGGCCGAGCTGGTGCAGGCAATCGACCGCCAACTGGTGCTGCCGGCTCCGGGCCAGATCGCGGTGATCCACCAGCAAGCCCTCGATTCCCTTGACCAGCTTGAGCGGTCGCTGGCCGACCAGGCGGTGGGGCCGCTGCTCAACAGAGAATTGCAGCTGGCCGATCTCCGCCGGCACCTCGCCCAACTGTCCACCGCCCCCGGCCCCGGAACAGTGGCCAGTCTGGAAGCCTGCGTGCCGGTGCTGCGGCGGGTGGTGCCCGGCCATCTACAAGGCGACCTCGACGAGCTTCGTCACGCCGTAATGGCCCTGGCGGCGGTCTACAACCGCTCACCGCAGACGATCGCCGCGGCGCGGCAGTCGCTGGCGGCGGTTTGTCAGCAGCTCACCGATCGGCCGGCAGTGCTGTCGGCTGAGGATGACAGCCGGGTGCGGGATGCCTTTGCCTCGGTTGTCAGGCTGGTGGCCGACGCCGACCTGCAGTCGCAGCTGCGGCAGGCGGTCTCCCAGCCCAATGCCATCGTGCAGCTGAGGACGCAGTTCGTGCAGCAGCTGGCCGCGCAGCGGGTGACTCGACCGATCAATCTGCGGCAGGCCAAGGCGGGCACCGTCATCACCGGCCAGGGTGAGGTGCAGGTCGATCTGTCGGCCGAACTGCCGGAAAGCGTCGGGAGCTGCCGGCTCGTCGTGCGGGCCGAGGGCCGGGGTGAAATCGACGCCGCGGCACGGCGCCGCCGGGCCCGGGTGACAGCCACGGCCTCCCCCACCGTCAGCGGCTGGCAGCCGATCGTGATCAGCCCCCGTACCATCACCCCCGCTGCGGCGGCCGTCACCGCCAGACTCCGGACTCGGCTGAACACGCTGTCGATCGGCGGACTGCTCGGCCGCTGCCGGCTGGTCCGCCGGCTGGCCACACGGATGGTGCAGCGGCAGCTGGCAGCGGCTGATCCCGCTGCCGCCCGGTCAATCGAAGCCGAGGTGGGCCGCACGGTCGAGGCAGAAGGGCTGCTGCTTGCCAGCCGGGTCAACAGCTTGCTGACCTGGGGCGTCTGGGATCGGCTGGCGGCGATCGACTTCACCCCAGCTGTGCTGCTTGCCAACAATCGGGCTGGCGCCACCAGCGGAACGTTCTATGCCCGGGGCGACCAGCTGGCCGCTCTCAGCCCGCCACCGGTCGTTGCCGCCGAGCAGTCACCCCGGGTGGCCCTGGTGACCAAGGTGCACGAGTCGGCGGTCAATAATCTGTTCACCGGCTTTGGCGGGCTCACCCTCGATGAGGCAACCGTCCGGGCCCTCTGGGAAGTTCAGCTGAAACTTGCCGACGCGGCCTGGGAGCGGCTGCCCCCAGCCCGGCTGGCCTCCACGATCAGCTTACGAGCAGACGAGCCGCTGGAGGTCCACCTGGGCGGCAACGGTATTCAGCTTTCGCTGCGGCCCACCGCCGGATGCCTGGCCGGCGCACCGCTGCGGGGCGTACCCGCCGAGATCAGGCTGAGCTATCAGTTTGAACAGAACGCGGACGGCCTTTGCTTTCGCCGCACCGACTGTCAGTTCTCCGGTGACGTCGATGCTGGCACCGCCGCGGCGTGGACGGAGCTGATCGATCTGTTCGCCGGCCGGCAACTGCGACCGCTGCCCCGCTATCGCACGAGCATCACCGCCAGCTGGCTGCGGGTGGTCCATGCCACTCTCGAACGGGGCTGGCTGGTCGTGGTGACCGAAATGATTGACAACGAGCCGCCCTCTCTGAACTCTTTTTGAAAGGCATGGGTCAAGCACCGCCGCTTCACAAACGAGGCACGAAATCCTTGAAGAAGTTCTCCTGTGAGGAATGTGCCATGAAGGTCTTTTCCTGCTCGTTTGAGCCGCATGTGCGGCAACTGAGCCCCCTGCTGGCCGGTGCCGTCGTAGCCGGCTGGGTCTGGTACGGATCGTCGCCACCCGCCACGGCAGCCCCACCCCGGCGGCATGATACTGCTGCCCTCAGGACGCGGTTCGCCCCGATGGAACTGCTTTTCTGCTTTCAAGGGAAGGGGTCGTGCCTGCCCTATGACGCCGGCGTGCTCCACGAGGCCTGTGCCCGGCTCGATGCATTCAGGCGTGGCCGCGTGATCGTGACCGGCAACAGCAGCGGGGCCATTCCGGCCGCCTTCTTTGGCTGCCACGGGTTCACCGCCGCCACGGTCCGCCATGCCGAGGATCGCCTCGAGCAGGGAAACCGCGATGCCGTCCGCACAATGGAGAATGTCGCCAACAAAATCGCCAAGCTGTCCCACGGGGAATCGACCGAGATCTCCCATGCTGCCCTCCACGAATTCATTGCCTTTGCGCTTGGGGTCTCCCGCTGGAAGGACGCCCGAGACATCGCCGAAATCGTTCGCCGGAGTACGGCTCGGCCCCGCTTTCCCTGCCTGATTGTGGCCTGTAACAAGGAAGTCCTCGAGGATGTTCACCCGGAGGATCGCTTTGCCGCCGGACGGCTCAAGCAGCTCGACCTGGCGACGATGCAGGTCTGCTGGCGGCCGGAGGCGTACGCCTATTACCAGCGGCATCCTGACCGGTTCCGCCGCGAGCATCCCCACCTGATGCTCCGTGACACGCCGGTGATCGGCCGGGCGATGACCTTCTTCGTTGATCAATCGATGTACGACCTGCTCAGCCAGATCCCGGCCGGTGAGCGGCAGGCCGACCTGCGGCTGATGACCGACGCAGCCGACGTCGCCTTGGCCATTCTCGCCTCGGCATCAGAGCCAACCTACTTCCCGGCGGTTGTCGATCCCCAGCCGCAAAACATCCTGCCGGCCGACGCCACCGCCGTGGGCGAGCTGGTCCGCCGCCGCACCTATTACGGCGGCTACATCGTGTCGCTGCCAGCCCAGGATGTGCGACGGATGCTGCCGGGTATCCGGGTACTGGGCACCGGCTGGCGACACAATCCCTTTATCGCCCGCCGGCTGCTGGCCGACTGGCTGTTGGCCGACTGCGAGCAGGTCGCCCAGCGGGCTGAGTGGTGGGCCGACATGGAAATCAATCCTGACCGTGAGTTCGAGAGCCACATCGAAGTCCGCGGCCTGTCGGGGGAGGAAGAGGCCAGGTTCGGCCGGCGGCGGGCCGCGGAGTTCTTCACCGCCACCGGACGCGTCGGCCTGCCCGCCTTTGTGCAGCCGCCACGGTTTCGTGAGCCGGCAGCCGCGGCGATCATGCCGGCAGCAGATGTGCCGGGGGCAAGTGACGCCGAGATGTTCACCGCTACCATCGGCCCGGACGGCCGCCGAGTCCTCCGCACTCTCCGCGGCCTGGTCATGCCGTGAAAATCACTCGGGTGGCAGTCGGAGAGCCAGCCGCCACAGGAGCATGAGTTCGGATGCAGCCAGCCCGGCTGGCCCTGCCGACCCCGGCGGCCGAGCATCATGGCAGTACATTGTTCTATTCCGTGATTCTCAAGGCGGGGATTTCAGAACCCGACCCAGTGTCAAGGTAGCAGACTGCGGTCGCTGGCTGCCGTTGGAACAATGGCGAGCCACTCACAAGGCCCGTCGAGTTGCTTCATCGACCGGCAAAGACGGGGTATTGTCATCGTCCGGCAACGGGAGCTCGACAGTGACGGTGGTGCCCCTGCCCTGCTCCGACTCCACCCGACACTCACCGCCCGCCAGCCGGGCCCGCTCACGGATGCCGATCAGACCGAAGCCGTGTCCGGTGTCTCCCTGTGGATCAAACCCGCGGCCAAAGTCTCGGGCGGTCACCTCGATCCGACTGCCCACCCTCAGCACCATCAGGCAGACCCGGTCGCTATCGCTGTGCTTTCGGGCATTTGTCAACGACTCCTGAGCCACGCGATAGACCGTCGTCTGCAGCGAGCTGGGAATCGAATCTATTCCTGGATCGAACCTTAGTGTTACCGGCATGCCACTTTCGCCGAGATCGTTGGCGAGGTCATCCAGCGCGGCCCGGAGGCCGAGGTCATCGAGGGCGGCCGGCCGAATGCCCCGAATCACCCGGCGTCCCTCCTCAATCCCCTTCGTCAGGCAGTCAATCACCGAACCGACCGCGTCAGCGCAGACCGTTGAGACGTTTTCGTTCCGCAGACTCTCAAGCAGCATTTTGGAGCCGACTGCATACTGGATGAGACCGTCATGAAATTCATGGCAGAGCAGCTGCCGCTCGTTCTCCTGCACCTCGATCAGGCTCCTGAGCAGCTTTTCCCGCTCAGCGAGCGCCTGGTGGGCCTGCTCCAACTCAGTGACGTCAGCTGAAATACCCCCCACCGCTACAACCTCACCATCCTCACCGAAGACGGGGAACTTGACTGAGAGGTAGGTTCGTTTGCCCTCGTTGGCCGTGACAACTTCCTCAAATGTTTTGGTCTGCCGGCTCTCGACCACTTCGTGGTCGCTGGCCAGAAATGACCGGGCCGTTTCCTCCGGGAACCAGTCAAACACTGTTGTCCCCGCGCGGAAGTCCTTCATCTGCGGCCAGAGTTCGACGTGCCGACGATTGATCAGCAGATAGCGACCGGCTGTATCCTTTAGATAGATTGCGGCCGACGAGTGATCAACCAGAGTCTGGAGGAGTGACTCCTTCTCCCTGGCCTGCTGCTGCGCTCGCCGCAGTTCGGTCACGTCGAGAACCGTCCCAATGAAGCCACTCGCCCGGCCCCTGTCACTCTCGATGGGCCGACCACTGACCAACACCTGCCGAAGACTTCCATCAGGCCGCACCAGCCGGAGCTCGTTGAGATAGGGCTTTTGGCTGTGGACGCTCCCCTCCCACGCCGCGAGCGCCGCTAACTGGTCATCGGGATGCACGGCACGCACCCAGCCAGTGCCGAGTGATTGCGAGATGCTGAGGCCGCTGATCTCGCACCAAGTGTCGTTGACGAAACTGCATTGCCCCGCCGCATCGGTTTCATAAAAGCCGACCGGAGCCCGCTTGGACAATGCCACAAAAGATTCTCGACTGAAAACGAGCTGCCGGCGGGTCTGAAGCAGCAGCGCCAGCAACACTGCCGTAGAGACTGCCCAAGCGGCGATGATCCAGCCGGTCACGAAGAATCCCTCCCGGGCTGACGGAAACAGGCCAGCCGCACGGAATAATAGCGACCGCAGAAGCGGGGAACAAACCCCACCGCCCCGTGATCTCAATCGCGGGTAGGATCCCATGATCGTAGGCTTTACGGCCCCCAAAGGGGAAACAAGAAAGGAACGCACTGATGGCGGATGGAGGCATATCCCGGGGTAAGCTGTTCGTGGTTGCATGGTTGACTCTGACGGCGTTCGATCACAACGCGGCGTTGGCGGCTGAACCCGCAGACCCGGCTGCACCTGCTCCCCTTCTGTCCACATCGCCACTGCAGCCCTTCGAGCGGGCCGTGCAGCTGTTCTTTGCGGGAGACTCGGCCGAGTCGGCCCGAGTGTTCGACGACCTGATGAGGGCCCGGCCCGACCTCGCCCCGGGCCTCTGGCAGCGGGGACTCGCTCTCTACTACGCCGGTCGTTATGACGACGGCCGCAAGCAGTTCGAACTCCACCGGACAGTGAACCCGAACGATGTCGAAAACCCGGCCTGGCATTTCCTCTGCGTTGCCCGGATGACCTCGCCGGAGCAGGCTCGCGAGCAGATGCTGCCGGTCGGGGCCGACGCCCGCGTGCCGATGCGGGAAATCCTCGGCCTCTACCGGGGTGAGGGCACCGCGGCCGCCGTGTTGGCGGCCGCGGTCCAAGGTGCTGACCGTGACCGCCGCAACCAACTTTGCTACGCCCACCTCTATCTCGGGCTCTACGCCGAGGTCAGCGGCGACGAGACGAGCGCCAGGGATCACATCCTCAAGGCAGCCGGCCCGTTCGCCATGGACCACTACATGGGCCGGGTGGCGAAGCTGCATGCGCGGCTGCGGGGCTGGGGGCCGGCTGCGGATGAACCGGAAGTCGACGCCATTGACGCCCCCCGAACAACCACGACTGTCGGTGGAGAATGAATCATGAGCAGACCCCTTCATGCCCTGCTGGCGGCGGTAACGGCGTTACCCTTTGCGCTGGCCACGGCAGCGGGACAATGCTCCGCGGCATTGATGAAATCGATGGCCCGACGCGATGGCTCTGTTTTCGCGGCGGCAATGGCTGGCGGCCCCGGGAATTCTCAGGGGCCGTCGGCGCTGACAGTGTGCTCGTTCTGTTCGAGCGGCAGTGATGACGCACGACTCCGAGATATCTCGAATTGATGACCGGGATCACCGCAGCCGATACGACCGACTTGGCTCGCCCAGCTCGACGCATGACGCAGGATTCTGAGCAGCACACTGTCATCATCGTTGAAAACCCCCAAGCAGGTGCCGCGGGGGGCGTAGAACTCGTTGATCGGCTCGAGCAGCAGCTCGCCGGCCTCGGGCTTGCCGTCGAGCGAGCCAGCGATCCAGAGATTATTCGGCGACGGCTCGTTGACTCCGACTCCGGTAGCACCGAAGCCGGCAGCCAGCGACCGGCCTGCGTTGTCTGTTGCGGTGGCGACGGTACCGTCGCCATGGTGGCCAACTGGGCCAGCCCGACGACACCGCTGGCCGTCCTGCCGTTGGGGACTGAAAACCTGCTGGCCAAGCAACTCGGCTTCGACCGCAACATCGACCGGCTCTGCCAACGGATTGCCGGCGGCCACACCCGCTCACTCGACGCCGGGGAGGCCAATGGCCGGCTGTTTCTGGTCGTCGCCTCGGTCGGCTTCGATGCCGAGGTCGTCCGGCTGGTCGCCGCCCGCCGCACCGGCAACATCCACCACAGCACCTGGGTGCGGCCAATCCTGCAGGCCCTCGGCAGCTATCGCTATCCGGAGATTCAGCTCACCACCGACACCAATCCCCGTCCCATTCGCACTCGCTGGGCATTCGTCTTCAACCTGCCGCGGTATGCCCTTGGCCTGCGATTCGTCGCCGAGGGCGACTCTACCGATGGCCGGCTCGACCTCTGCTGCTTCCGAGGTGGCCGCTGGTGGAGCGGCCTGCGGTATCTGGCCGGAGTGATGGCCGGCTGGCACCGAAGCTGGCGGGACACCCACATCGAGCAGGCGACCCGCATCACGATCACCGCCGCTGAGCCGGTGCCCTACCAGATCGACGGTGACCCAGGGGGTGAATTGCCACTGGAGATTCGGGTACTGCCCGGCCGGCTGCGGTTCGTGACTGACCCGTCGCCTACGCCGTAACGATCACCTCGACCGCAGCCGACCGACGGGTGGTCTGGACGCCGACATCGGTCTCGTGCCGGTGCAGTTCCAGATCGACCTCTTCATCCCCGACCCGCAGGTTGGCGATCCGCAGATGCTCAAGGTAGGGCGGCAGCACGGGCCGGTCGAACCGTACCGTTGGCCGGCCCGTTCTCTGATCAACGGTGATCGACAGCCCGGTCGCCGCCTCCAACAAAGCAAAGACCCCGCCGCTGGCCCAGGCCTGTGGCATGCAGGCGACCGGGTAAAGCGTCGGCCCCTCGTCCTCGCGGCGGGCAAAGCCGCAGAACAGTTCGGGCAGCCGGTGCAGCGGCATGAAGAGCGACGCCTCAAACTGCCCCTGCAGGATCCGCAGCACCTCGTCCTTGAAGCCATAGCGGGCCAGGCCCAGGGCGATCAGTGAATTGTCGTGCGGCCAGACCGAGCCGTTGTGATAGCTCATGGGGTTGTAGCGTGCCTCCCGCTCATCGAGGGTGCGGATGCCAAAGCCATTAAACGATGCCGGGCCGAACAGCGACCGGGCGACACTCGCCGCCTGCTCGGCTGAGGCGATGCCGGCAAACAGGCAGTGGCCCGCATTCGAACTCCGCACCAGGCAGGGCTGCTTGGCGCCGTCGAGGGCAAGCGCATAGCCCTCCATTTCCGGCCGCCAGAAGCTGTCGGAAAACTGCCGGTGGAGCCGGGCCGCCCAAGCGAGAAACGTATCGGCCTGCGGCTGCCGGCCGATGGCGGCGGCAATGGTCGCGATTGCCTGCAACGCGGCGTAGGCATAGGCCTGCACCTCGCACAGCGCGATCGGCCCTTCAGCCAGCCGGCCGTCGGCGTGGCTGACCGAATCCCAGGAGTCCTTCCAGCCCTGGTTCCGCAGCCCGGTGTCGGCGGCCCGCTGGTACTCGATGAAACCATCACCGTCGCGGTCACCGCAGCGGTGCATCCAGTCGGCGGCTGCCTCCAGCTGCGGCCAGAGAGACGCGACGAAGGCCAAGTCAGCCGTTCGCCGCAGGTAATCACCAGCCAGCATCAGAAACAGCGGCGTCGCATCGATTGACCCGTAGTAGCGGCCGAAGGGAATCTCACCGACTGCCGCCATCTCACCCAGCCGCGACTCATGCAGAATCTTGCCCGGTTCGGCATCGGTGGTGGCATCGACCGAGGTGGCCTGCCGGGCCGCCAGGTAGCCGAGGACCCCACGGGCCAGCTGCGGCTCGACGGTGAGCAGCTGCCGGGCGGTCACGATGCCGTCACGGCCAAACGGCGTACTGAACCAAGGCACGCCAGCATAGGGATAGAGCCCGGTGGCCGTGGCGGTGGCCAACAGATGAATGTCAGAAAACGACCGGTGCAGCCACTGGTTGAACTGTGGGTTGCTGGTTTCAATCGCCGCGGCCGACCGACGGGCGGAGCGGAAGCGATCGACTGTCCGCCGAACCGCGGTGTCAAACCGGGCTGCCGGCGGGCTGTCCCGCGGTGGCCGGCGAAAGTCGATGCAGCAGCAGACCCGGGCCGCCTGCTGCGGGCCAACCTCCAAATCGATCGCCGCCGCGTCTGCCGTAAGTCGGCCGGCGTTACCATCAAACCGCACTACGGTCAGCCGATCACGGCCGTCAAGCCCCCGGTACTGCAGGATGACCCGCTGTTCCCGGACCTGCCGCGAGACTTCACCGCGGCGGGGCCGCCGCATGCCCCGCTCTTCGAAGATGTCGTGAAAGTCGGCGTCGAATCGCAGGCAGACCGGCACGCTGATTCCGCGGTCGGCATAGTTGGTCACCACCAACTGCTGGTGGAAGGCTGCTTGGCCGAGCACACTGGTCCTCCTGATGTGGACCGTGCCATTGGGCACGCCGACCCGCTCACAATCGGGATTGGCCAGGTCGGCAACCAGCATGCAGTTGTCCTCACGAACGGTCGAGCTGAGCAGCAGCGGCCGCTGGTTCCAGAGGAACAGCTCGAACCGTGACAGCTGCCGCGCCCCCTCATGAAAGATGCCGAGATCGCCCTCCTGCCGCCGGATGTCACCGGCTGCGGTCAGGACGGCAAAGGTCTCGCCGTCCTTCAGCACAAACGGCAGTGGCCCCGGCCGCGAGGCTTGGGCGACAACGCCATAGTGCAGTGGCAGGCCCTCATCAGGCATAGGCGAGACTCCCGAGAACAGCCTATCGATCAAGTGGTCCGTCGCCGGATGCGGTGGCAGCGAACCCGCAAAAAGCTTGGCTTTTTTGTGGTTCGCCTTGGTGGAAAAAGGCCGTGGCGGGATTTTTCCACCGACAACCCGTCCATTTTGGTTGGCTGAGCGAACCGTAGAGCCGCTCATAGTCATCGGCCATCCGCGGAGCGGTGTAGCGGGCCTCGAACAGGGCCCTGACACCGGCCCGGTCGATTGCCCCGACCTGTTCGGCCGCAGCCACGGCCGCCTCGTGCGAATCGACCACAAAGCCTGTCACCCCCTCATGCATCACCTCGGGCACCGAGCCATTTCGCCAGGCGATGACCGGTGTCCCACAGGCCATCGCCTCGATCATCACAAGGCCAAAGGGCTCCGGCCAGTCGATCGGGAAGAGCAAGGCCCGGGCCCGGCCGATGAACTCCTGCTTGTCGAGGTCATCGATCTCACCGACGAACTCAACCAGCGGGTTTCCCACCATCAGCGGCCTGATCGCAGCCTGAAAATAGTCCTGATCGACCCGGTCAACCTTTGCCGCCACCCGCAACGGCAGGCCGACGGCGGTCGCAATCGCGATCGCCCGGTCGAGCCGCTTTTCAGGCGCGATCCGGCCGACGAAGACCAGATAGTCTTCGGCCTGCGGCACCAGGACATAGCGATCGGCTGGCAGCCCATGATGGATCGTGGCCTGCCAGTTGGCCCGCGGCAGTGGCGTCCGCTGGTAGTCCGAGATCGAGACCAGCGGAATCTCGGCGAACACCTCGTAGAGCTCGGGCAGGTCGGTCAGGTCGAGCCGGCCGTGCTGCGTTGTCAGATGAGGAACGCCCAGCCGACTGGAGAGCGGTAAGTGCAGGTGCCCGGTATGGAAGTGGATGATGTCGAACCGGTGGGCCTGCCGGCAGACCGCCTCAAGCTGCAGGGTCTCGGGGACGGTCGGGTCGATCGGCTGGCGGCCGAGCCGCAGAGCCTGCGGCACGCAGGTGTGGAGGTCGGCCGAGGTCTGGGAATCTCCACTGGCAAACAGGGTGACCTCATGGCCGCGGCTGACGAGTTCTTCGGTGAGAAAATGGACGACACGTTCGGTGCCGCCGTACTTCTGGGGCGGCACGCTCTCGTGCAGCGGCGCCACCTGGGCAATTCGCATGGTCGGCAGACTCCTGCGCGGGAAACCGTTGTGACCTGAGTCGGCATCGTTCCCGGCGAAGCATCCCCGGCCCGCCGCTGGGCATCATCGCCACTTGTGGTGGCTGTCCCTCTGCCGCTGCCTGCGTGCGATGCGGCCAAACGATAGGCAGCTTGCCCGGCGGCCGACAATTCACCGAGATTGACCGCGGCTATTGCCAGCGGACACCCGCGGGAAATCAGTCCGGTCCCCGCCCGCCCGACGCCGATCGATCGAGGCCGAGAGCCTGCCGCCGCTCGTCGTAGCGTTCAGTTCCCCCTTCAACGCGATAGCCGTTGGCCTCGAGGGCCAGCCGCAGATCGGCCTCGGCGGTGAGAGCATCGTCTTCGCAAAAGAGGGGCTGCCGAAAGTCCTCCGGCAGCAGATCGAGCCGGGGCCTAAGAAAGTGACGATGGCAGACCTGGCTGTGCAGTCGCTGTCCTTTGGGCGTGTGATGCCCCTCGCGATGCTGGCGAATCCGGTCGGCCACCGGCTGGCTGGTCTGGCCGACGTAGAGATAGCCAGCGGCAGTGGGGCCGACGGCACTGCGGTCAAGTTCAATCAGATACAGCTGCCAGACGGTGAGGTCGCCGTTGACCGTGTAGCCGTCGCAGCGAAGCCGCTGCCGGAGGATTTTTTCGGCCGCCCTGATCCGCTTCTGCTGCGTTGGGCTGATGAAGGGCTGGTCGCGGCCCCCGGGCTGGTCGGCAGCGGGCATCGCCGCATAGACAACATTCATCACCCGCAGCCGGCGGGCCCGGGGTGAAGTTTTGACCCAGCGGTCGAGTTCCAGGCCCGGCCGCCGGGGCAATGTCTTCACCACCACCCGCGGCCGGTCGGGATGCCGCCGCGGTCCGGCCAGGTCATCGGTCTTCAGCACGCAGAGCCAGACCCGGCGGGTTTCACCGGTGGGCAACGGTCGTCGAAGCATCATCGGCCTTTCAAAGCCAGCCGTAGCCATATGCTCATGTCGGCTGCTCGGTCGGTCGCAGCAGGATGTCGTGGACCTGCACGTGCGGCGGGCAGGCCAGCATGTAGATGACCGCCTCGGCAACATCATCGGCCTCGAGCACCTTGAACTGTGAATAAGTCTCGCGGGCCTGCTCCTCTGACTTCAGGTAGTGACGAGCAAAGCCGGTCTCGACATAGCCGGGGCAGATCTCGCCGATGCGAATCGGATCGCCAGCCTCGCGAAGCTCCAGCCGCAGGCTCTCGGTCAGGGCCCGCACCGCATGCTTGGTGGCACCGTAGAGACCCGCCCCGGCCGGCACCCGCTGGCCCGCCATCGAGCCGATGTGAATGATCTGGCCCGACACCGCCCGAGCCCGCATGTCAGCCACCGCCTCACGGGTACAGAGGCAGAGGCCCAGGATGTTGACCTCAAGCATCTCCCGCCACTCCTCGACCTGACCCGCAGCCAGCGGAGCGGCGTGGCCGAGGCCGGCGTTGTTGATCAGAACATCGACGCCACCAAATCGCTCGCGGGCCGCCGCAAAGGCCTGCCTCACTGAGGCTTCGTCGCGGACATCACAACCCACCGCCAGCGTGCTCTCGGCGTTCCAGTCGGCCCCAGCCAGGATTTCGGCCACCCGGTCCCGCCGGCGGGCACAACCAACAACCCGCATGCCGTCGGCCAGCAGCCGCCGAGCAATCGCCGCCCCGATGCCACTGCTCGCCCCGGTGACCAGTGCCGTTCGTCCCACCCATTGCTGCATCCCGTGTCGTTCCGCCAGTTGTGTCATGCTGTCCTCGGTGCCCTGTGCGTATCCAGCCTCCCGGCACAAGTCTACGGGAAGCCGCTCGCTTGATAACCACTACACTAGGGCAAGACTGACCGACGCTGTAACCTGCTGGCAGAAACTGATGAACACAGACGAACTCCCGCCCCAGCACAACGGTACGATCTTTGTCACCGGGGCCACCGGCTATGTCGGCGGCCGGCTGGTGCCGGCCCTCCTGGAAGCGGGCTACCGGGTCCGCTGCCTGGTGCGAGAGCCCCGCAAGCTTGATGCTCGCCCGTGGCGGCAGCATGACCGGCTGGAGGTGGTGGCGGGCAACCTCGATGACGCCGAGGCGGTCGCCGCGGCTCTGGTGGGCTGCCGGGCGGCCTATTATCTCGTCCACTCGATGGTGGCCACTGGCGGCACCTATGCCGACCGCGACCGCGACCTGGCCGGGAACTTTGCCAAGGCAGCCCGGACTGCGGGCGTTGGCCGGATCATCTACCTGGGCGGCCTGGGTGAAATGGGTCCCGATCTCAGCGAGCACCTGCGGTCGCGGCGGCAGGTTGAGGAGGAACTGGCCTCCTCGGGTGTGCCAGTGACCACCTTCCGGGCGGCGATGATCATCGGCTCGGGCTCAGCCTCGTTTGAGATCCTCCGCTACCTTGTTGAGCGGCTGCCGATCATGGTGACGCCCAAGTGGGTCACCACCCAATGCCAACCGGTGGCGATCGCTGATGTGCTGCACTGGCTGGTCCGCTGCCTTGAGGTACCCGAGACCGCCGGCAAGACCTTGGAGATTGGTGGGCCCGATGTGCTGCCCTACCGGGAACTGATGCGGGTGATGGCCGCAGAGCTGGGCCTGCCGCGGCGGATCATTCTGCCGGTGCCGGTGTTGACCCCACGGCTGAGTTCGCTCTGGATCAATTTGGTGACGCCGGTCTCGTACCGAATCGCTCGGCCGCTGGCCGAGGGCCTCAAAAACCGGGTCGTGGTTACTGACGGCACCACCCAGCAGCTGATGCCACATGCTGCGCTTGGGGCTCGGGAGGCGATTCACCGGGCGCTGGCCAAGATCGAGCGGCAGGCGGTCGAGACCCGCTGGAGCGTGGCCGGGCCGGTGCCGGGTGATCCCTCGTGGGCCGGCGGCACGGTCTTCACCGATGAGCGGACGGTCGAAATCGAGGCCGATCCGGCCAGCGTCTATGCCGCCGTCTGCCGCATCGGTGGCGGCAACGGCTGGTATGCCGGCGACATCCTCTGGCGGCTGCGGGGCTGGATGGACACGCTGGTGGGCGGGCCGGGCCTGCGGCGGGGCCGGCGGCATCCCGAGACAGTCGAGTTTGGTGAGACCCTCGACTTCTGGCGGGTGGTTGGCATCGACCGCGACCGATCGCTCTCGCTGCGGGCCGAAATGAAACTGCCCGGCGAGGCCCAGCTCGACTTCCAGATCGAGCCGTTGGCCGCGTCGCCGGAGCCACCACTCACCCGACTGGTGATGACCGCCCGCTACCGGCCGCGGGGGCTGTTCGGCCTGCTCTACTGGTACGCCGTCGTGCCGCTGCACGAACTGGTCTTTGGCGGCATGCTGCGGGGCATCCGCAAGACGGCCGAGGCGCTGCATCGCACCAGCACGGTCGCCGACCAGCCACTGCCGCCGCGAAACGAAGCCCCCGGCTACGGCCGGGCCCGGCTCTGGCTGGGCATGAGCGGCGTCGGCAGCATTGTGGTGCTGGCGGCCGGGGGCCTGATCTTTGACCTGCCGCGTCAGCTGCTGCCAGCAGCTGACGCGTCGCTGGCAGGTCAATTGGGCGGTCTGGCCGCGTTCGTGCTGGCCTATGCCGCGGTTCAACTCCCCTTCGATTGCTTTGGCGGCTACCTGCTGCCACGGTGGTACCGTCGCCGGCATTCGCCGCTGGGAGAATTCCTGGTGGGGCTGGCCCGCGGGGTAGCCGTGCATGGCGGCCTGCTGCTGGCCGCCGGTACCGTGCTGCTGTTGGCCGGACGGGCGGCGGGGGGGCTCGGGGTTGTGCTGGGTGCGATGGGGCTGCTGCTGTTCCTGTTGCGGGGGCGGGTGGCAATTGCCGCCGCATTGTCGCCACTGGAACTGACGCCCAGTTCCCCGGTGCTTAGCGATGCTCCCGCCCTGCTGACATTACCGACCTACATGGCCGAGTCAGCCGACGAAGGCTTCACCGGCGCCGTGGTCGGAATCTTCCGGCCCCGGCTACAGCTCCTGCCGATGCGATGGCGGGAAACCCTCGACCCGGAAGCGTTCACTTTGGCGGTACGACGGCGGCAGCTGGCGATCCAGACCGGCGGCTGGTGGCGGGGCCGGCTGCTAGCGATCGGCTTTACGTTGGTCGGGGTCGGTCTGGCGGCGGTTCTCGTCGGTGGCGACCGGCTGGCAACAGCCGAGGGCGTTGTCAGCTTCAGCCTGATCTTTACGCTCTGGTCATTCCTCGGCCTGCTGGTTCTGCCGACCCCCAGCCGTCGCGGCGTGGCCGACGTTGACCGGAATCTGCTGGCCACGGGCTGCGACCGCGATGATCTCGAGCGAACGATTCGGCTGCTTGACGACCTGCAGGACCGCGAACGCCAGCGGCCGCCGCTGATCGAGACAATCTTCCACCCGGTGCCAAGTGTCGAAGCCCGACTACGGGGGCCACACGCTCCGGGCATGCGCGGCTGTTGGGATGCTGCCCGCACGGCGGTCTTTTTAAGCGCCGCCGGGCTCGGCCTGCTCGGCCGGGCAGTTCACTGCAACTGCGGCCGCCCCGCCCTCTGGGCCTTTTTACCAATCGATTGAACCATCTGCTGCCGGAAACCAGTCGTTTTATTGGTGCGGCTTCACCCCTCCCCGAAAAAACCCGTGCTTCGAAGCCCGAAGCGCAAGCTGAGGGAAACGGCTCTTTTTGATCCCCAAAACGCATTCCCTCGGCTCGCGCCTCGGGCTTCTCGGATTTCGGTTCCGCTCAGCGCACCCTCAGAAGCGCGAGCGAGGGATGGTTCACTCCGAAGGCACGAAGGCCACGAAGGTGACTGATCATTTTCAGGAAACCGGGCGCGGAAGCGACCGGACCGGAAGCAGGCCGGACAACGCGGCCCTATTCGCGAATGACCTCGGTGCGGGGCTCGCTGTAATTCGCACCGCTGGCCGCCGCGGTGATGCAGAGCAGATGGAGCACGAGCCCCGGCACGATCAGTGCCGCATAGCCCATGGCCACGCAACAGAACCAGACAAGGCCGCTGAGAATGTGGCCCTTGTAGCATTGGCCTAGTCCCGGCAGCATAAAGCTGAGAAAGCCGGCGACGGGCCGGCTCCAAAGTTTGATGGCCGGCTCGCGCACGACGACCATGCCACGGAGCGAGTCGTGCTCATACCGGGTTCGGGTGCCTGTATGAAGCTTGCCCGACGCCACGGCCGTAGCGTCGTCCGCAAGGCCCTGTCGCTTTGCCGCTGCCCGCCGCAGGGCCTCGTCCTGCTGGGCCGCTGCCCGCCGGCAAGCCGCCGCTCGCCACTGGCCGACCACCACCACCAACAGCCGGCCGATCAGGCTGCCCGTGACCGCCAGTCCTTTCAGAATTTCGGGCAGCAGCCCTACTGCCGCCAGCACAAGTCCGCCCATCAACAACAGCCGGGCCAGCAGTGACGGCTCGACCAGCATGAAGATGGTGCCCAGCGCCGCGAGCAAGCCGGCAAAACCCGATAGCAAATAGCGAAGCGGCAGGGCCTCAATGGCGACTGCCGAAGCCGGCGTGGCCACCGGCTGGGCTGGCACCGGCGGTACCGGGCGGGCCGGCGGCACGGGAGGCGGCACCACGGCGGGACGCTGCGGCTTCGGCTTGCGGTTGCTGGCAACCGGCCGCTGCGGCTGTCGCGTGGTTGGCTGCTCGGCTGCCCGAATTTTCCGCGCCCGCTCCAGCCGTTTGCGACGGGTGCCCGCCAAGCGGCCGAGGGCGTCATCGGCCCGACGCAATAGCGCTGGCAGCCGGCGGCGGCTGAAGAGGCCCGGCACGTCGGCTGCTGGCAACCAGTCGGGAAGGTCACGGTTCCAGACGAGATCGTCGGCCGTCAGCCAGCCCTTGCGGGCCAGTTTTTTCAGCCGCTCGAGACTGACTGGCCCCTGTCGCCCGGCCGGCCCATGCTGCTGACCCCGCCGGGCATAGAACCAGCCCTCCTGGCTTGGCGACGTTGGCGGCATGCTGGGCTGGCGGGCCATCAATCCCATCTCTCGGGCGGTCGGCAAGGCACTCCGACGGCTGACCATTTCCCCACTGTAGCGAATGGTTTCCCAAGGTTGGTCCCACGGGGCAAGGGGCCAATCTCACGGAGGTGCCGTTGCTGGTAAAATTCCTGGAGAACCGCCGGCCGCAGCCTTCAGGGAGGTCCCCCAATGCCCACCTACGTTTACGAAGTGATCGAGTCCGATGGTAGCGGCGGCGAGCGGTTTGAGGTAATTCAGCCGATGAGTGCCGACCCGCTTGAGAAGCATCCGCTGACCGGCGTGCCGGTGCGGAGGGTGATCACCAGCTTTCATGTGGCCGGCGGCTGGTCCGACATCGGCATGCAGGGCAAGCTCTCCGACAAGAATCTCGACCGCATGGGCTTCACCAAATATGTCAAGGCCGGTGATGGCCACTATGAAAAGACCGCCGGCAGCGGCCCTGACCTGATCTCAGGCAACGACCCCTGAAAGCTGTGACGCTTCAGGCTATTGGTTGCTTTTTCGTCAGCGGCCGGCCCGTCATTCACCGGCCGCTTTCCCGGGCCTTTCCAGGAAGAAGCTCGTGCTTTGAAAGTTCTCGAAGCCGATACGTAGAAACAGACTTCAACACTACTTCGCAGGCCAGGCATGGAGCCGACCGGCTGTGTCACCAGCGAGCACGGTCGATCCGTCGCCCGACATCGCCACCCGCGTCGGCAGCAGTTTGACACCCGTCGGCGGCTGCTTGTCGGCCGGCGTGTCGGCGATGACAGAAAACTTTTTCGTCTCCTTGCCTTCGGCCGACCAGAGTTTCACCTGGCCATCGCGGCCGCAGGTGGCCAGTTCGCCCTGGGGGCCGAACTTACAGTCGAGCACGCCGCCGCCATGGGCACCCGGCTTGTTCATCAGTGGCCAGCCATCCCTGACATCCCACCACACGACCTTGCCGTCTTCGCCGCAGGAAGCGACCACCCCTGAATCACTCCGCCACGACAGCGCCCGGACCGACTGCTTGTGCTCAGCAAGCGGCAGGATGACACCGCCGGTCGCACCGTCCCAGAGATGGATGTTGCCGATCCGGTCACCTGTGGCCAGATATTTGCCATCAGGCGAGAACGCCACGGCCGTCACCCAGTCGGTGTGCTTGTCGATTGTTTTCACCAGGCTGCCGTCCTCAGTGGAATAGAGCTTCACCTTGCGACTGGTGCAGCCGATCGCCACGAGCTTTTCGTCGGGTGAGATGTCGGCAGCGATGATCGCGTCGGGCTCGTCGGCCACGCCCGCCAGCCGTTTTCCGGAGGCCACGTCGAAGAGCACGACGCTGCCGCTCTGCACCGGCTTGCCACCGGCGGCCAGCAGCAGCCGGCCAGTCTGGCTGAAGGCCAGCACGAGGGGCTCACCTTCCGGAAATGCCAGACTGCCATATTGTTGCTCGAGTGAGCCGTACAGATCGATCGCACCATAAGACGCGACCGCCGCCACCGGAGCCCGTAGACTGGTCGCCAGGGCGAGCACCGGGAACGGGCGGACGGTCTGGGGCCGTTCGATCGCGGCGAGTTTCACCGGCACGGCACCGGGGCCGTCAGCCGTGGAGGGAGCCGCCGGCTTGAAGCCGAGCGTCCGCATGGCGGCGGCGCTGCTGCCGGCATTTTCACGCAGCCCGGTGTCGATCCACTGTTGAATCATTGCCACCTGATCGGCCGGCACCCGCTCGCCGTCAGGTGGCATCCGCTCACCTTCTTCAGTGGCCGTCATCACCTCGATCAGCCGGCTGCCTCCCGACCGGCCTGCGATCACGATCTCACCGCCGCCGGCCCCCTTCATGACGCCGGAGTAGCTGGCAAGATTCAGCCCGCCCTCCTGCTTGCCGTCGCCGTGACATGTAGCGCAGTTTTTCTTGAGGATCGCCGCCACATGGTCTTCATAGGTGATCGGCTGCTCGTCAGCCGCCGCGGCCGGCCGGCACCCCCAGAGCGAGATGACACAGCAGGCGACCCACGAGGCGGCCGTACATGACCGCAGAACCCGACGAAAAACCTGATGACTGCCGACGCCTGAAGAAAATGCCACGGACCTGCTCCTTTCGAGGACAGACAAGCGCAACTCAACTCCTACAAAACACCCGAGCAACGAGCCGATTTTGGACATCCGATCGTCAATCCGTGACCATTCTGGCCTCGAAAACCAGCCCGTTTTCCCTACCGGTGCCGTCAGGGCCTGACGGGAAGGAGTTGCATAAGCGAGACGGCTGGCTGCCCGCCCGCTGCGAGCCTGAGAGCGTTCAGGGGAAGTGACTCGCCAGCCTCGAGCAGCTTGCCTGTCTGCGTAGCCGACGCCCCCCTATGGCATGGCCTGCGGCCCGCGAAAGAGGTGCGTCCGCCGCGGTCGAGAATGTCGGCTTCTGCCATCCGGTAATAATCGTCGACCGAGAGCCGGCGGCGAAGCGGGCCGAACAGGCCATCGCCTTTGGCTCTAGGAGATGACTCAGTTGGCGATACCGTGGCCACCATAAAGACTCCTGCCCATCTCGCTTAACGGAGCGGCACGGGCCGCCCTACCAACACTACCTGTGCAAAAGCTTAGGTAATCTGCGATCCCGTCAGCAGCGGTCACGATGAGGTTTCACGACAGGGTATATTGGCGTCTGAAGATCGCTGCCCTCGCTTGCACCAATGCAGGTGGTTCGGACGACGAGCCACGCTGCGATTCCGGGAGCGGCCGCTATGCCGACCACCGACAGCGCTTTGATTCAGTCAGCCGCC
>Ga0180434_10003492_pt1 | contig 19966 bp, 14 predicted proteins | sample SS_ome_7_FD_132453 | JGI IMG/M metagenome (GOLD analysis project Ga0180434, IMG submission 132453) | Hypersaline lake sediment archaeal communities from the Salton Sea, California, USA - SS_1_D_2 metaG | ecosystem: Environmental > Aquatic > Non-marine Saline and Alkaline > Hypersaline >...
ATTGCACAAAAGGTAACATGAAAGCATAGTGCACCTCCCCTTGAGGCATAATAGAACCAAAGAATCGGAAAGGAGGGCACTGTGAATTACATTGGAGTCGACTACCACAAAAAGTATTCCTATATAGTGGTGAAAAACGAGGATGGACGTGTCGGAGGAAGGGGCACGGTGAATAACACCAAGGAAGAGGTCCAGCGCTTTCTGGAGCCATATCGCCCTGGGATGGCGGTAGTGGAGGCAACACGGAACTGGGGACTCATTTATGACTGGTTAGATGAGGTATTGGATGATGTGACTCTAGCCCATCCCTTAAAGGTCAAGGCTATTGCCGAGGCCAAAATCAAGACGGACAAGATAAGCGCTGATATCCTGGCGAACCTTCTCCGTGCCGACTTACTCCCGAGGGCCTACGCTCCCAGCAAGCAGACGAGGGAACTCAAGAACATCTTAAGGCAACGAATGTTCTTTGTCCGGGTGCAGACCATGATGAAGAATCGGCTCCATGATATCTTGGATCGCCATCCTGAGGTGCTTTCCCAGGCTCCAGAGGCATCGGATTTGTTCGGAGCTGCAGGGATGCAATGGCTTAGCCAAACAGCATTATCTGGAGAAGATAACAAACTCCTCACCTCTGAACTTGGGTTCCTTAAGTTTCTGAAAGAAGAGATCTCTCAGAGCAACGGCACGGTTAAAAAGCTCGCCAAAGAGGATAGAAGAGCAAGACTCTTACAGAGCATCCCAGGCATTGGCCCCTTTTTCTCTGTACTCATTCTATATGAGATTGATGATATAAGCCGATTTAGAGATGAGAAGAAGCTATGTGCTTACGCTGGCCTTGTTCCCTCAACACATGCCTCAGGCGGCAAGGTGTTTCACGGCAGGATTACCAAGACAGGGAGTAAATGGTTGAGGTGGGCGGCTATTGAAGCTGCACAGACCGCGGTTCGGAGCGATTCTGAATTCCACGCTTACTATCAGCGCATCAGGATAAGGAAGGGCACTAATGCGGCAAAGGTGGCTACTGCGCGTAGGCTCTTAACCATTGTTTACCGTCTGTTGCGCCAGGGAAGGTTCTATGAGGGGAGAACTACCAACACGCGTAAGATCGTAACCCCGGCTGCCCTCGTTACTGACTAGCTGACACCAGTCGAGCTGCTACAAAAGGTTAGGGAGCCGGGGATCGCAGGTTATTATGTGGAGGCTTTGCCTCGACGGATAGGAGTATGGTTTGTAAACCGCCCGGAAAATCCGGGCTAATAAGGGGGTGATTGATTGGTGATTGCCAAATGTTTCAGCCTTGCCCCGAGTTCTATGGCCTCCGCTCACGAGGCTTGATTACTCAAACGGTGATGATGTTTGCTCATCCCCTGAAGTTGAATTAAAGGAGTTGGAGTGAGGGCTTGCATTATGCTTTCATAGGAGTCAGTTATGTTCAACCATTGTCCCATATTAACACTTATGGAACGGGTGTATTTATAAGAGTGGATAAACGTCTGCAGAAATAATCTGGCTTAATTCACCTTTGCCACGCTGGCCAATAACCGTCTTCTATAAGCTTGGTAATATTACTGCCATCGGTATTTATCACATACATGCTCGTATCATTAATCGTTTCTAGGGTGAAAGCAATTCTATCACCACCACTTGACCAGGCTGGACAGTAGCTGTAACCATGTAATTCCCAGGTTAAATTTGTCAACTCTCCGGTATCAAGTTTAAGAATGTGGATTTTTTGCCCTGCGATAGAGTCGTAGTACTCAAGAGCAATTGAGTTCCCGTCGGGAGATACAGCGAGCATAGGGAACTCAGTAGACGGCAAAGGCAAACCATAATTAGCTCTGGCTCTGGGAAGTACGCCGCATTTTTCGATTTCGGACCCGTAGATATCAATGATACAGATTTCCCAGACATTTAACCTGTTGGCTATAAAAGCCAGCCGTTGACTGTCCGGAAACCAGGATGGGCTGTAGCCTTTCGTAAGCAATGTTTTGGCGCTTCCGTCGGCATTCATTATAAATATAGTATCCGGTACAATCTCCTCCTCACCCTCTATAGTATCGGACGGGCCTCCTTCAGACATTTTCATAACGCAGTACGCAATCCGTTTACCATCAGGTGACCACGCAGGGAATCGACAAATTTTTGGCTCAGGTGTCAGACATGTAACATTGTTGCCGTCAGCATCCATAACATATATTGAACTTCTATTATGCCATTCTCTCGTTGACTCAAATGCAATCTTCGTTCCGTCCGGAGACCACGTCGGGTGTAAATCCATAGCAGTGCTATTGGTAATATTTTTACTGTCGGCTCTGTCAGTCTCCATGGTACATATTTCCCAACCATAATAGTCATCACAGTAACATGAAAAAGCAATACTGGCTGGATTTGGCAATACATCAATCGAAGTTACCGATTCCCCAATAGCTATTATATGTCTTCCAATTGTCAGATTATTCAATTTAAATTCAACCATGCTATCCTGACCTGGGTCAATGCTAACATCTTTACTTTCCGTTACTTGTCCATCAATAGACAAGACTGCCTTGTATATGTCGGTTTCCTCACCAACGTTAGTTACATTTGCAGTTACAATCAAAGTACTGCCGACAATTATGGGTACAGGAGAAACAACCAAGCTTCCAGTTTCGAATACCGTTGCCTTGGGTTCAGGCTGCTGAACCACCCCTTGCATCAGCGGTATACACCCTACGAGCAACCCTACCACAACTACTAAGAGCCCAAATTTAAAAAACCGTCTTATGTTTATCATCCCAATTCTCCGTCTATCGGTAGTAGCTGATGCCTTTTTCTCAATTTTACACCTGCCAAGGAAGGAATGAAATAGCCCCATGACAGTACGGAATTTATAAACAAAAAAGCTAACTAAAGAGTTAAAGACACATCTCTGTTTTGAATGATCATGATTGGCTTATTTCCCGCTCTCTCGATTCTAGAACGATCAGTTTCTGCATAAACTGTCATTTCGTGCAGGTGTAGTTTTTGTTCAACGTGCTCACGACAGGCGTGCCTCATCAACCCTGGCATATATTGTATAATTGGCAGGCAACATTTAATAAAGGAGAAAAAATATGAAGGCAGCCGTGTTTTATGGAACTAAAGACTTTAGGGTAGAGGACATAGAAATACCTAAAATGGAGCCAACGGATGTCCTGATAAGGGTTAAAGCCTGTGGTATCTGCGGCTCAGATGTACATACATATAAAACGGGTATTATGGGCCGCCCCGGATTCGTTATGGGACATGAGATAGCCGGGGAGGTCGCCGAGGTAGGTAAGAAGGTTAAGGGTATAAAAGCCGGCGACCGTGTCATACCCATAGTCGTCCAGCCTAACGAGACCGTCAAGGGATGCGGCGAATGCTTCTGGTGCCTCCGGGGACAAAGACAATGGTGCCCCTCTATCGCACATAAGCCATGCGGCGAGTGTGAGTACTGTAAGTCTGGCAGATTCTGGATGTGCGACAGAATTCAAAGGCATATGCTCATCGGCTACGGCAAAAACGGCGGCTATGCCGAGTATGTGCTGGTCCCGGACGCGGTGCTTGATGTTAACGTGTTCAAGATACCGGATTCACTGAGCTACGAGGAGGCTGCGGTCATAGAACCGCTATGGGGAGGATACCGCTGGGTGATGATGGCGGAGCCACAGCCCCACGAGACAGGTGTGGTCACAGGCTCAGGCGCCATTGGTCTATCGGTAATGCAGATGCTCAGGCAGTACGTGGCACAGGTAATCGTTTCAGAGGTCTCACCAAAACGGCTGCAACTGGCCAAAGAGCTCGGCGCCGCCATAGCCATTGATGCCACAAAAGAGGACCCGGTGCAGAAGATAATCGAGCTCACCGGCACGGGACGCAGCTTCAGCGGCAAGGGCGGTGGCTGCGCCGATATCGTCATGGAGTGCTCCGGTGTGCCGGCGGTGCTGCGGCAGGCAATAGAGATGACACGCAGCGGCGGACGTATAGTCATGGTGGGGATATTCGAAGAGGAGGTATCACTGAATATCAACCACATAATTCACAAGCAGCTACGCCTGATAAGCTCTTTCAGTAAAGGGCAACAGCCGACAAGCCGGGAGGTTTTAACTGCAATCAAGCTGCTCGCCGACGGCAAGGTGAAGGCAAAACCACTTATCTCACACGTATTCCCACTGGACAAAATCATGGAAGCGTTCGAGGTCCAGACAAAGCCGGACCAGTCGATAAAGGTGATAATAAAGCCCTAGCTTACAGCAAGCGCGCCGGGAACTAGCCACTCCTGGCGGCTACCAGTAAAGTGCCGGGGCCGCCGTGCACGCCGAGCCCGGCACCCAGCCTTGCCATCAGAATCCTCTTCTCATCGATGATGGAGGCGATGCGATCTTTGAGCGCATTTGCTTCGTCGGGCACCGTGCTCTGGACTATGGCTACCTCCTGCAGGTTCGGGGTCTTCCTAACGAACTCGAATAGCTGATCTATTCCCTTGGCATAAGAACGAGCCATGCCCACCTGGATAATTTCACCATCGCGTACCGTCAGTATAGGCTTCACGTTCAGAAGCGCACCTACCAGCGCCTTGGCTTTGGTGATACGCCCACCCTTGAGCAGATATTGCAGTGTATCCAGAAGCCCACGGATTTGAGTCTGGCTGATTGCCTTTTTGGTCTCTTCTAAGACCTCCGCCAGCTTGCCGCCCGCCTTAGCCACCCGAGCCGCAGCCATAGCTATCAGCGACAGGCCCACAGATATTGAAAAGCTGTCCACTACGTGGATCTCACACCTGGGCTTCGCTATCTCGACGCCCTGGAGTGCCGCATTGTAAGTGCCGCTCACCTTAGCCGGCAGGTGTACAGACACAATAGCATCGGCATCCTGAGAAAGGTCGCTATAGACCTTGGCGAAGTCTGAGGGCATGGGCTGCGTGGTGGTGGGATAAACCGGCCCATCCACCAGCCGCTTGTATAGCTCGTCCGGCTCTATATCCTCCCAGTCTTTATAAGCCTTATCACCGAAATAGATATACACAGGCACAATGGTGATACCCAACTCCTTAGCAACATCAAGGGGAAGGTCCGAGCCGCTATCGGTTACAACCTTTACTGACAAAAATCACCTCCAGATTAATACAATAGTAAAAGTCTCCTGATTGTACCTGTGACTAAAGTGAAAAGCAATACCTTGTTATACTATGGATGGTTGACCCTAATGTGATTTACTCACAGGGGAACAGAGTGTAGAGGCAATAAATAAGCCACGAGGCTTTGGCCTCACGGCCACATGCTTTCAATCAAATAAACAACTGTCACACTCTTATGTGTGCTTTATCGTAAGTCTCAGCCTCATCGCCGCTATAGAATCTATAGGCATCCCGACCCTGCTGCTTGGCCCAGTACATGGCTGTGTCGGCATTCTTTAATAACTCCTCAATGTCACGCCCATCATCGGGATAAACAGCTACGCCGATACTGGTGGTGACTTTGAGCTGGTGGTTGTCAAAAATAAACGGCTCCCGGAAAATATCCAGTATTCTCGCAGCTAACCTGGTAGCATCAGGCGGCTGGGCGATTTGCGGCAGCACTAGGACGAACTCGTCTCCACCCATACGGGCAACTGTATCGCTCTTACGAACAACACTTGACAGCCGCTCTCCAACCGATTTCAGCAGCTGGTCACCAACGTAATGTCCCATGGTGTCATTGATAGTCTTAAACCTATCTAAATCGAGCATTATCACTGCCAGCCTAGTACCGCTGCGCCGTGATAGAGCCAAGCCCATGGTAATACGGTCATTCAGTAATGTTCTGTTGGGCAACCCGGTCAAAGAATCATGTGTGGCCATGTCAGCGAGCTTTTGCTCGAACCGTTTACGCTCGGAGACATCACGGCTGACCGACCTGAAACCGATAACCTTTCCATCTTTGTCTCGCAGCGGAGAAATCGAGGCCTCCAGAAATACCCGTTTTCCATCCTTCATTATGATGGCGAAAGGAAATGTCCGCATTGGTTCGCCGGTACGAAAGACTTCACTCCATGCCTTATGCATGCTCTTTGCATCTCCCTTGGGCACATAGTCTCGATAGTTCAGCCCGATTAACTCTTCCCTGGAACGTCCGAACTGGCGGCAGACTGCATCATTGACAAAGGTGATATCGCCAGCCAAGTTCACCTCATAATAGCCTTCCTCTATCTCCTCTATAATGGTCCGGTATCGCTCCTCCGACCGTTTCAAGGCTTCATCCATACGCACCCGCTCGGTAACATCATGGCTGACTCCACGAAAGCCGGTTATCTCGCCCTTTTCGTTCCGCAGGGAGAAAGCCGAAAGTTCACCCACTCCCAAACTGCCGTCTTTACAAACAAATTTGAAGTTAATGTCCTTTGCCGGCTGACCTGTAAGATAAATCTGGTGAAATGCCTGATAAATCCTCTTGGCATCGTCGTCAGGGGTGGTGACACTGTAGTTCATGCCTACAAGCTTTTCCGCGGTGTACCCTACGCTGCGGCAGAAGGCATCATTTACAAAAGTGTAATTACCAGCCAGATCTACCTCGAAATAATCGTCATGCGTCTCATCCATTATAGTCCGGTATCTTTCCTCCGACCGCTTTAAAGCTTCCTCCATCCGCACGCGCTCGGTAACGTCACGACCGACTCCCCGAAAACCACTTATCTCACCCCCCTTATCTCGTAAAGGAAAGATCGAGTTTTCGACAACCAATCGCGTTCCATCTTTTTTAATCTGTTCCATAGGAAAAAACTTAATCGGCTCACCTGTACTGTACACCTGATTGAAAGATTGAAACACTTTTTCGGCGATCTCAGGAGGTGTATAGAGCTTGTAGCTCATTCCCATCAGTTCTTCTCTGGAATAACCCAACCCACGGCATAGCGACTCGTTGAAGAAAGTGAAGTTGCCGGCAAGGTCCACCTCATAATAGGACTCTTCCATACCTTCCAGAACAGTGCGATATTTCTCTTCAGACCGCCTTAAAGCTTCCTCCATCATCACACGTTCGGTAACATTATGGATGACTCCACGGAAGCCAATCATGTCGCCGTTCTCGTCTCGCATAGGGAAAGCCGATATCTCTCCCAAGCCGGTACTGCCGTCCTTGCGCACGAATTTAAACTTAATGTCTTTGGTTGGCTGACCGGTAAGATAGATCTGATGAAAGACTTCATACATTTTCTTAACATCGTCGCTACTGGTGGTGAGTTTGTATTTCTTACCTATCAGTGCTTCAGGAGTACACCCCATGCCACGGCATAATGTATAATTTACAAAGGTGTAATTGCCTGCCAGGTCAAGTTCAAAATAATTATCGTGCGTCTCATCCATTATGGTCCGGTATCTTTCCTCCGACTTCACCAGGGCAGCTTCCATCTGCTTGCGTTCTGTGATATCTATGAAGCTTCCCGCGACAGCTCGTTTTCCTTTATGTTCAGTCGAGGTGAGCCTCTCCAGCGCCCAGATTATGCCACCATCCTTCTTTATACATCTGTATTCATAGAAACAAGGCCTGCTACCCTTGAGACTTTCTATTGCCTTTGCCCTGACTGTTTCCCTATCATCATGGTGAACCAGGTCTAGAGAATACATGCCCAGCAGCTCATCTTCTGTATACCCTGTCATCTCCTGGAATAGCGGGTTCACGTACTGAAACCTTCCGCCCTGGACGATGTAAATACCCGTCCCTGCACAACGCAACAGTGCTTTAGCCAGCTCTGCCGACATGCCCATCCGTGGTTTGCTAACCTTGTCCTGTTTACCCTTTTTTGTCATCTGAACTATTCTCCGCAATAAACCGACAGCTTATCACCTGGTAACCCCATCTTCAGTATACAAGCCAGCAGAGCTATATTGAATAGCCTATAGGTAATTCTAGGCGTAGCAAAATGGTACCATGCACACTCAGCGAGGAAATTGGTACCCCGGTGGCAGCGGGTATACGGGAGCATCAACGCCCACCAGGGAGAGAGCTAGAATGGTGGAAAGGAACAAACCAAAAGTAAAGAGCTAAAAACCAAAAATGCTTTACGCGGTCTCTACCACCCGCTGATAGCTCTTGACCATCTCGGTTTTTATCATCTTGCGGACCATCTCTCGCATCTCAGGCGTCTTTATTAAATCAAGCATCTCTTTGCTGTAATCCAGGTATCTTTTATCTTTTTGCGGGAAGTCGAACAAATCGTGCTGGCGATAGAACTTGTAGTCAGCCAGGAACGGAAAGCGAGCCCTCGCCCAGATAAAATCTCTAAGAAGCTTGTGCCCGCCGACGCCGAGAAACGTAGGCGGCCTTATATAGTTCTCCGCAGAAAGCTGCACACACTTACCGGCTAAATTCTGCAATAAAGCATCCAGCTGTGCCGAATCGCTGCATTCGTCGGTGACGATGTCAACAAGATTGGCTCTATCCGTCTCAACCATAGCCTCCAGGTTTTGCCTGAGGTTTGGTATCTGGCTCAAAGGGCCGGAAATGATAAACCCTATCTGCTTGCCAGTGTGAACAGGAATATGTCCTTTGAAAAAGCTCCGGTCAAAATACATTTTCCACATGGAAGACAGGTACCTGTCCTTAATAGCTCCGGTAAACACGGTTATATCGGCGTTCCTCACTCTGGCATTGAAGAAATCTACAAACTCATCCTTGCCCTGATAAGCACATATATTGTCGAAGCTGCATTGCAGACAGCCGAGGCAGCCTCCCTTTATGTTTATGTCATGTAGATTATAGGCCTCGATATCCTGGCGGAATGAGTCTTTGAACCTATCGACCATTTTTGCCAGGTTAGACCGACCGTCCTGAACATCCGTTAACACCACGATTCTCTTCCCCTGAGTATCAATCCTGTCTTTTATCTTGCCGGGAGCATAATTGAACTTGCTGTAAGCCACCGGGGCAAATACCCTGGCAGTTGGCAGCTTGCTCTCAATCGCCTGGAAGAAGCTCCGGGCAAAAACCAGCAGCCTGGCCCGCATCTCATCCATGAATATATCGTCCATCTCGGCGGAGAACGATTCCACAAATCTCATATCCAGGTCATCGCAAACGGCATGGATATAATTGTGGGCTATATTGTCATAGAAATTAATGGAGGTGCTCAGAGCTGCAGTATATTTATCTTTAAAAGCCGCCTGCGCTCCCCTTTCCCAGATAAGCTCGATGAATCTTTTATACTGCGATGGCACAAGCAAAACATAAAGTGGGAAAGCCCACATGACTCCATCGGCATTCTTAATATCATCTATAATACTTTCGAAAAGATTCTCGTCCATCTCAATCTTCTTAATATCGCGGGACACGTTAATTACTTTAAACTCATGCTGGGGGAACTTTTTCTGTATTAATCTTACATACTGCAAGGTAACGCTCAGTGTACCTTTCGGGCTCCCGTTTAAGACTACAATTCTCATTTTTGTCTCCGTTAAGTCTCTGTGTAGCAGCGGCACCAAAGTGTCGTGCCTACCTCTATGCCTGCTCCTCGGCGAAGCGTACTAGAAATTCCTGCGCAAGTTGATTGTTCGAGGCAATGAGTTCAACGGTTCGGAAGCTTGCTGGTTCGCCCTGCCAATCGATAACATCACCACCGGCTTCTCTAACTAAAAGTATGCCGCTGGCAATGTCCCAGGGGAAAAGATAACGGTGAAAATACAGATTAATCCGACCGCAGGCAACATAAGCCAGACCTAAAGACGACGACCCCACAATTCTCAGGCAATGTACCTGTCCCCACAACCTGTTGACTATCTGAAGCATCTCCATACCCCGCTCATGGCTGTAACCGAGGTCAAGACCTACCAAAGACTCCTCAAAGGAATTTCCCTTAGCTACCTGAACCGGTGAGTCATTTAGATAAGCCCCGTGTCCCTTTCGGGCATGAAAAAGCTCGTCTCTCACCGGGTCATAGGTAATACCAAGCAGTATATCCTCACCTTTAACTAAGGCAATATTGACACAGAAAAAGGGAATGCCGAAGGTGTAATTGTTGGTGCCGTCAAGCGGGTCGACTATCCAGGAGTAATCAGCAAACGTGGCAGAGGAGTTGGATTCTTCGGAGAGCATGCTGAATTCCGGGTACTCATTCTGCAGCAACTCCAGTATGAATTTTTCGGATAACAGGTCGACGTCGGTGACCAGGTTGCCTTTGCTTTTATGTCTTATCTGTCTCTCAGCGCCGAAATTAGCTAGAATGATTTGGCCGGCTTCTTTAGCTGCTGCGATAGCTACTTCTATGGCGTTCCTGCCGCTTTTGGCTGAGGGCAAGTCGTTCATAGTCAAGTTTTCAAACAGTTCTTGGAAGCAGCCCCATCTTTTCCTTAACCTCAGTCAGAGTCTTCTCGGCGATTACCTTGGCCCGCTTAGCTCCATCAGCCAGAACGTCATCCACATATTTGGGCTCGGCGGCAAAGGAAGCTCTCTTTTCCCGGAAAGCTGCCAGCTTTGAGTTTATCCCTTCAGCTAGCAATTTCTTGCAGTCGACACAGCCGATTTTAGCCGAGTGGCATTCAACAGCGAGCTCATCGGTACGGTCCGGGTTGAAAAAGCCATGCAGACTGAAGACATTGCACACCTCAGGATGACCCGGGTCGGAGCGGTATTTCCGAGCCGGGTCGGTAACTGCAGTCATAACCAGCTTGGCAGTCTCCTCCGGTGTAGCCGCCAGCTCAACGTAGTTATCATAGCTTTTACCCATTTTCTGAGCGCCATTCAATCCCAGCACCATAGGAAAGGAGGTAAGCTTGGCTTGAGGCTCAGGAAAGGTATGACCAAAAAGGGAGTTGAAACGGCGAGCTATTTCCCGCGCCAGTTCCAGATGAGGCAATTGGTCTTCACCCACAGGCACCAGCTCAGCCTTATAGAGCACAATATCCGCTGTCATGAGCACCGGATAGCCCACCAGCCCATAGTTCACATTTTGAGGCTGCATCCGCGCCTTCTCCTTGAAAGTGGGCACACGCAGAAGCCAGCCCAGAGGCGTGACCATGCCAAGCAAGGTATGAAGCTCCATCACTTCAGGGACATGCGATTGTACAAAGAGAATGCTTTTTTCAGGGTCGAGGCCGGCAGCCAGCCAATCAAGCATCATCTCATGGATATCCTGCTGAAGCCTGTCCGTGTTCTCTAGAGTCGTCAAAGCATGGATATCAACTATGCAATAAATGCAGTCATATTCCTTTTGAAGGGCAACGTAGTTTTGGATTGCGCCGATATAGTTGCCTATATGCTGTCTGCCTGTGGGACGGGCACCAGAAAAAACGCGCTTTTTCATAATTCATGAAAGTTTAGCACAAAGCATAACCAGCTACAAACAGTAACTTAATTAGGGAGCACTGAAAAGCGGGGCTACATACTTTCAGGGGCTGTCATTCCCATCAGGTGAAGTGTCCTGGCCAGAACGATTTGTGCTGCCTTGACCAGCTTAAGCCGAGCCCGGGTCAGCTCCTGATCTTTGGACACAACACGGCATTGTTTATAAAAGCTATGAAAAACAGTGGCTAAATCTTGAGCATAGTAAGGCAAATGGTGCGGCTCCAGCGTATTGGCAACTAGCTCCAGTATCTCAGGCAACAGCGTCATGCGCCGTATTAAGGTCAATTCCGGCTCAGTTGTGAGCAAAGAAACATCTCCCTGACTATAATCAATTCCTTTCTCTTTAGCCAACCGAAGTATGCTGGCAATACGAGCATGAGCATACTGAACATAATAGACAGGATTATCCGCAGACTGTTTCTTGGCTAACTCCAGGTCGAAATCCATCTGAGCATCGGCTGAACGAGACAAGAAGACAAAACGGCAGGCATCCGAACCGACCTCGTCTATTACCTCTCGCAAAGTGATGATATCGCCGCTGCGCTTAGAAACTCTAACTATCTCTTTGCCACGGCGCAACGTAACCAGCTGGCAGATTATGATTTTGAGCCGCTCCGGATTTATCCCCAACGCATTGACCACGACAAACATCCTGGAGACATGGCCCTGGTGGTCCGCCCCCCAGATGTTAATCACGGTATCGAACTTGCGCTCCAAAAACTTGTTAAAGTGATAGGCAACATCGGAGGCAAAATATGTGGGTGAACCGTCGCTACGTATCAACACATTATCTTTATCTTCACCCAGCGCCGAAGAAATAAACCAGGTGGCATTTTCTTTCTCCGCCACATGACCGCCCTCTTTTAGCAATTTCATAGTCTTATCATACTGGCCGTTTTTATACAGGCTTTGTTCACTGAACCAGACATCGAACTCCACCCCCAGCACTTCGAGGTCCTGTTTTATCATAGCCATTATTTTGCCAACCCCGATTGCCCCAAGTTCTCGAGTCGCAGTGTCCACAGGCATCTTCAGGAACCGTTTGCCCTCTTCCCCTATAATCCCCGTCGCCAGGTCGACCATATAGTGGCCCATATAGCCATCGTCCGGCATCTCAGCATCGATACCGAGACATTGCTGATAGCGTGCGTACAGAGAACGGTTGAAAGCATCTAACTGGCTGCCGGCATCATTAATATAATACTCTTTCTCCACGGCGTAACCGGTGGCATTAAGCACATTAGCCAGAGTGCTCCCCAGAATAGCACCACGACCGTGTCCGACATGCAGTGGCCCGGTGGGATTGACACTAACAAACTCAATCTGAACAGGCTTATTGCCACCCACGCCAATATTGCCATAAGAATCGCCGGCCTCCAGGATTGCAGATACCTGCTGTGCCAACCAGTCGGAGCTTAGTTTAAAATTGATGAAGCCCGGGGCGGCAACAACTATCTTGTCGACCTCAGGCAGAGGAGGCATAAATTCAAGGACCTTCTCAGCTATTTCCGGAGGAGGCATCTCTATTGTCCTGGCCAGCTTCAATGGAAGACTGGAGGCATAATCACCATGCTCAGGATTCTGCGGTCGCTCCAACATAACATCAGGCAAAGTAGTAGCAGCCAGTGAACCTTCCCGCTGAGCATCTGCTACAGCTTGTTTCAGAACTTCAGCCAGTTTGTGTTTTATGAACATTAATTTCAACGACTATAGATAATGGGATTCCTCACCCCGCTCGAAATGACAAATAAGCTTAATTAGCATCCCAATATATTAGAACGAACGCTGCTAACTTTCAAATCAGCTCGATTCACCGCCGGTCTGCCAGACCCTGGCCAACTCCTGAGCTAAGAGCCGGTGCTCGGGCATACTAATATCGGGGTCCCTACGAAAAAGAGCTACTGCCTCATTTCGGGCCAGCTCCAGAAGCTGTGTATCAGATAATCTGGCCATGCGGATGTCAGGCAAACCGCTCTGGCGAGTGCCGAAGAACTCGCCTGGCCCACGCAGCTCCAGGTCCTTCTCAGCCAGGACAAAGCCGTTTTGAATACCTTCTATGGCTTTCAATCTCTCACTCCCCACAGGAGAAGGCTTTTCAGCCAGAAGCAAGCAGTAGCTTTGTTTTTCACCTCGCCCCACACGACCACGGAACTGATGTAACTGCGACAGGCCAAAACGGTCTGCCGCCTCCACTAGCATGACGGTAGCGTTAGGCACATCAATGCCGACCTCAACCACAGGTGTGGATACCAGAATATCAAGCCTACCATCCCTGAAGCTCTGCATCACTTTATCTTTTTCAACGGCTGTCATCCGACCGTGGAGCAAGCCGAGCCTTAAGCTGGGAAAAACCTCCTTTGACAACCTCTCATATTCAGCAACCGCCGCCTTAGCCTCTACGCTCTCCGATTCCTCGATTAAGGGGCAGATTATGAAGGCTTGTTGACCCTCAGCAATCTGCCGGCGAAGAAAGTCATAAGCCCTGCCCCTCTGCTCAGGCTTAAGCCACCTCGTCTTTATCTCCTGCCGCCCGGGAGGTAACTCATCTATAACCGAAAGGTCTAGATCGCCATAAAGGGTTAACGCTAGAGTCCGTGGAATAGGAGTAGCCGTCATCACCAGTATGTGAGGATTAAATCCCTTTTGACGTAACGCTGACCGCTGCAAAACACCAAAGCGGTGCTGTTCATCAACCACCACCAACCCGAGCCTGGAGAACTCTACCGCCTTCTGAATTAGAGCATGTGTGCCGATAACAATATCCACCTTGCCCTCTTGGATCTGCTGATGTAATTCCGACTTCTCCCTCTCGCTCAGGCTACCGGTTAACAGGGCAAAAGTAACAGGACGGGAAAGGAGTCCTTGATAGCAACAGACATTGCCTTGTTCAATCTTTTCATCACTCATGTTGGACAGAAGCTGACGGATAGTCTTAAAGTGTTGCTCGGCCAGTATCTCCGTTGGCGCCATTAAAGCCGCCTGATAACCATTGTCGGCTCCCACCAACAAAGCCGCCATAGCCACCACAGTTTTACCGCTGCCTACCTCACCCTGAAGCAAGCGCGACATAGGCCTCGATTTCTGCAAGTCATCAAGAATCTCCTGGAGGACACGCTGCTGCGCTTGAGTTAAATTGAAAGGCAGAGAATTCAGAAACCTATCGAGCCTCTCATTATTGAGAGTGAAGGCATTGCCAGGTTGGCTTTCCTGCCAGTCCCGTTTTTTATCGAGCACACCTAGCTGAATCAGGAAAAGCTCATCGAAAGCCAGGCGTTTTCTTGCTTCGGCCTTGACCAGGTTACTGTCAGGGTAGTGCGCTTGCATAATAGCCTGAGGCAAATCCAAGAGCCGACAGTTGCTTTTAACCTCTTGAGGCAGAAAATCCGTAACCTGCCATGCCCAGTTATCGAGGACCTTCCTCACCATATTTCTCACCTGTCTGGGATACAGGCCACGTGTCAGGGGATAAACAGGTACCAGACGGCCGGTATGAATTAACTCCTTGTCCTCAACCAGCTCCCATTCCGGAGATTCAAATACCTTGTTCCCCCTAAATTCAAAGACCCTGCCGCTGAGCACCAGCTGAGCATTGGTTGGAAAGTTCCTGGCCAGGAAAGGCTGATTAAACCAGACCGCCCTTATATTGCCGGTCTCATCACCAACGATGACCTCGGTACCCTGTTGAGAGCCTAACCTAGCTATCCTGGCTTCCCAAACTGTAGCTAAAATGGTCTGCTCTTCACCGACTTCAAGCTTAGCAATAGGCTTTCGCTGGCTATAATCGAGATGACGCCTGGGGAAGAAATAAAGCATGTCTCGAATGGTCTGCACTCCCAACTTGGCCAGCTTGCTGGCCGAGCTGGCAGCAATACCCTTAGCCACAGTTACCGGCGAGTCCAGGCTTTTGGCGCCATCTGGAGAGCGGCCTGCCGGAATAGTCGATGGCCGGCTGGTCGTCCTGGAACGAGCTTTGCTCTTTTTTTCCGGTGCTGGTTCAGCCGCGTTTTCCGCCCGAGCCAGCCAATCGAGAACATCCTTTATCCACTCTTTACGTTTATACACATCCCATCCGGCATAGCTGGAATCAGCCAGCTTAAGCTCGGTGAAGCGAGTCAGAAGTTCAGGAGAATTTATCTTGCCTCTGGTTTCTCTCGCCCAATTACTAAGGTATTTATCCAGCCCGCCTAATACCGTAGTGTTAGTGTAGTTTCGCCGGCACTCCATCTGGAGAATGGTTCTCAGCGGCTCGACATCTATAAACGAAGAGGCTGTCATCGGCTTTAACCTTCTCTATACGCCAGAAGTAATCGGCTGGATTCCAACGGCAAAATAGCTATACCTCACTGTTGGAATAGTCATGAAGTTAAGTCAGACGTATAAACTACACCCCTGACCAAAATTATAAAACCGTCACTCCAGAGAGACTATATAGTAATAATGCTGCTGCCCACCGGCCACAATCTCCACCTGTTTTTCAGGGTGCTTATCACGGATTTTCTGAATCACCTGCTCCGCCTGAGCAGCTTCAATATCGGCACCATAATAAAGGGTTACCACCTCTACCGAACCAATGCCTGCTTTATCAAGGGCTTCAAAGAGGACCTCGTCGATGTTATCATCGGCAGCAAGCAATTTCTCATCATCCAGGACGGCAATCACCTGACCTTTCTTTATCTTCAATCCCTGTAGCTTGGTGCTACGTGCCGCCTGGGTAATTTCCACAGTTTTCACCGTGGCAATGGCCTCTTCCATAGCTTTAACATTCTCCTCCATGTCACCTTCGTAATTAAAAGCGATAAGAGCAGCTATTCCCTGAGGCATAGTTCTGGCCGGTATGACAGCTATCTCTTTGGAGGTAAGCGATTGGACTTGAGATGCAGCCAGGATGATATTCTTATTATTGGGTAAAATAATCACTTTCTGCGATGGCACCGCTTCGACTGCCTGCAATATCTCCTGCACGCTAGGATTCATGGTCTGCCCGCCTAGTACTATCGCCGCGGCTCCCAAACTCCGGAAGACCTCCATCATCCCACCCCCAGCAGCAACAACTATCACAGCCATTTCCGAGTTCAGCAACCTATCTTTCTGCATCTCGACAAAGCCAACATGCTGGTCATCCATATTTTGAATCTGCAGTTGATGCAAGGTGCCAAGAGAGGTGGCATATCTTATGATACCGCCGGGGTCATAAGTATGGATATGAACCCTGACAGTCGTCTCATCACCAACGACGACAACAGATTGACCTTTGCTCTCCATCTTCTTTCTGACTTTATCAGGATCAAGTTTAGTGCCTTCGAGCAAGAAGTTAGTGCAATATCCATAAGGCTCTTCTACTTCAGCAGTCATCATCGGTGCCGCATGAGCAACCACAGGCAAATCAGCGGCAACCATCTGCGGGCGTCTATATCTCATTTCCTCAACTTTTCCTTCTAAATAACGGAGCACACCTTCCAGCAATACATATACACCTTGCCCCCCTGCATCCACCACTCCGGCCTCACGCAGCACGTCCAACAGCATAGGTGTCCTGGCAACCGAATCCTTGGCCGCATCGACTGCAGCCTCTGCCACCCCGGTCAAGTCGTCCGGAGTTTTTTTCGAAGCTTCCTGAGCGGCCTTAGAGGCATCCTTTATTACTGTCAGCATAGTACCCTCTACCGGCTGCGATAGTCCTCTATACGCAGCTTGACAGGCTTCGTCCAGTGCCACTGCGAAATCGCTACCAGTAATGGTCTCTTTCTCATCGAGTCCCTTAGCCAGACCCCGGAAGAACTGAGAGAGGATGACACCAGAATTTCCCCTGGCGCCCATTAGAGCACCCTGAGCCATCGCTTTGGCTATAGGAGAGACACTGTTACTGGAAACCCGGTCAGCCTCTTCCAAAACCGAACGCACGGTGAGAAACATATTCGTTCCGGTATCACCGTCAGGCACAGGGAAAACATTTATTGCATTAATGTCTGGAACACTTTTTTCCAGCCAAGTGCCACCAGCCGCGAACATATCTCTAAACTCCTGACCATCACAGGAACTAATTCGCTTCATCTCTTCTCCTTTGTATAATCTGCAAATTGTGGTATAATTCTACTCCTGTTGTCAAGAGTAACCTGTTTAGCATCGATACTGGGGGGATAGCTAAACAGTCTCATTTGTAAAAAGGAGTTAACAGTTTGGCTACAAAATGCGACCTCTGTGGTAAAACAGCACACTTCGGCAATAAGGTAAGCCATTCGAAGCAGCATACCAAAAGGCGCTGGCTGCCCAATATCCAACCCGCTACAATCATGATTGACGGGAAACCAAAACAGCTTAATTTGTGTACCCGCTGCCTGCGCAGTCAACATAAGTCAGCCCGATAAACCGAGTGCCCTTCTCATCTCCTGTAATGCTTTACCCGCACCTTGCTTGGTGCCGAAGATGGCAGCTCCGGCAACCAGAACATCAGCTCCTGCTGCAGCCACTTTCGGAGCTATACTTGCATTGATACCCCCATCCACCTCCAGCTCCGCCCCGAATTGCCTGTCATCCAGCACCTTCCGCAGTCGAGCTATTTTGTCCATCATATTACCGATGAAAGTTTGACCACCGAAGCCGGGATTGACGGTCATAACCAGCACCAGGTCGAGCAGAGGAAGAACCTCATCCAATGAGCTTATAGGAGTGGCTGGATTCAATGACACGCCGACCTTGACTCCCAGACCCTTGATAGTCTCGACCAGGCGATGTAAATGTGTAGCAGCTTCAACATGGACGGTTATAATATCAGCGCCGGCTTCAGCGAACTGAGAAATATGAGCCTCAGGGCGTTCAATCATCAAATGAACGTCCAGCGGCAGGTCGGTACGGGAACGAAGCGAGGCAACCACAGGGGCACCAATGGTTATATTAGGCACAAAATGCCCATCCATTACATCGACGTGGATGTAGTCGGCCCCTGCCTTAGCTACCTCAACTACCTCTTCACCGAGACGGCTGAAATCAGCTGAGAGAATCGAAGGCGCTAGCTTAACCCGCCTATCTTTCATTTCTTTTTTCCAACAAGCTTTCTGGCTCCTGCCAGGGCAGCTACCACCTGCTTGGGCGCAGTACCACCGACAACATTACGAGCCTCGACTGAAGTTTTCACAGTAATGCCGTACACATCATCGGCAAAAAGTGGCGAGAAACTACGATACTCATCCAGACCCAGTTCTTGAAAGCCTTTGTTTTTACTGATGGCATACTGCACCAGCTTGCCTACAATACTATGCGCCTGGCGAAAAGGCAATCCCTTTTTCACCAGATAGTCAGCCATGTCGGTAGCCAGTATATAGCTGTCCGACACATCACGTGCCATCCGGACGGTATTTACTTTCAGCTTCTTCACCATTCCGGTTAAAACTTCGAGCGTCGCAAGAAGTGTGTCAACGGTATCGAAAAGCCCTTCTTTGTCTTCCTGCATATCGCGATTATAAGCCAATGGCAGCCCTTTCATTACCGTCAAAAGGCTGAGCAAATTACCATAGACTCTGCCCGTCTTTCCCCTGGCTAACTCCACTACATCAGGGTTCTTCTTCTGGGGCATAATGCTACTGCTGGTGGCATAAGCATCATCAAGCTCCACAAACCCAAACTCAGCCGAGGACCAGAGGACTATTTCTTCCTCCAACCGAGACAGATGCATCAGCGTAATGGCGGCAGCAGCTTCATACTCAATGACAAAATCACGGTCGGAAACAGCATCGAGACTATTGGCGCTTACCTCACTGAAACCCAGTTTCTGAGCTATGAAATCGCGGTCGACAGGATAAGCCACCCCAGCCAGAGCTCCGCTGCCCAGCGGTAGGATATCGGTACGCTTCAAGCAATCCTGAAATCTCGTCACATCTCGCTGCAGCATCTCAAAATAGGCCAAAAGATGATGTGCAAAAAGTAAAGGCTGCGCCTGCTGCAGATGGGTATATCCGGGCATGATTGCGGCTTTGTTAGCCTCAGCCACATCAAGCAACGCCAGCTGAAAATCCTTTAGCCCGCTAACAGTCTCCGAAATAGCTTCCTTGACAAACAAACGCATGTCCAGTGCTACCTGATCGTTTCGTGAACGAGCAGTGTGCAGCTTGCCGGCCACCTCACCTATTTTATCGAACAGGCGACTCTCAATACTCATGTGGATATCCTCAAGCTCGGGCTTGAATTCAAATTTCCCTTTCTCAATCTCATCCCGAATCGAGGTAAGACCTGAGACAATTAGCTCAGCATCTTTATCTGATATCAGTCCCTGCCTGGCCAGCATCTGAGCATGTGCAATGCTGCCGGCAATGTCGTGCTTATATAACCTCCAGTCAAATGAGATGGAAGCAACATATTTCTCCGCCGCCTTGTCTATACTCTTTTGAAAGCGACTGCGCAGATGACCTTTAACTTCGTCTTTTTTAACCATACAGTTTCTCTAAATTAAGTTTTCTTCTTCGCCTTCTTTCCCTCGTCCTCATCACCCTGAACTTTAGCCTGAACTTTTGCCGGCAGTCCCCATACATGAATAAAGCCAATCGAGGCGCTCTGGTCAAAAACATCTCCTTTATCATAAGTGGCCAGGCTGTAGTCGTACAATGATACGGGAGATTTCCTGCCCACCACAATACAGTTTCCTTTAAAAAGCTTGACTCTTA
>Ga0180434_10003498_pt1 | contig 19954 bp, 20 predicted proteins | sample SS_ome_7_FD_132453 | JGI IMG/M metagenome (GOLD analysis project Ga0180434, IMG submission 132453) | Hypersaline lake sediment archaeal communities from the Salton Sea, California, USA - SS_1_D_2 metaG | ecosystem: Environmental > Aquatic > Non-marine Saline and Alkaline > Hypersaline >...
AAGTATGGTGACAACGTCGGGATCGACGAACTCAGGGATCTGTCCTTCATCGGCGGCCTCAGCAAGAAGGAGGGTAAGGGACAGCCTACTTCCGAAATTAACTCGCTCCTGCGGTCGTACCGGATCGACGCCTTTCTCTACCTAGGCGATCTCCCGAACCTTATCTGTGACCAAAAGATCAATGCGTGTACCTCGTTTGTCTGGCACCCGTCGCACTACATCTCCCTTCCCAAAATAGAGCGAAACAAGTTGAGCGTGTTCAGCGAAATCATTGCGCTGGCCCCCTCTGCGCAGACCATCCTTGCGGAGACACTCGTCGACCAAATCATCCATTACATTCCGCACTTTATCGACCAGCCCACACCACCCAAGTCCAGCCGAAACGAGCTCCGGGTCAAGCACAAGATCCCCCAAGATGCCTACGTGGTACTGATTCATTGCGGCAACTACGAACAGTACAACCGGAAGAGCATTGACACGTCACTTTTCGCCTTTGAGGAATTCTACAAGCAGCATCCCAACGCCTTTCTCCTCTTGCACGCCTGGACTATGCAAGGGATCGAGGGAAAAGAACACAACTCTTATTCTAAATTCATCAACGCTCAAGACGTTATTGCCGAGCTGGACGTGCCCCACGACCGGATCCACCACGACAACTCCATTGTCAGTCACGAAACGATCGAAGAGTATTATGCTGTCAGCGATGTATTGTTGCACGGCAGTAAGATCGAAGGGTTTGGGCTGCCGATCCTCGAGGCGCAGCTTCGGGGGTTGCCGGTCGTGACCAACGGCGTGACTGCGATGAAGGATTTTACCTATAACGGCATCAGCGTACCCCCGATTCAGAGAGAGTACTTTAACGGACTTAGCACGGTGTGGGAGACGCCGAACATTGCGGAAATGGCCTCGGCCATGGCTACGCTGTACGCAAAGCGAGACGCCGAAAATCCCGAGCGACAGGCTGCGATCGATCGAATTATGCAAGAGATGGAAGAGGGGGTGGTGTGCGAGCAGTTTCTGACGTTATTCCGGGGCGGCATGTTCAATCCTCGGGTCGACGAATCGCCTATGTTTAAGCGGTTTCATTACGACGAGCCGAGGAACAAGTTCATCGTGTTCCACAATAACAGCACAGAGGAGGTGAAGCAGCTTGACCGGATTGAGGAAACCGATCTGGGGAGCAACTGGTTGATGTTCATTAACAACGCCAAAACGATTGGAAACATCAATATTAACAATCTCTACGGTGATCACAACCTGATTATTTTCCAAGAGCGGTTATCGAATGCATCGTTGGTGCCAAAGGTACAAGATCTCCAGCAGGGGATCATTGACTTGTCAGCGACCACCTTCATGTGCAAGAAGTCGCTGATCGGTGAGTGGTTCGCAAAGGAATCGCAGAACGTGAATCCCAAGTTCTTCCAACAATACATTCTCTCGCGAATCCTGGGAACAGCCAAAATTGGGATGGACTCGGCTTGCGTCGTCAACGAGTATACAAAGTAGTTGATCAGAGGAGCGATGAATACACTCGGATCCCCCCTCTCTTTCCGATCAATGTTATTTCGCTTGAGTGTTTCCAAGAAAAGCGGTCTGTCTTTGTAAAATGGAACGATCCGCACATTGACTACCAATTCCATAATGCGTGTGATGGGATGCAGTTGAGATAGAGCCGACAATAGGAGTACACCTTGGCTGGATAGTTGGTCATTGGGGGGGGGCATATTATAGTGCCTTAACCCACAAACACTTGTGTTAGTAGTGTATTCAGACCCAGCAGCTGATGATCATTCTAGATATATTCGCACACCACCGCCTTTAATTCGCCGCCTTCGCAGTCCACAATCTGATACGGTTTGCTGCAGCCGATGATCGTTCCCGTCGCCGCCAACTGTTCGCAGACTGTCTTGGGTGCGTGTGGCGGAATTGGGACAATCAATCCACGCTGCTCATAGGGTTGTCGCATGCAGCCGTGCCGGAAGATGCGGCAGTTTAGCTCGCTGCGATCCACTTCGATCCAAGTTTGCCACTCTTCTTTCCCGTCGGCGACGCAGTGCGGACACTGCACCGCCACAGTACGCGCCGTCGATTCCAGTTTACCGCTGGCATCGGTGAACGCTGAGGACATGCGTCTATGTAAGAGGGGGATCAAATAATTGGGGGGTCGTAGGGGAGGGCGGAGCCCTCTACTAGGTGTTAACACGATCATTGGTTCGGGGGTCGTAGAGGCAGTTGGAATGGGGTTCTCGGGCTCCACCCCGATAACCTCCCAATAATTTGATCGCAACATTAGTTAATACTACAACGGATTGACCAAGGCGTCACGTAAAGAGAATGTCACGACAACAATAGTGCCGTTTCGTTGCACATCTGATGCTCCAGAACCATATTCACCCATTGTCAGCTACCAAATGGGTCCGCACATTGTGCTGGTGATTCCGATACGTTAGATGCCATTTGTTAAGTTATCCTCTGGCAGCTCGTTGCTTGAGGAATCCTTGAGCCGCGCGGTAGCAAATTGCTCCAGGTGCCTTTTGGTGATCCAAAGAAGAAGCCGGAACAACAAAACACATTTCTCTAAAAGTGGGTGGCCGAGTGTACGTGATTAGGAGTAGTAAGTGTCGGGAGAATGGGGTAATCCGTAATACTTTGTTTCTATTGCCCCCCCCTGGCGGTCATTATATGAAGGTCACGGGGGTCCACCGCAGCTGCTTCACGAACCCCTCGGCTTTGGCAAAATTGCGGTGCCGATCTTGTGTACTGGGCGGTATCCATTCGTGGTGTTCGCCCACGACACCAACAACATAAAGCTCCACGTACTCAAAGCCTGTGGTTTTGTTGGATTAGATGGCAAAAAGTGCAAGATACAGCAATTCCCGATTGACGGCGATGGCATCATTTAGGTCAAGGGGGTTGTATACAGATCAAGATGGGCTGTCTTCTCTTCCGACCTGAGGGGTTGAAATACACCAGCAGAAATTGATCTCCACCGCATCGCCAACACACTACACACCCTCCCCTCTTGCAAACCAATGTCCCTTCGTGCAGACTCTCCGCTTCCCACCATCGACGACATCATGGAGACCGACTTTGGTGCGCCGGCGCCCGCCTTCTCGGTATCCGACTACAAGGTTAATGTCATTGCGCCTGATCCAGTGGCATCTGCCAAGGTGCCGCCATCGTCGGTGCTTCTGCTCGACATCTATCCTACTGGCAGTTGTAGAGCTGGGTTGCCAATGTGTGTAGTGACCAATCTGAAAGAACATGTGTCTGAGCGCGATCGCGCCGACAGCGGGTTTGATTTGCCGATGCCTATGGCGGTGACAATTCCGCCGCACGAGACGGTGCTGGTCAAACTGGGAGTGACAGCGACGGTTCGTCGAGTCATCACTTATCAGGCTCCAGACGGTGAATGGAAGATGGAAGAGCAATCGGCCCGGCGGCTACCCTTCTGGATGGCGCCTCGGTCCAGCATTTCCAAGACGCCGCTAATCTTGCACAATAACATTGGGGTGATTGATGCGGGCTACAATGGCGAAATTCAGGCGGCGCTCCACAACACGTCTGATGAGCCGTACGAGGTGAAGCAGCTTCAGCGGTTGGTACAGATAGTCTCGGGCGATCTGACGCCATTCTACAAGGTCACGATCCATTATCATACGGAGAAGCAAAAGGCAACGCGACGGGGTAGCGGTGGTTTTGGGTCAACGGGGCAATGACATCATCATGATCAGCATTAGCAATGAGTTGAGGATCAACAACCGAGTTAACAACCCACTTCAACCACCCCCTATCCTCTTGTATTTTTTGTTTTCCTGGGTCTATATAAGATGTCTAAGAGGCGGAGTCGGTTGGAAGTTGTAGCGGAACGATACTATGCTCTGCATGAAGAGATTGGTGTTTTGAGGCGAACGTTGGCTGATTTGTTGGTCAAGTGTTTTGACAAAATGACGGCGGGTGAAAAACGAGAATATAACCGGGCAGTAGGACACTACGAGGGTGGACCCCAAGTGCCACCGCACCATCCCACCAATATGCGTTGTATTCAGAAGTTGTCAAAAGGGCATCAGGAAATGTATCGGTCCATTATAGAGAAAGTGATCAAGAAGCAAGATGAAGCAGCAAAGTTGTATGTGGAGTTGGCCGAGGGAGTTAAGGGACTTGGGAAGTCGGGTGGAAAGCGGCGGAAGACTCGGGGCAAGAAGGGGCGTAAGGGGAAGCGGGTGTCAACTCGGCGGCGTCGTCATTAACTCATTCATCAAGAATTCTAATACCTTATACTAGGGCAAGGAATGGGAGGTACTATATTGTCATGGTGAAACAACACTTATTTGTCGCTGGTGTTTGTGAGCATCTTGTTGTCAGTTGGACACTACGCTAGTGTACAAGAGTTCGGCAAGATGGTGTACTGAAATTCAGATTCTTCAGATTGTCGTGGCAACATTGGGGGGTAGGTGCGTTTGGGGTCTTGGGCGACGCCAGATACAAAGGGCGATGGTGGATGTCAGTGGGCCGGGCAGTGTTGGGGGTGTTGTTGGCGATACTGTTGATGGTGGGAATTGGCTTCAAGGTGGTGTAAGCTCCCAAAACCCCACTCGGTGGAAGCGGTGGTGTGTCCGTCGATATCGGTAAGTGTCAGACCTGGCGGGTCTGAGGAGTTGAGGAATTGAGGAGTTGAGGAATTGAGGAGTTGAGCAGTGCTAGTTTAGATACCGAGTGATGGCGGCAATCAACGGACCATCCTCACTCTCCATGTCGTGGGCCAGGGTGCGGGTGATCCGGGGGCTGCATTGGGGAGGTGAGCTTGCGGCGACGCATTCGGGTCGGCCAAGAGCTCTAGATCGGTACAATATAGTAGAAGGTTCGCAAAAAATCGTGTCAATTCGCAGTCCGTTACGTGCTGCGGCGATAATTTCAATCATCTGCGTAGCGCCATAAATTGCCTCGGCTGGGAATCGGATTTCGGCGACACACCGAGATCGGGATGGCCGAATCTGTCGTCCTTGCCCCGCAAACTCATCAGCATCCCATGAGAGAGTACCCCCATATTCTGTTGCCTGCTCTTGTAGCATTGGCAGTAGTGATGTACGCGCTTTCTGTGGCCCTGAGATTTGAAACACGTAGTCGGTCATCTCTGATCAAGAAAGGGACAAAGAGACAATTTAAGCCCCCCAAGTACATGTCGACGCTAGGGAAGAAAAATCCGCATCCGCGGGACAGTCGCATCAAGTTCCAAAAGGAAGGCCATGTTTATTTCATTGATGGTGGCCGCGGCTACACAAGTGTCACGACCTGGGGAGGTTCCCACTTCCCCAAGTTTGATGCTGATTTGGTGATCGAACGAATGATGAACGGCAAGAACTGGCACAAGTCGCAATACAACGGAATGTCGGCGGCAGCAATCAAGAGTCAGTGGGACACCAACGGCAACGTCTCCAGGACGCTCGGGACCAAGTTGCACGACGATATCGAACGCACCATCGACGGGCAGAAGGTTGTCAACACCAGCCCGGAGTACGATTACTTTCTGAAGTACCGCAAAGAAAAGCTGACAGAAAACATGCCATACCGAACTGAGTGGACGATCTTTGACGAAGAGCACAAGCTGGCGGGGTCGATTGATTATGCTGCAATCCGCTCTGACGGCACCATCGACCTCTATGACTGGAAGCGTTCCAAGGAGATCAAGATGGACGGCTACGGCGAGTATGCACTGACGCCATGCATCAGGCACATCCCGAACGCCAACTACTGGAAGTATGCGCTCCAGCTCAACATCTACCGAGACATCCTGGAGCGGTGCTACAGTCTGAAGATCAACTCGATGACGATCGTCTGCCTGTACCCTGGTAACCCGTCTTATATGGAGTATGACGTGCCCCGAATGGACAACGAGATGGGGCAGCTACTGGAAGATCGCAAGCAAAAGATGGTGCGAAAGGCACAGACAGCACCAGCGGCGGTGACGGCACCCACAATAGCAACACCCGCGGCAGCACCGCCCAAACCTATCCCATCTACCCCCTCTTACTAACAGTCGCAAGAGTGGTTGAACTTGAGCAGTGGTACCTCATCCAGAGACGGGTCTATGGTTACGTGCCACGACGCAAGATGCCTGGGTTGGGACCGCGGTATGTCTGTTGCATTCCGTTGACGTATGATCCTGAATGTTAGAGCAAGAGACGCAGCGGTTGCTGGCGCAGTTGATGCAAGAAGGGGAGGTGGTGTGTGAGTCGCCAAAGGTGCGGCACCGTATCTACGAGTTACTGGGTGAGCGTGGTCTGGAGTGGGAGTCCGAGAAGGTAGGAACGACGGGTGGTTGGAAGGCACTGAGTCCGTGGATTGCGGGGCCGCGTAATGGAATTGGGTATTCGCCGGGGCGCATCTTCAAGTGGCTGGAGCAGGAGCGGTAGGATCAGGATGAGTTGATGAAGGCTTATCAGTATTATGCGGGGTGGGGGTGGTATTCAAAGCCGGGGCAGGAGGTAACAGAGGCGGATGTGCAGGAGTTGTTTGACGCAAAGGCACGGCATGATCCGTTGCGGAAGGAGCACGTCTATGAGACGCTCCACAGGCTAATGCCAACGGACAAGTATGGTCCGTTTGATAGTGTGGGGATTACCAAGACGATCAAGCGAATCAGGCTCTGCGGCGGGGTCGCCGCCCAAAAGGACTTAGAGAAGGATGCACAGGTGGCCGACGCATCCCCCCCGCAGCGCCGCAGGCGCAACCAACCACACCCCACCTACTCTTTCGTAATTCGCCGCCCATGGGATGGGTTCTGGGAGCGTGCCGTTCTCCTACGACCCCCCTAGAACGAAATCAACATGAAATTGAAATGAAAATATCACCTCAATAAGGGCACAACCCAGCGAGATGTGCAGCGCCCAGAGCACTCTGCCTCTCTTCCGGATTGAGGACCGCAACCGGGTCGCCTTTGAGATGTCCATCCGATCCGCCCTCACTGAGGTGCAGAAGTACATCTCGGAAAAGATCTACATCTCGGGGTCGTGTGCGCTGTGGCTCGCCGACAAGGATGCCCAGTGGGAGCCTGACGACATCGACATTGCGGTGCCGGTCAAGCACTGGTTTGACCTGGTGGGCCGGCTGATGTTGTTCGCCAGCAAGGAGCGGGTCAAGAAAGAGGCGAGCGGGTTATGCTTTGAGCGTCAACTCAACGGGTCCAAGCTGGGTCGGGACAAGATCCGAGTGCAGGTGTTCCCCACACTGAACCCGATGAAAGCGGTCTCATACTACGACTTTGACGGAGTACGGTGTTATGCCGAGCCAGCGGGCACCTTATCGTTGAAGGTGACGTGGTGCGATGGGGTTGACTCCGACAAGGTGCTCGGCGAGAAGAAGCTGGTGCACTACGTGAACGACAAGGCACTGGACGACGCCGGCAACATCTTGCCCAAGTTCAAGGCGCTGCGGAGGCGAGAGCAAAAGTACGCCGATCGCGGTTATACGATTACTCGGGTGGCGAGTCTAGACGCACACAGCCCGTATGACGAAGGGAAAGCTTGGACCAAGCCTATCGGCTCCCCACCAGGGGCCATTATTCTCTGCAACGAGGTGACCGGGCCACCTATCAACCAGTTGGACCTTATCAAATTGGATTACACCAGCGAACAAACAAGGCGGCTGGTGATGCGGTGGTTGGAGCAAGAGTGGCTGAAGAGTGGGTGCAAGCTGACAAAGAGTGAGCTCTGCGCAATGGCCGTGAAATTCCGAAACCCGCGGTTCCCATTGGTGTACTTGGGTCCATACGAGGCGAGGATGCTGGAGTATGAGGACCTGGTCAAGGCGGAGAGTCTGTGGATTGAATCAGGGTTTACGCTGACCAAGGAACAACTGCTGGAGAAGGTGGGGCCGACGCCCGAGATGAAGCCAGAGGATCTGTTTCAGTGAGATGAAGAGGATAGGGACGATGCAAGAGGGGAAGAGTTGGTGATATGACGTAAGCGGCGGACGGGCAATTTTTCCATTCCATTCTGTGCGGGGGGGGGTAAATTGAATTAGACGTTAGCTCCCAAGCTATAGGTTAGAACCCTGCAGCAATGATGCCTGCACGCAAGGACATGAATCCCTTTCGGCTCTACAACCACATCCGCTGGGAACTCCACCGTGTGCTCAGCCTCTTTGGCAAGAACAACTTCCGGGGGCACTTGGAAGAGGCGCAGTTTGTGGATCTGCCCGACGGCAAAAAGGATATCATTCCGCCCAAGGGTCCGCAATACTGCGGGCTGCTGACCGGCTCGGCCGCACTCTGGATCAAGACCAACGACAAGATCAACCAGCGGATGAACTATCAGTGGTTCCCTGAGGACATTGACATTGCGATCAACGCTGCTGTGTACGACACGGTGGTGGCGGCACTCAAGCTGCAGGGTGCAGTCGAGGTCCATGATCGCCGCAGGCACAACGGCTTCAAGTACCAGATGCACACGATGTACGGGTTTGGGGGTATCAAGGGCGACTCAACTCCAAACGACCCCAGCATGCCACCGATCCAGGTCTACCCAGTGCCCGACGTGATGAGGTCGATAGAGGAGCACGATATCGAGGCGTGTCGGGTATGGGGGCGAACCAATGAGACCGCTGATGGACCGCACATTGCAGTGTTCTTCTGCGAGAGTGTGGATGAGAAGAAGGTTCTGGAGCACAAGGAGAGCTATGTGTACGGGCAGCACCGGCCAATGGGATGTCTTATAGCCAACGACGACCCGCGGTGCCAGTTCCTCAATGGGATTGTGCCTGGTGGATATGGGAACGAAGCAGAGGAGCTGGTGCGGAAGAACCCCCGTCGCTGCCACGTGGGACAGGAGCGGATTCGGAAGTACACTGACCGAGGCTACACACTGGTCCCAGTTATGCAGTCAACTCCCACTCACTGCCCCTACTGCGGATCGACAGACGAAGACCTGCCGATTGGCTACGATAAGCGACCTGATTTGGAGAAACTACCGATTGTATGAGGGCAAGGAGGTTCGGGATACAGCTTGGCTCCGGATGCGTCCGACCAACCCACTTAAACCCCTCCCCCTCTTGCATAACACCGAGCATGGACGACGGCGATCATCAGGGATCTACTCAGGCTTTTTTCACTGTGCTTATTGGTTTGCCGCTGGCGCTGTGGGGTGGCTACTCGCTGATCCGAGACATGATTGAGAGTCAAGAGACACCGGTTCGAAAGGTGGCACCGTTTCGTCGTCGGCTCCGAGCCAAGCCTGCCGAGCACGAGCCGTCAGTAGCGTCCGATGCCCCGGCTGTATCCGATGACCTGATTGAGCAAGAGGAAGTGCCGGTGGATGAGATGGCAAATGGGGGGGATGGAGTTAATGAGGGCTGCGAGGGAGTTAAGTGCGACGAGGATGAAGAGCCAGAGGAGATTCCAGTCCACCCGGAGATCCTATATGCGCAATCGATCGAACTGAATGAGCCGCTGCCTGATGCCGACCAGGGGCCGAAGAATGCCTTTGTAATCGAGGCGACACCAGTGGGCTTAGTGGCGATGGGCTATGATTTCGAGAACAAGCGGTGGATCTATTGGGCTAATCTGACCCCACACTTCCGGGTGCTGGATGCCGTGGCGCGGGTTTACGCCAACACGCATAATCGGCACGAGTTGTACATTCCGCCGGCGGTGGCGGATGCGGCGAACAAAGCGGCAGAGAAGGAGGCGGCGAAGAAGCAAGAGGGGGAGGGTGCGGTGCCCGAGAAGATTGCGGAGGACAACAAAGCATCATTGTTCATCAATCCGACACCGGTAGGGTCGGGCGAGATCCCACGACCTGAGACGCAGCACGTGGCCAACTGTTTCAAGCGCAAGGGGATGCTCAGCGAACTGACGTTTATTCCAGAGGGCCCGCGTGAGCCGGCCAAGAAGACGTCGTACGCAGACTTCCTGGCAAAAGCGGGGCAGACCGCCAAGTTCTGAGTTAATGCACCCACCACGAGTTAACAACCCCTCATCCACTGAAATAAATCACCGGCAAGAATAGCCGACCTACATGTCCAACACACCTTCCTCTCGCAGAATCAGCCAGATTGGGCAACAGTCCAATGTGGCAACACTACGGGTGATGAATGATGCTGCGGGAGCGGCGGCGTTGGGAGCCACAGCCGTGGGGCAGGCATTGTCAACTCCAGAGGGGCAACTCGAGGCGGCCAAGCTCCGGTCTCGGTTCGAACAGATGGTGGGCAAGGTGGTGCAGCAGACTGGATATGCGATTCTGACAATGGCGGGTCCTTTTGGAGAATTAGTAGAGTTGCCGTTGGATGCGTTGGTAGACGCCAACAAAACGTTGGAAGTGGCCAAGCCTGCATTGAATCTGGCGGCGCAGGTGGAGCACACTCCGTCAATGAAGGCGCTTCTTAACACAGTGCCTTTGGCGATACCCGAGGTGGTGGCGGCGATCAAGGCTGGTAAGCTGACGCCGCAGATGGAGCAAGAGATTGCGCAGCGGGTAGCAAAGAAGGCGTTGGGCAACCAGCAAATTGCGCAGCACGCAGCAGCGATAGTGGCGATGCCGGACCGAATGACGCAGGCGGCGGCCAACACAGTTAACACCCATGTTGCTAGAGGGATGGGAGTTAAGGTGCATCCGCAGCTGATGCGGCAGCCGGTGGCGCCGGGGCGGAGGGTGTCAACTCGGCGGACGCAGCGAGCCGGAAGAGGGCGGAAGCGTGCCGGGCGGAAACACCCAAAAAAGGGACGAACACGCCGAATGAAGAAGATAATGCGCAAACGTTCGTCTTGGTCCAAGTGATACTTCAGTTGTTCGTCGGCTCACTCCTTTGCTTCACCCGCCCCAGCCACCGCCTTCTTCGTCTTCTCCCACTTCTTCAGGAACGCCAGGAACCCCTGCGAACGAACCACCGTATAACTGTGTCCAAGACAACTATACGCAATCTTGTAGGTTAGCGCCTGCTCTTCGGAGAGTGTTGACATGTAGGCGTCAAGTGCTTCGCGGTGGTTGTTCACCTCGGGGTCATGAACTCCGTTGGCTTCGAGCGGGGGCGGACTGGGCGGACCATCGGCCATGCCGATTGGTGCTGCTAGAGGGGGGGTGGGTGAGTTAAGATCAATTTGTGGGAATGTGGTTTGTTAACTCAGATGTGCGGGCTTAACAAAGGGCCAAAATTGATCTCAATTCCCCTTCTCCCCCTCTTGCAGACCCCCAGTCCGCAGTAATGGACAGTGCATCTCCAGCGCCATCGTCAACTCAGACAGCAGAGCAGAAGATGGTGATGGACGCCATTTCGTTGCGACCATATCCAAGCTACGAATCGTGGATCAAACGCCTGGAGTCTCGTCTTGATTTGTACGCCGAGTACGGAAAGGCAAACCACGTTCTATGCAAAATCATCTACGACAACTGTACCGACGAAGAACGGGTGGTTGATGCTGGAAAGCGTATTTACCGGCGTGGTGGATTTCAGGCACTCCAGTGCAACTACTACGTCATCTTGGCAGCGCTTCGAGATGCGGGCGTGGGGGAGCAATCTTTCGATATCACAAACATGTTTGAAAAAGTAACCCCTGAGTGGCGGGCCTGACCAGATGCCAAAATTGACCTCAACTCACCCTTTCCCCCCTCTTGCATACCCCTTCTAGTCCGCAATGGCAAACAAGGACCCTGTGAGTTTGCTCGGCGAACGCTCCCAAAGGCTCGGACTCGGCAACTTCCGTGAAGCTTACAGCGTCAATGTAGTACGACACGGCGAACAGGCGTGGGAGATCCAGCTATACGACGAACAGATCCAGAAAAACGTCAGCAGCGGGGTGCATACGTCCAAGAAGAAGGCGATGAAGGAGGCGGCGAAGCGGTTGCTGAAGGAGCTGGGCGAGGGAGTTAACTCGGCGGCAAAGGAGGGAGCCGAAGCGGAGATCCCCAAGTCGCTCAATGATGATGCGCTCATCGGCGACAAGGTGCTGGGGCTGTGTTTGGTGATGTGGCTGCGGCGGGAGCATCAGATCGTGGACAAGGGAGTGGTAACTCGGATGGTGGCCAACCTGCTGAGCAACGAGGCGCTTCAGCGGAACGCACACAAGATCGGGATTCAGGTGAGTGGCTTCCAGACGCACCGGGACGGATCAGTTGTGGAACAGAAGGCGTGGGAGATATTCGAGGAGGAGGGGTATGATGTGCTGAAGACGATGGAGCGGGTCAAGCCGATGTGGGCCGGTGCGGTCTGAGGGGTAACTCGGGGGGTCATGGAATGGTTATTCGGAGGCTTTGAGTTAACTCGGGCGGGGGGTCATGAGAATGGTAATTTGCCCCCCCCCTTACAAATTGAACCGAAATTAGCCCTTTTATGATTAGCAATCGCATCGAGCCGAACATCATGTCTGTTGCCGTCCCGACACTCAAACCCCGCATTCCGACCCACCGCTTCGTCCTCTCGCAGTCCATTGTGTCCGCACTGGACGCATTGGCCCAGCAGGGGTTTGCCGAACTGCGGCGGTCTCAGGCCGACACAGTTTGGTCCAATTTCGTTCAGTCCCATCAGATGTTGATTAGACTGGAAGAACAACGATTGCGGGCCCTGGGATACACAGGCGATCTCAACTCGAAGATGTTTCGGAGCGCCCGGTACTACCGAAAACCGAAGAACGGCTACGGTCAGCAAGAGGAGCGGGAGCGAGTGGTACGGCGGGAGTACCTGGCGACTCCCGAGGCGCTGCTGACAAAAATGGATGCCCACGTTTGCGACAACTGCTTTGGCACACAGCCGTTGTCGCCGAAGCAAGGGTGGGCGGCGTTTCAGGAGGCTGAGACAATGGCGGTGGAGGCGGCGATCAACGAACTCAGTGGAACCAATCAGCTAACCCGACCGGAAGCGGAAGAGAAGGTCAAAAAGGCGTACAAGAACCGGCATTTCTTGCAGCGGCGGAAGCGGCAGGCGGCGATGGCGGCGGTCCAACAGGCAAAGCCCGACTCGATCCCGGTCTGATGATGTGAGGCACACGGAATTGGAACTTTGGCGTGCTCCGCTGTGGTAAACCACCCGTACATCGAATAAACAAACAACATCCTGGGTGGATATGTGAGGCACACACAAAGTCCCTGACCCGTTCGTCAGGGAACATCCCACAAATTGATCGCCCAGACGTCATAGTTTTTCAATCACTACCACCGACCCGAACATCAACATGTCATCAACCTCTAGTGACGAATCAACAACCGAACGCGGTTTCTCTCCAGAACCCGAGTCCGCATCGACCGCACCAGCACCCCGGCCTACGCCACAGCCGAGACCCCGCCACCAGCCGCGGGTTGGCGCACTGGCTCCACTTGTACAGTTGCGGAAAGTGCCCAGGCCTCGGTCGTCGGTTCGGATCCGCGGCCACTGCCTGGTGTGTCTTGGCGACGATCAGCCGCTGGAAAAGCTGTCGGGCTGCACCCACTTTGTCTGCACCATCTGTACCCCCCTCTTGCCCGTTCGCACCTGCCCTTGCTGCCGGAAGCCTTTCACCATTCAGGCCTCTGCCGCTCGCACCACCGACCTGACCTGTCAGCGACGCATGGTTCGCTCCTGGTTCGAAAAGTGGTGCGAACGCACTGGATTGGAACCGCACGCACACCAGCTCTCGGGGCTCCAGTGGATGGTGTCGGTGGAAACTGGTACCAGACTGAATCAACTGACCAAGGGTGGCATTCTAGCCGATGAGATGGGGCTGGGCAAGACAATGACGACTCTGGCGCTGATGATGTGCCGGCCGAAACGGCACCAGCTCATCATTGTTCCCCGCGTCTTGCTGGCGCAGTGGGTACAGGTCATCAGCGAAAGGCTGAATCACAAGCCGCTGGTGTTGCACGGGTCCAAGGTCCACCACTACACCGCCGAACAAGTGGAAGCCGCACCCATCGTGATCACCACGTATGGAATGATAACTTCTCGTTCGCGACCGACGGCCACTCACCTGCTCGTTCAAGAGCAAGAGTGGGGCAGGGTGGTGATCGACGAGGCTCACCACTTGCGAAACCAGGGCCAGTCATACTACGGCGTCCGGGCACTCCGTACCGACCACTTCTGGTTCCTCACCGGCACGCCGATCCAGAACAAGCGGGGCGATCTGGATTGCTTCTGGAAGCTGCTGGGTGTGCCGCCAACTATCTTCGCCATTCCCGGCTCGGAAAAGCGACTGATCGAAAACCACATCCTCAAGCGAACCAAAGCGTCTTTGGGGATCGGGATGGCCGAGCCAGTGGTCAAGATTGAGCGGTCCACCTGGAACGACAACGGCGAACTTGACATCTCCGACCAGTTCCATTCCACTCTTGAATGCTTTGGCCGCAACCGGAATGACATTCGGCACGGTGTGCGAGTGTTTGGGGCGAACGTGCTGGGTGCACTCACCCGCTGCCGACAGTCGTGCGTCAGCGCCGACCTCTACCTGCGCGATCTCAAGCAATATGAGAAGCAGCGGGCGGTTCCAGATGAAGAACCATTGGGATCCGATTTGCAGCCGGGTAGCAAGCTACAGAATCTTGCCGACCACATTGTGGAGACACACACAGCCGAGGCCGGCACCGAGGAAGCCGGGCGCAAACGGCTGGTCTTCTGCCACTACCTTGGCGCAATGGACTACCTCCAACATGCCCTTGAACCGCACGGATTGACCGTGGGACATATATCGGGCAAGACGCCGGTCGGTCAGCGGCAGCAGTACATCACCCATCCAGTTGACGTGTTGCTTCTCCAGATCCGCACCGGCTGCGAGGGACTCAACTTGCAGGCGTACTCGGACGTCTACTTTGCAACGCCGCATTGGAACCCGGCGGTGGAGGAACAAGCGATCGGGCGGGTGGACCGACTTGGGCAACAGCGGACGGTGCGGGTCTTCCGATTCATGATGGACGCCACGGGCGATGGCGGAGTGTCTTTGGACCAGTATTGCGAGATGACGCAGCAGAAGAAGAAGCTGGCGGCGGATATCATCAGGACTAAAAGTAGGTAGGTCAACTCCCATGAAGCAGCGAACAACCTTTTTCATTACCCTCCTCTTGCTAATCGTAATCGCTGTGGTCGGTGGAGCCGTGTGGTTGTTTGGAGGAGTGCAAGAGGGATGGCAGAGCTCTGCGAGTATCCCAGGCTACAATCCACCGGCGTTCAAGACTTTTTTCTACAAATACAATCTCAACAATGCGGCGTCTTCTAATTGGTGTGGGGCGGACGATGGCACCTGTACTGGGGGCATTTTGGCCGACACAAGTCCAAGCATCGGACCAGGGGTTGGGGCTATGATCAATACTTCAGGGCAGTGCCAAGATGGAGTACCGCTAGGAGATCAGGCAATCTGCGAGTGCTACCAGTTGCAAAAACAACATCAGGACGGCAGTGTGCAATTCACCCAATCCTCCTCTCCTTTCTGTGTTCCTTGTCCTGATGGAGCCGTGTGCCCCAACCCTAGAGAACACTGGTGCAAACCAAACTATCAGTCCGCTGCTGGTGGTTTTGGATGCGAGGCGTGTCCAGCGGGGCAGACATCGCTTGGTGGCAGAAAGACGGACCAAAACGGAGGAAAGTGCACCACACCGACCTGTCAGCCCGGGCACTATATACCCAGCGGCACCACCACCTGCGCTGAGTGTCCGGTCGATCACTACTGTCCCGGAGGAACCTCACTGGAGACGGCGTGCCCCAGCGGCACCACTGCACTCCCGGGTTCGTCGAGCGCCAGCGATTGCAAGACTCCGCCACCACCCGCACCTCCTGCACCCCCAACGTGTAGCCAGGGTCAGTACCTGGATTCCAGCGACAACACTTGCAAATCGTGCCCGACAGGTTCGGTCCCGTGGCGCAATACATCATCGGACCCCTGGAGTTGCGTTAATCTGACGTGCCAGGCTCCCGGCAGCGCCGATAACGGATGGTTCGACGTCACCTTGTACCCTTCTAGCACCCACTGGACCGGGCAGGCAGGTTGTGACATACAAGGGGGCGAGACGTGCGAAGTGCCAGATGCTGCTCGGCTGAGTGCGGCTGCGGCACAGATTGCCGCTGGTGGTGTGACAGGGGCACAAGTCTACACCAACATGATGTGCCGGCGGCCGTTAGCTCCGGGCGGTGGCGGGTCAACTCCAGGCGGCGGCGGTGGCGGGTCAACTCCAGGCGGCGGCGGCAGCGGACCGGCCCCCGCACCAACACCGGCTCCCAGAAGTTTCACCCCCTCTGGCAAGTACGCATTGTGCTGTCTGACGGGCGCCTACGGGCAGGGTGGCGACGCTACCGCCCCAGGATCGTTGGTAAGGATTTGGAGCAGCCAGGAAGCTGCACAAAATCGTTCGACCGACACCACCGAGATAGTTCAGCAGGGAGGCACAGGGGGCTGTGGCAATGTCAACGACGTTTCTGTCTGGAGTAAGGTTCGCGAAGTGTCACTTGAATGGCTAGATGCAAGAGGGACAGCAGGTGAATGGTCTAACCCATGCGTGTGCAACGGAACGATAATTCAATCAGAACCCTGGTGCAGTGCGGGACTACACACCAAGGACGGAGGTCCCAACCCCACCTCTTCGATATGTGCCAGTGGATCAAGCCACGGCGGCGGATTGCCTCCCCAGCCTACCGGTTGTTAACTCGGGGAGGGGGTGTTAACTGGCGAGCACGTTGATGATGAACCGGATAAGCGATCCGATGGTGCCGCCAAAAATGACTGCGGGCTGGATGTAGCCGGCGATTATATTGAACGGCGCCCCCCGCCACCACATCGGGCAGTCAAGCAACTCTCGTTCCATCAGAATAAACGGACACTTGCCCCCGTATACCGCCTGTACCACTCCGATCAGCGAACAACACAACAAACAGATGAAAATTATACCTGGATGTTCGCACACCAATCCACAGTAGCTCAGGAAGACCGGCATGATCCACCAATGCCAAAAGGCCAAGAGCACACCAGGAGTCCAGATAGGGAGTCCACGTTTGCGAGCTTCAGTTCGCAACCGACGGCACAAGACGATGAGTTCAGGGTAGCGATGAGTTAACCCCATAGGTTTGAGTTGACACAATGGGGATGTCATAGATGGATGAGAGGTCTGATATATCCAGCAAGATTACACAGCGGTGGTCAACGGAACCGAGCCAGCTGGATTGGGTGCTGACTGAGAAACAGGAGCAGGTAGAGAAGAATTGGGCTCGGGTTTGCCACAGATGCACGGGCACCACCTCTTCATACACGACTTGGTTTTCTTCTTAAGCACATTAATGTTAACTTCACCCTTGGTGGCGTCAACTACCAGCGAGAAGATGCCGTCCAGGAAGCCAGTGGCCACAATGGCCCGGCACAGCGCCTTTTCTTCTTGAGACATCTCCGATTCGGCAATAAACCGCAGGATGATCTCCTTGGCGTAGGCAGCTTTGTCGCCGGACCGCACCACAATTTCAGCCACCTCCATGGCATACTGGATGTGATGGGGGAGTGTTTTGAGCGAGATGTGGCCAGGGTAAACAGGTTCAACTTGTGGCTCCGACATATTTGTCTCTTAGTGTTATGGGTTAAAAACTAATCGGCACTTGGGCGCAGACACGCACCCCCAGTACAGTCACAACTCTCACACTCACCTCCCCTCTTGTTATCCTCGGCGTTGCTGCCCTTTCCACTTAGAGCCGCACGATCAGCCATCACCCACGCCAACACCAGCATCACCAGAACCGCCACCACTCCCAGCGTTGCAATCATTTGCACACTACATTCCATCTTGCTCTCTCATAACGGCCGATTTGTTCTGGGCCGCGGCCTCCAGCAGTCCCACAAAGAGCGGACCCGGGCGATTCACTCGCGATGTAAATTCGGGATGGTACTGAACTCCTACGTAGAATGGATGCTGATCCAGTTCTACTGCCGCACAATGCTGATAATTGCCCATGTGCGTATACGCCACCTCACGCAATTGCTGTTCCACTCGCTTTTCATAGCTGAGTCGCCTCAACTTGCCAGTCTCCAGTACGTACCGATGCCGGAAGCGTTCGTGGACATTCTGGGCCTTTTGGTGGCATCTGGTGTACTTGCACGGTCGGATGTAGCTGACGCCTTCGGAAGGAGCGGGAAAACACAACGTTACCACCGACGATCCCAGCTTGAGCTCGGGCATTTGCCTTAGGATCGGAACCGCTCCATCATCATCGATCTCGCCAATGACTGCCTCGGGAATTATCAGAACGTTCCTCCAGTAGTCGCACAACATTGTTTGCATTCCCAGGCAAATCCCCAGGGTTGGAATAGAATTCTCACGTCCAACACGACAAGCGAGAATCTTGCCTTCGACGCCTCGGTCGCCAAAGCCACCGGGAACGATAATACAATCACTCTGCAAGAGGGGGAGGTAGGTGGTTGAGTCGGCATAGTTAAGGGTCTCAGCATCGACCCAAATGATTTCGGTATGGACCCCAATGAGATGCGCAGCGTGGCCAATGGCCCGGGCCAGGCTGAGGTATGAATCCAGCAGCCCGACGTACTTGCCCACGATGGCCACTGTCAGCTTGGGGGCGAGCTCGGGTGGGATGTCTGGCAACCATTGGCCCAGGTATTTGCGGACAGAGGTTTGGTCGGGGTTCGGGAGCCCCAGCACCTTGCAGATCGTCTGTGTCGCTTCTTGGACCTCTAGCAGACCCGGGACAGCGTAAATGTCGGCGACATCAAAGGCAGCTAGGATCCGGGAAGGGGCAATAGCACACGCTTGCGACAATTTGGTGCGGATGCTGTCCGAGATGGGCTTGGCCGAACGGCATACCAATATGTCCGGCACAATCCCGAGCCCCATCAGGTTCCGAACGCTTTGCTGAGTGGGCTTGGTCTTTTGCTCGCCTACCGATCCCACCACCGGCACCAGGCTAACGTGAACAAAACACATGTTGTTGCGACCCACTTTGGTCTGGAATTGCCGAAGGGCCTCTACAAAAGGGGCACTTTCCATGTCACCGACAGTGCCGCCGAGTTCGATGATACAAACATCGGGGATGGGCTGTGGGACGTCGACCAGTCGCTCAACGCCGCCACTGCCGCTACCCGAGTTAACCGGAAGCCTGGCCGCCGTCTCAATCCGGCTCTGAATTTCATCGGTAACGTGTGGCACTACCTGCACCGTCTTGCCCAGATACTTGCCTTCCTTCTCCCGCATAATCACCTCGGCAAACACCTTACCGGTGGTAATGTTGTGCCGTTGGGTCAGCGTGATGTCCAGAAAGCGTTCGTAGTTACCCAGATCAAGATCGACCTCAGAACCATCATCGAGCACATAGACTTCGCCGTGTTCGTAGGGGCTCATTCGGCCAGCGTCGCAGTTAAGATATGGGTCGATCTTGATGGCAGTGACGTTGTACCCTGCCGCCTGCATCAGGACCCCGATGCTGCTGGCGGTGATGCCCTTTCCTAGTCCAGACAGCACACCACCAGAGACCACGATGTACTTCATCGCTCTGCTATCAAGTGGAAAGAGGGGAGGCCTAAGTGAGTTAACTCGTGGGTCCAGAGTTAACACCCCCACGCCCCCAAAACTGATCTAACCCTCATACCCCCTCTTGCATTACAGAGCTTTGCGATGGCGGAGCACACGGAGCAGGAGGCGATTGGTTTCATGGAGGAGTCTGTCCGGAGGGACGAGGGATGCACATTGGATAACAGAGAATTGTATGCAATGTATAAGGATTGGTTTGCCCAACAACACCAAATGCTTACTGCACAAGAGTTCAAGCGAATCTTTCAGAAACACAACCAGACTAGTCTTGGCGAAGAGGGATGGTCTGGATTTCGGTTTGCCTACTTTCACGAATATGGCAAAGGTCGAACGACCAGTGATCCACGGAACGAACACCGGAGCGAGCAGGACCACATTGCCGAGTTCTTGGAGGAACGGGTTTCGTTCCGGGAGGGTTCGCTGTTGCGGAAGGAGCCGGTGCTGGAGGAGTTCAAGGCATGGCACAGCAATCTCTACGGCAGACGGGC
>Ga0180434_10003500_pt1 | contig 19952 bp, 18 predicted proteins | sample SS_ome_7_FD_132453 | JGI IMG/M metagenome (GOLD analysis project Ga0180434, IMG submission 132453) | Hypersaline lake sediment archaeal communities from the Salton Sea, California, USA - SS_1_D_2 metaG | ecosystem: Environmental > Aquatic > Non-marine Saline and Alkaline > Hypersaline >...
AACATCTTCATATAGAAACCGAGTTGCCCTCTTCAATGGAATCCCATTACTTCGGCAACCCGGACGTCTCTTGTCAATGTTTTCCAAACTGCGATGAAGGAGACGCGTGGCTTTCTTCGCCCTGCTTGCGTGATGATTAGTTCTTCCGACAATGGGACATATGGCGGGCGACCTGCGCAAAGAACTCGGAGAGTTATTCGCACTTTCTCGAGGAGCTGTCTGGAACCTGCCGCATCATTCCTAGGTCCTGATTCTGCCTTGTTGGATTTCATAACTCTGTAACTAAATTCTTGACATTGAATCCAGGTTCCCGATATTCTCACACCGTCCCGAAGCAAATTCCTTTCCGCGGGGAAGGATTAGTGGGGGGCCACATCCGGACTCAAGCAAGGTCGGGCGCCTCGTTTAACCCTTCGCGGCTTCGGGAGGTCGCTCAGCAACCTGCTGCACCCAGCCAGAGGACAAGCGCCCCAGCTGCACAAACATGGAGTCAACAGGGAGCGAGCTATGAAGCAGAAAGAGCCCTTTATTTACACCGTAAGCCCGGGGGAGACGATCAGCATCGAGATCGAGCCCGTCGGGCTCTCCGCGCAGGTGCGGGCAGCTCAGAACGGCAAGGCCATCGCCGCGAGCGGGCCTCCGACAAAGCCGCGGTTCGAGTTTTCCGTGACCGAGCCGCCCGGAAACTCCCACTTCGTGATGATCTGGTACCAATTCCCGGCCCATGCGCCCAACAACGCCCACTACGAGGTAATGGTACACGGCACCCTCGCGGGCTCGCTGGTGAGCGAGGAGGACCGGCCGATCACCAACCGCGGCCCCCGGCACCAGCCGGCGGAGCGCCGCCTTGTGTACGACTTCCGCGTCGAACAATAGGAGCTGGGAGATCGGATCATGATCACAGCTTGGAAACGCTCGATCAGCGCGCTGGCCTGCATTGCACTCGCCTCGGCCACTCTCCTCGCAGGTTCCGCCCAAGCCCAAACCGATCCAGACAGCGGGTTCCTCGCGGCCGAGATCGAGACCCTTGGTTGGGCGAGTTCCACCCGGGAGGGCTTCGACGACACCTTCAGCGGGGAATGGCCGATGGTATTCACGAAGTTCATCCTTGACGAGGTGTCGCCCGCCATCAACGAGATCAACCTACTCCGCGGGATCGACTTCCGCACCGACCAGCAGAACGGAGGCAGTGAGGGCGTCAACGGAACCACCTCCCTGGTGGAGAAGGGAGGGCTCCCAACCCTCCTCGGTCTGGCCGTGGAGCACGGCGCTCTTCAGCAGGCGAGGAGCGGAACCAGCCTGACTCTTTCCACCACGCCGTACGTGGCGATCGCGCTCGCAAACGGTGATACGGCCGAAAACTTCCGGAGGTACGAGTTCTGGTCGAATTTTGGGATCTCGGCGAGCTTCCCGCTCGACAGCGATGCCGACACGCTTTCCAGCTTCGAGGACTTCAAGAATGTCTCGGAGTTGGCCGTGAAGTGGCAGATCAAGGGGAACCGGAACCCACGATCAAAGTCCTTCACGGAAGACTGGCACGACACCTTCGGGTCGAAGATCGACGCCCTCCTGGAGGCCGAGACCCTGGCGATCTACAATGTCATGAAGGACGAAAGGCTCAAGGCTCTCTACCGCAACGATGCGCTGAAGCGCCAGGTCCAGAGCGCCATCGGCGAGAGACTTGCGGCCTATCGGAGCGGTCAAGGCGGCTCCGAGGAGGAGAGGCGACGAGAGCTCACCACGATCGTTCGGGAGGCTTTACGTGACGCTATGGGCACCACCGAGGACGGGGGAATGGTAGAGCTTCCTATGGAGCTGAGGAGGGAGATCAACGACGTCATCGCACCGAGACTCCTTCGAGCGAACCGGACGCTCTTCGGGGGCAAGAAAAGCTACGAAGAGCAGTATATGGCGCTCCTCAAGGAGAGGGAGCCACTAATCGTCACACTGAAGTACGCGGCGCGGTTCGTGGAGGAAAGCTCCGACATATCAGACGTCAAGGCGCTGGTCGAGTGGTCTGTCGGGAGGATCGACTTGAACTTCAACGGCAGCCTCTCGTTCAACAACAGCGCAGACAGCGCGCTCGGACAGGATACGGTGCGCGAGTTCGCGGCAAGCGGGGGCATCACCTGGAGCACGTTCCTGGAGATCCTGCCGACCAGGGCGCCGACGACATTCTCGGTCGCAGGCAAAGTGACGCGCAACGAGGATTTGGGCGACACCATCGGCAATGCCCAGGCGCGGATCGAGGTCCCGATCGGGGCGGGCATCCGCCTTCCCCTGGCCGTGACCTACGCATCCAAGACTCAGGACGGCTCCAAGGATGAGTGGAAGTTCAACGTGGGAATGAATTTGCAGACGGAGAAGATTAGCTCGTGGCTGCGGATGGCCGCGCTGGCAAGCGCGCTCGGCGGAGACTTTCGGCTGGGAGAGTAGGAGGCCGGACCAACAGACGGAAGGAGCGATTGTGTGGGTCTTAGGGATCTGCGAATTTGGGCGGGTACCGGCGTCGAGCTGTTCTTCCCGCCTGGTGACGTGCTGAGCAGCTTCGAGCCCTATGAGATCCCAGAGTCCCAGGCCGGAACGCCAATGTTCAGCAAGCTCCAGACTCCATACCGGCGAGGATATCTACCGTGATGCATATCAAGAATCATCGTCTGACGGACCACTGGTTCGTGCCGTCCAAGGATGTGGGCGGTGCGCTCAAGGACCCGCGTTTCATTGTGATGCACTATACCGCTGGCGGATCTGGCGCCGCTTCGCGGGACTACATGCTTAAGTCACCTTCGGAAAAGGCACAGGCGCGGGGCGTGACCACCAAGGTCTATGGGTCCGCGCACCTCGTGGTGGATCGGGACGGATCGATCTGGCAGATAGTCCCCTTCAACCGAAAGGCGCGCCACGCCGGAAAATCCAGGTGGAAGGGACTCAGCTCGCTCAACCAGTACTCGTTGGCCATCGAGATCGCGAACTATGGCTGGCTGGACCTACAGGGAGACGGCAGCTACAAGCGCTCAGATACTCCCCGGTTCGCTGCTGGCGACGTGTTCCTTGGGCCGATGCCCGGAAGCAGCGAGACCAAGGGATGGGAGAACTACACTGAGGAGCAGCTCGGCGCCGTGGAGCGCGTGACGCTGGCGCTTCTGGGCAAGTATCCGTCAATCCGGGAGATCGTGGGCCACCAGGAGATCTCACCCGGCCGCAAGTTTGACCCGGGACCGGCCTTCCCAATGATACGATTCCGAAATCTGACCGAGCAACGCGGAGGCGGGGCGCTAGACGGAGAAGGAGAGGAGCCGATGGAGCCGACGATCATGTACCGGGCCACGACGCGCCTCAACATCCGCGGCGGACCCGGTATCAGGTTCGAGAAGCTGAAGGAGAGCCCGCTCGCAAGCGGCACCGAACTGAAGGGAATCGACGACGCGGGCTCATGGCTCTTCGTCAGTCTGGCCGAAGAAGATGCCGTGCGGGGCTGGGTGCATGGAGATTACGTGGAGCAGGTCTGAGGGCCGCCGGGGACACGACCACGGCGTCTGGGTCTAGCTGGAAAGAGATGAAAACTGCTTGAGCCGATCCCCGTCAGAGAGAAAGATCCTACGACGCCCGGCACCACGATGGATGATGTGGTGCCAGGCTCCAGGATATTCGATCCTCAAGGGTCTTGCCACGTGAAGGGCTCACCAAGGTTACTGTCCAATGTCCGGATTTGACCCCCCTGCGGGTGCGCGGGGACTACTGTGACTGGGCATCCTCTCCGGACGAGGCGTTCTGCTTCGCCTTTCTTTCCCGTACGTGAAGCTTTCCGTTCACGGGAAAGGCGTCCAGAAACAGGGTCAGGGACCCGTCCCGGTTCTCAAAGGCCGCGCCGACCTTGCACCAAACGGCCTTGTCCCAGCCTTCCTTCTCAACGATCGTGAATACATCCTTCATGGAACACCTCCCTTGTGGTTGTTAGTAAACATGGCCTGCCATGCCTTCGATGATGGATTGCCTTGCGTATCGATCCAGGATTCGGTACTGGATCGCCTCTGCGATGTGGGCCGAGCGAATGTGGACCGATCCTTCCAGGTCTGCGATGGTTCGGCTGACCTTGAGAATGCGGTGGTAGGCCCGGGCGCTTAGGCCCAGCCGATCAAATGCCGCCTCCAGGAGGCGGGCGCCTTTCGGCTCGGTCGGACAATGTTGGGCGACTTCAGGGGCCCCCATGCGTGCATTGCATCGCATCTCGATTCCCAGGAAGCGCTCTTCCTGTATTTTGCGAGCCTTTGCTACCTCACCCCGAAGCTTCGCAGAGGAGATCTCCGAAGAACCCCGGTGTGTGAGGTCTTTGTAGGGGACCCGTGCAACCTCAACGTGCAAGTCGATGCGATCCACCAGCGGCCCGCTCAAGCGGCTCAGGTATCGCTGTATGTCCGTCTCCTTGCATGTGCAGCTCTGGTCCCGGTCTCCGAGAAAGCCGCACGGACAGGGGTTCATGGCGCTCACGAAAAGGACCCGTGCCGGAAACCCGGCAGAGACCCCGGAACGCGCCACGGTGAGCGCACCTTCTTCAAGCGGCTGGCGAAGCTGCTCGAGCGCCTGGCGCCGGAATTCAGGCAGCTCGTCCAGAAAGAGCACCCCGTTGTGGGCCAAGCTGATCTCGCCGGGGCGCGGCAGGGCCCCTCCCCCGATGAGCCCGGCGTTCGTGATGTGGTGATGGGGAGCCCGGAACGGCCGGCGGGTGATCAAGGGCGTTTTCAACGGCAGTAGGCCCGCAACGCTGTGGATGCGAGTCGTCTCGAGGGCCTCTTCGAGGCACATGGGAGGCATCACCGAGGGGATCCTCCTGGCTAGCATGGTCTTGCCCGCTCCGGGCGGACCGATAAGAAGCAGATTATGATTTCCAGCCGCGGCGATGAGAACGGCCCTCTTTGCCAGGGACTGCCCCTTCACGTCCGCCAGGTCCGGTCCCCCTGCGGCGGGCCCGAGAAAGATGCTCTCTCGATCCACGGTCTGCGTGGGCAGCTCCGAGGCGCCCGCCATGAACTGGGTCGCCGCCGACAGGCTGGCAACGTAATGGACCTTGATCTCGTCCACCACAGCGGCTTCGTTTGCGTTCGGCTCCGGAACCACCACGCCCCGAAGACCCTCCTCCCTGGCCATCATGGCCAGGGAGAGAACCCCCCGGGTCGGCCGCACTAAACCATCCAGGGACAGCTCTCCCACGAAGAGAAGCTCCTGCAAGGCGGGGTGGTCCCACTCGTTCATGGCGCAGAGGATGCCGAGGGCGATCGGCAGGTCGAAGGCTGTGCCCGCCTTCTTCCGATTGGCCGGGGCCAGATTCACGGTGATCCGGCGCTGGGGAAAGGGGAAGCCGGTGTTCAGGATCGCGGTCCGGACCCGCTCCTTGCTTTCCTGCACGGCCGCCTCCGGAAGCCCGACGATCGAGAATTTGGGGAGCCCGCGGGTGGCCACGTCCACCTCCACCTGCACCAGGTAGGCATCGATTCCGAGGAGGGCCCCGCTCTTTACCGTGGCGATCATGGGATTCAGGGTATCTGCAAGAAGCTTACCAGGACGCCTTCCACATGGACGAGGCAGGGTATGTGGACGTCGGCAGATCCTGCCCCACGGCGCTGTCAGGCCTGCCTGGACAAGATCGGGGAAAGGATAATCATGTGCGGTGTTTGTGTGGAGAATGCGGAAGCTTGTTAACACCCTCCGTCAGGGTGAGAGAAAAGAAGCAGGTTTCCCCGATGGTTCGAGACGTCACCAAGGATGCACAGAGAACGCCGCTGGCCACTGGTTTCAGCGTGAAGACGGGCGGTTGCAGCCAGAAGTCCGAGGCCTTCGCTCGCCTGCTACTGTCCAATGTCCAGACTTGACCCCTTTCTCTGTCCGCCTGAATAGAGAGGGTTATCGAAGCAGCAGGTCCAGGAACCAGAGGCCGCCGCGAAACAGGCTGACCATGGGCTCCTCCTCCGGAGGTTCGGACGGCTCCGGAGTCTGGAAGGCCTCATACCAGGGGTCCTGCTCGTCCAGGTGGACGATGCCGTCCAGGGAATAGGCGTGGATGTTTTCGAGGCCGGCCACTTTTGCAGCGCCTACCTGTGCACGCACCTCGTCCACATCGGTAATCCCCTCTCCCTCGACCATGCCTCCGTGGGCGATTACGCCGAGGTCGATGGCCGCCTTGTCACCGTACATCTCGTCGGCATCCGCGGCGTACGAGTAGACGAGGTCGGCGGAAAGCTCGGTCCCTAGAAGCCGGCTGAAGGTGGTGGTGTAGGCCATGAAAGAGAACTGGTCCCAGGGCACGCTGTGCACGGGTATGTTCAGTACGTCCTGGATCAGCGCGTCATCGTCCCCGACATCGTCGAGCACGATCGGGATCGTCACCACCATCACCTTGAAGCCCATCCCATGCAAGACGTCGACCATGTCTCCATATTTCGCAAGGGCCTCCTCGTAGGCGGCGGCATCTCGATTGTCGAAGAGTAGATCGAAGGCGCCGGCGATATCGCCCTGTTCGAACCGTTCGATCAGAGTGGTAAACATGGCGAGATCCGGCTCCATGTCCACCACGATCCACTCGATCGCCCAGCCGGAGGCGCGGATCCACTCTGCCAGACGAACCGCCTCGGCATGGAAGAGATCCACGTTCTTCTCGTTCGGCCAGTAGCCGTCCTCCTCGGGCAGGGTGAGCCAGGCCCGCACTTCGAGGCCCCCGCAGGCAGCCTCTTCAAACAGGGAAGCGAATCCGGGATCCCCGATGTCCACGTTACGGATGTTCTGATAGAGCCCGATGGAGTGCCGCTTCAGGTCGGGGATCTGCGCGATCACCTCCTCAGGTTCGAGAAATTCGCTCCAGAGCCCGTACGGCGTTGGGACCACCTGTCGGCAGCCTGTTCCCTCCGGGTTGAGCTCCGCTTCATCGTCCCCGCAGGAACCAAGAAAGAGGATGGTCAGGACCAGTGCAAATATGTAAAGACGCCTCATGTCGCAGTGCCTCCCCGTGGCCGTCATTCCCACGAAGCCTGTTCCGGATTCCCGCCGCAGTCTGTCCCCGCGAAGGCGGGGGCGGGAATGATGCAGAGATACCGGTTGCTCCTATCCGGTTCTACCAATAGCGGCATGGCGTTTCAACGCCTTTTCCGTCATCCCCCTTGTTATTGCCGCCCATTTCCCGTATGAACCGACATATGGCCAACTTCTTCCTCCGCGACGATACCAGACTGCTGAACATTGCCCACAGAGGGGGTGCGGCGGTCCGCCCCGAGAACACGATCCTTGCCTTCCGGCATGCCCTCACGCTCGGGGCGGTGGCCCTCGAAGGGGATCTGCACGCGACAAGGGACGGAGTGGTGATCGTCTCGCACGATGCCACCGTGGACCGCACCACGAACGGGCGAGGCCATATCAAGGAGATGAGCTTCGAGGAACTGAGAGGCCTGGATGCGGGCTACCGGTTGAGCCGGGACGGAGGCGTGACCTATCCTTACAGGGGCGTAGGGGTGCAGGTCCCCACCCTCGAAGAGGTCTTCAGCGATCCGGTCCTGGCAAGGACCCCCATGATCCTGGAGATCAAACAACAAGAGCCGAAGATCATTGACCCGGTGCTCGATCTCATCCGGGCCTACGGGATGGAGGACCGACTCGTCTTCGGGTCCTTTCATCAGGCTTGCCTGGAACAAGTCCGGGCAAGGGCCGTCCAGCGAGGGATGAACGTCTTGACCTCCCTCGCCGCCGAGGAGGTGGTCACCTTCTTTCTGACCCCGCTGGAGGCGATGGCCCGGGGCGACTATGTGCCCCCGGGGAAGCTGCTGCAGGTGCCGGTCGAGCATGACCTCGAAGGAGAGAAGATCCAGGTCGTGAGCGCGGAGTTCATGGAGAAGGCGAGGGCCGCGGGTCTCGGGGTGCAGGTCTGGACGGTGAACGACCCGGCAGAGATGCGGTGGCTTGCCGACGAGATGAAGGTGGCCGGCATCATGACCGACGACCCTGGACTCCTTCAAGAGGTAATCAGCGAACTTGGCCGCGCCTAGGCGGGTAGGGGGGCAGGGTGTGAGAAGAGAAAGCCCTGGCCCAGCCGGGCGCCGTTCTGGCGCAGGTAGTCCTTTTCCTGCTCCGACTCCACGCCCTCCGGGATGATCTCGATCTGCTGCCGGTTGCAGAAGGCGCGGAACTGGCGGAAGATCCTCTGCTTGGCCGTGTCGTTGTGGATATCTCTCGTGACCGTGATGTCCGTCTTGATGTAATCCGGCTCGAGCTCCAGGATCGTCCGCAGGCTCAGGGTGCCTGCCCGCGCATCGTCCACGGCCAGGTTGTAGCCTCTGGCCTTGAAGTAATCGGCCGCCTCGCGGAATTTCGGGTACTCCCGGATCCTTCTCTTTCGGGTGACCTCCAGGACGACCCTCTCCGGCACGAGATCCTCGGCAGCCCTGTCACAGAACTCCCGGAACATGGGGTTCGAGAAGCTGCTCGGACTCACGTTGAAGAAGACCTTCTTCGAGTCCGGGATGCGTCCCGCCACCTTCTGGAGCTTTCTCAAGCAGATCAGATCCAGGACCAGTTCCATGTCCAGCTTCCGGGCCAGGCTGAACAGGATCACCGGGCTCTCGAAGTAGGTCTCCAGTGGCCCCCGCACGAGCGCTTCGTATCCGAAGGTATAACCCGTGTCCAAATGCACGATCGGCTGGAAGTGGATCTGCAGGGACTGGGCCTGGACGATCTCCCGAAAACGCTTGAAGTGCTCGGACAGGGCCTGGGTGACCGGCCTCGGCCCGGAAACCGGTTTCGAGCGGACCTCCTCGGGTCCGGGGCGTTCGCCTTCCGGGGTGACCGACGGCAGGGAGGTCAGTGATCGTCTCCTTTCTTTCACCCACAGGCTTCTCTGTTCCTTCTTGGCGAGGGCGAGCAGCTCCGACCCCTGCTCCACGATCCGGGCCACGTGTCCCGGCCGGCCCGCCTCGTGGGTGATGACGGCTATGGAGAGGAAGATCCGCTTGTGAGACGTCTCCTCTCCGTTCCGGTTCTGCGTGAGGATGTAGCCGTTCTCCAGGTCGGAGGGTTCGTAGAAATCCGGGATGGACTGTTCGAAACGCTCCACGATCTGTGAACAGAGCCCTTCCGCCCGATCCGGATCGGTGACGAGCACGAAGTCGTCTGCCCCCAGGTGTCCGAAGAAATCGAGATACCGGCCGGCCGCCTGGAGCACCTCGACGACCCCCCTCGAGATCTTCCGCAGGAGTTCGTCGCCCCGGGCATACCCGTATCGCTGGTTGAAGTGCCGGAACTCGTGGATGTCGAGGAAGCAGATGGCAAAGGGGCGGCCCTTCTCGAGCGTTTCCTGTATCTTGCGGTAGACCGCGTCGTAGCCGGGCAGGCCCGTTACGGGGTGGCAGTTGAACCCCATGGTGCCCTGTCGCAGGATTTGCCGGATCCTTCCGTCCAGTTCTCGTATGGAGACGGGCTTGTGCAGGTAGTCATCCGCACCCGACTCCCTGGCTGCCAACTCGCCTTCCAGCAGGGGCTCATAATCGATCAGGATGAGGGGGATGTGCCGCAGGACCAGGTCGTTCTTCAACTCCGCACAGAACAGCAGGCCGTCCATGTCCGGGAGTCTTCTGGCCAGGAGGATCACATCGGGAGAGGACTGATAGATCTTCTCCATCCCCTCCCGGGCACCCCGGGCGTGGGACACGTGGTAGTCGTTTTTGATCAACGGGTCTGTGAGGTCTTGCTGGGCTGCCGGGTCGCTGTCGATCAGGAGAATGTGCGCGTTCTTCGGGTACATTCGAGACCGGAGAATTCCTTCATGTTTTTTAACCGGTAGTTAATAATTCTAGAAGAAGAAATACATGTTTTATCAAGGATGGGAGTCGGGTTTATTTTATATAACGCCGAGTTTGAGCTCAATGAAGTAACATAGAGCGAAAGGACTGTCAACGAAAAAGGACAAAAAGCTCGCAGGCCCTCGAAAGACGCGGGATCGAAGTCTCTAGATCATCCTGGGTTGTATGTCTTCGTCGGGGCACGCGGCCGTGTGAAACGTCTCGTGGCGATCTCCATCCGTGCACGCGACCTCGGCCACGAGACCCTGTGGAGCGTCGCTGTACCGGACCGCTAGGCCCGCGGCAAACCGGAGTGCATCCTCGGAAGGGGGAGGCGGGGCCGGCACGAGGACCACGGGCCCGGGGAAGCCATTCACCCAGAGTCGGAAATCGCCCCTTTCCCAGAGGGCCTCCAGCCGGTTGTTCTCCTCCTCTCTTCTTCCTACGATTACTTTGCAGTCTTCGCCCCAACGGATGTGTCGGCCGACCTTGAGCAACTCCAGGTCCCGGCGGCGAGGGTCCGGCCTTTCCTTGAGGAGATCCTTCAGGCGTTTCGAGAAGTGTGGCTCCGTGAGGAGGCAGCCGCCGGCGGGCTTGGGATAGTCGGAGAATCCGAAGTGGGCCGCCAGCGCCATCTGTCGCTTCCTGGAGCGGCCCTGAATGTCCTCCAGACGGGATCGGTCCACCCAGCCCGCCTTTTCCGGGGGCGTTTCTTCCAGGAGCTTCGCGCTCAGGGGTCGCACGATGACGTCCTCGCAGCCGGAAAGGTGGCCTACCGCCCGCAAGGCGCCCTTGGTCTGGCTGAAAGGCCGCTCCCCCAGGACTTCACCCGAGAAGAGGAACCGGGCCCCGTGGGCCGCCAGCTTCTGCGCCGCCAGGCGGAACATCAACGCGTGGCAGTCGATACAGGGATTCATGTTCTTGCCGAACCCGTACTTCGGGGCCTTCATGAGTTCCATGTACCGCTCGGTGATCTCCCACACCTCGAGCTGGATTCCGACTTCCTTGCTGGACTTGATCGCCTGTTCCGGCCCGAAGAAGGGCGTGGCGAAGGCATAGCCGATCACCTCGATATCCTGCTCTTGCAGAAGCTTCACCGCGAGCATGCTGTCCAGCCCGCCGGAAAAGAGCCCGATGGCTTTCACTTTGTCACCCATTCCCCCTGCCCCCTTCTTCCCCTGAAATCTCTGCAATTAGGTATTAGGTATAAGGTATTAGCTCCCGACCCTTCCCCCAATGTTTCGTTGCGCTTTGTCTGACCCCTTGCGGTCGGCCTTGCCAATCGCCACTGTTCTCTCTTGGATGCCGCTTCTATCAAAACCTCTCACAAAAGAGAAGTAGGGCGGCCGGTCGGCGGCCGGCCGATGTCTGGATTCGGCCGGACAAAGGGGTTATGTTAGGACCCGAGAAGGGAGTCCGGGATGCCGGTGGGTATGACACTGTATCTGAAGTCTTTGAGCGACGAGCCTCCCGTGTCCTTCAACCGGGAGTGGACGGACAGGCTCCTGGGCGAGATCGCCTCTCGGGCAGGGGTGCCGGAAGAGGCGTTGCAGACGAGGCCGACCCCGTATTCGATCTCTTCTCCTCTGCCTGCAGAGGGCCGGCGGCCGGCAAGTGAAGAGAGTTCAGACGAAGGGGGGCGGTTTCGGCTGCGACTGAGTTGGCTCGCCGATGGGGATCTGAAAGGCCTGCTCGATTGGGCCGGGTCCCTGAGGATCGACCCGGCGTGGGTGGAGACGAAGAGGGGTCGGGTGCTGCTCGAAGACGCGATGGTTTCGCCCACACTCAACCAAAGGTGGAACCGCTGGGTGCCGTACGGCCGGTTGTACGAGGAGGCCTCCGATTGCCTTCGGCTCGTGACCCTGAAGTTCTACTCCCCGACGACCCTGGAGAGATCCGGGCACCCCTATCCGCTCCCGGACCCGTGCGGGATTTTCCTCGGATACTCGAGAATATGGGACGCCTTTTCCGGGATTGCCCTTGCGCAGGGCCTGCGGGAGGCAATCGAGGAACACCTGCTTCTCCTGGATTTCCGTATTCAGAGGCGCCTTTCCGCAGATGACGAAGGAGCCGTGCCGGGATTCGTCGGCTCGGCCAAGTTTCGACTGGCGGGCCGGCATCCCGAATCGATCCTCAAGGGACTGAACGCGCTGGCCGATTATGCCTTTTACTGCGGGACCGGAATCGGCACGGAGCGTGGTATGGGCTTGACACGGAGAATCCTGGAAAGCGGAGAACGACGGTGAAAAAGATGCCGGCGCTCAGCCAGGAGGCCATCCGGCTGCACAGGGAGTCCTATGTGGTCGACCTGCACGTGGATACGCTCTACATACAGAGGATCTACGGGTATGACCCGGCGCGCAGGCACAGGCCCCGGGTCCCCTATTCCCCCTTCTTTAATCACGCCGACCTGCCTCGCATGATTCAAGGGTCCATCGATGGAGTCGGCCTGGGGATCGTGCTCTTTCCCATCTTCACCTCCCGCGCCCATCGGGCTCGGATCGTCTCCCGCACGGTCTCGGACCTGTTGAATTTGGCGGACCGGACGCGGCAGGTCAGGCTGGTCCGGACAGCGAGGGATTTTTTCCGGGCAAGAGAGGCCGGGGAGGTCGGCGCATTCCTGGGCATCGAGGGGGCCCACGCCGTGCGGGGCGATCTGGATCTCCTGGAGCGATACCATCGCTGGGGGGTCCGGTACATGACCCTGACCCACTTTTCCGCGAACGAGGCCGGGGCCCCTGCCAGGGGGTGGGGTGTGAAAAAGGAGCGCGGCCTGACGCGGTTCGGGATCGATTTGATCGAGGGAATGAACGACCTGGGGATGGTGGTCGACCTCGCCCACATCCGTCGTGACGGCTTTCTGGAGGCGGCTCGAAGGAGCCGCACGCCCGTGATCGTGTCGCACACCGGCGTCACCGGGGTCCACGAGCTCTGGCGGAACATCGACGATGTTCAGCTAAAGGCCGTGGCCGATACAGGGGGCGTGGTGGGGGTGATCTACAGCCCGGAGTTTCTCACGGGCCGTTTGCGCGCCCCGGTGGATGCAGTGGTGGACCACCTGGAGCACATCTGCAAGACGATCGGCTGGCAGCATGCCGCCCTGGGAAGCGACATGGACGGAATGATCCCCTCCCTTCCGGAAGGGATTCGGGATATCACAGATACGGTTCGGGTCACGGACTGCATGCTTCGACGGGGTTTCTCCGAGGAGGCGATCCGGGGAATCCTCGGCGAGAACAGCCTGCGGGTGTTTTCAACGGTGTTCCCGTAAGAACCTGTCGAGAAGCTTCCACCTCCTTCATCCAGATCATCTTCCAAGGCGAAAGGGCAAAGGCGAAAGGGATGGATCAAGTATTGAAGGGGGAATCAAGGAGAGCTTCCCCATAAGCCGGCCGCTTTCCCCGAGATTGACCTCTTCAGAACATAGACCTTCCCTTGACCCTTTGCCCTTTTCCCTTTCGCCTATCTTCTCTCGAAGTGACGCAGCAAAGCCCAGAGCAGGGCCATCTCTGCCCTGGTGGGAGACGCTCGAACCAGCAGGCGTTCGAGGCGTCTCAGGGCGGTCTGGTCCTTCGCCGTATCCCCGGACAGAAAGGCCGTTTCCTGCAGGAAGGCCTCCGCCTCCTCTGTAAACCGGCGCAGCGCCCTGGGCGAGGCGGGACGCGGCTCGGTTCTCTGTATGCCGCTGGAAGGCCCACGGGCAAGGACGTAACAGATCAAACCCACCGCGTGAGAGAGATTCATGGAGGGGCAGTCGTTGCGGGTCGGGATACGCAGGAGCCAGCGGCAGAGGGAGAGTTCCTTCACGGGCAGGCCTCGGTCCTCCGGGCCGAACAGGATTGCCGTGGGCCGCCAATCCCAGCTTGCGGTCAGCGTGTCCGCCAGCCCTTCGGGGTCCATGGCCTCCCGCCAGCGAGAACCCTTGCGGGAAGTGGTGCCGATGACCATCTCGATCGGACGGAGGGCTTCTTCGAGCCCGGTGTGGATGGAGGCAGCCTCCAGGACATCCTCGGCGCCGTGGGCCATCCGGAATGCATCGGGTTCTTTCCGGGGGTCCTGGGCCGATACGATTCCCAGCCTTCGAAACCCGAGGTTCTTCATCACCCTGGCCACGGAGCCTACGTTCCCCGGGTACAAGGGTCGCACGAGCAGGATGCGGACCGATTCGGTGAGCTTCGTTGACATTTGGAACGGGTTGTTTTACCTTGATATTTTACTATTCTGGGAAGCCATTGGAGCAATCTCTACCATAATTCCTGCAAGCCTTCCAACCCACGCCGTCGGGGTCAGCCGTGCCTCCGCAGAAACCCAGCATAAGAGACGCAATCGAGGACCCGCCGATTCGTGCGCGCACCAGGACGGAGGGAGTCCTCTGGGTCCCCGGGCTCCTGGTGCTTCTGCTGGCAGTATTCATGACCTTTTTCGAGCAGTATTTCCTGCCGGTTCGTGTTCCCCGCGTCGGAGAACCTTCTCCCCAGGCCATACGCGCACCGTACGATTTCGTCTTCAACGAAGAAGCGGCGCTTCAGAAGGTCGTTGAGCAGGAGTTGAAGGATTTTGTCCCCATCTACGTTTATGATTCGGCTAGATCCAGGCAGACCCTGGCGCGATGGGAGGAGTTTTTCAACGGGCTCGAGCTGTGCCGCGAGACCGCCGGGGAGAGCGCCAAGAAGGCGCGTGCATGCCTGAGGGAGCAGCTGAGCCCAGGGACGGGCGCGGAGGCCGGGGCGGCGATCCTGCGGTATCGGCACCTGGACAAGGTGGAGGGCCTGCTCACGACCTCCCTGCGAGAGTTGCTCGATGCCGGTATTCTGTCCGATACGGAGATGCCGGAGGGGTTCTCGAGCCTTCGCCTCCGCTCGACAGGAAATCCTGAGCTGCGAACCATCGCCGTCTCCGAGGTGAACCTGCTCTCGGGTGCGCGAAGGATCCTTGAGGAAAGGCTGGAACTACTCGACCTGAGCCCTGTCCTGCGGGAAGCCCTGCTGCAGAACCTGGGTGACCTGCTCGAGCCGAACATCGAGTACTCGGCCGAAAACCAGGAACTCCTTTCTGCGATCCGGAGTCGGGGATCGGAAAAGAAGCGAATCATCTATCAGAGGGGCGACCTTCTCGTCCCCCGGGGACAGATGGTCACGTTGCTGGACGAGTACCGGGTACAGGACTGCGTGGACAAGCGGTCGAGGCCGGATCCGCTGTTGGCGGGAGCAGGGTCTTTTCTGCCCTTCTTTCTCCTTACGCTTGTCTTCCTGGTCGCGGCGAGGAGGTGGGTGTGGGGGGACCGTCCGCAGGCACAGCAGTATCTGCTTCTGTTCTTCGTCATCATCTCTGTCCTGCTGCTCGCCAAGGCGCTCTATCTCTTCACGAACCTGGATGGTGTGGCCATTCCGGTGGGCGCCAGTGGGCTGGTGGTGGCCCTCCTGCTGGAGTTGCCCGCGGCACTGCTGGCCGTTGCGCTGACGTCCATTTACGCCTCGTTTCTGACCACCTTCGATATGGGTCTCTTTCTGTACTACCTGATCGGCGGCGCTCTGCTCGTGCTGTGTGTGGCACGCACGAGCAGCAGGATCGGGCTGTTCTTCTACTCGCTTCTGGTCGGAGGGGTCAACGTTCTCCTCCTTTGCTGCGTGATCCTGCTCCGGGACGCCTTTCCGAACCAGGCCTTGATGATCGACCTGGCGCCCCAGGCCTTCCTGAGCGCCCCCGGCGCATGGCTCATAGCGGTGTTGGTTGCACCCCTGGGTGAAAAGCTCTTCGGCCTGGCTACGGCGGATCGGCTTCGTGACCTTACCGACCTGAACCATCCCCTGCTGAAGAGACTCCAGGAAAAGGCGCCGGGAACCTACTATCACAGCCTCGGGGTGGCCAACCTCGCGTGTGTGGCGGCTGAAGTCATCGGTGCGGATGTGCACCTGGTCAGGGCCGGTGCCTACTACCATGACATCGGGAAGATCGTGCAACCCGAGTTCTTCATCGAGAATCAAAACAACAGGGAGAACCCCCACGACGCGATGGACGCGAACTCCAGCTGCGAGCTCCTCAAGTCGCATGTGCGGGACGGCATCGAAATCGCGGAACAGTACCGGTTGCCTCAGGCCGTCATCGATTTGATTGCAGAGCACCACGGGACCACCGTCCTGGAGGCCTTCTACTCGAAGGCCAAGAAGGACCAGCCGGGGGTGGATTGCAGCCCCGACTTCTTCCGGTACGGGGGCCCGAAACCCCGAAGGGTGGAATCGGGGATCCTGATGATAGCGGATGTCGTGGAGGCTGTGGGCCGGCTCCTGACGACGACGGACGCGGTCGAGGTCCGCCGGGAGGTGCACGAGGTGGTCGTCAAGAAGTTTGATGACGGGCAGTTCGATCAGTGTGGGTTTTCCACGCGGAGCCTGGCTCGAATGGAATCAGCGATCGCCCAGACGCTTCTCCGGATCCTCCACAAGAGGATCGACTACCCGGCCGCGGAAGTCGAGAAGTAAGACACGTTCACTCTTTTGCCTTGACCCTTTCGTCTTTCGCCTTGCGGCGAAAGCCGCATTAGGAGGTAGACATGCTGACACAATTGGAGAGTGCCCGAAAGGGTATTCTGACCGACCAGATGAAGCGGGTGGCGGAGGATGAGGGGATGGACGTGGAGAAGCTTCGATGGGGTATTGCAGAGGGAAAGATCATCCTCCTGTGCAACAACCGGCATGAGAATGTCGAGCCCCTCGCCATCGGGCAGGGCGTCCGCACCAAAGTGAACGCGAACATCGGAACCTCGCGGGACAGCGCGGATCTGGAGTCCGAGAAGGAGAAGGCCCTTCGGTCCTGGAAGGCCGGGTCCGATACCTTGATGGACCTGAGCACGGGCGGGGACATCGACCTCATCCGAAAAGAGATCATGAAGACAACACCCCTTCCGATTGGAACGGTCCCCTTTTATCAGGCCGCCATCGAGACGGTCGCCAGGGGCGAGCGGCTGGTGGACATGGAGGCGGACACCCTGTTCGAGGTCATCGAGAAGCACGTCCTCGATGGCGTCGATTTCCTGACCGTCCACTGCGGCGTCACCCTCCTGTCCAAAGAGCGATTGGAGGCGGAGGGCCGTCTGATGGACGTGGTGAGCCGTGGGGGGTCCTTCCACATCGAGTGGATGGTATCCCAGAAGAAAGAGAACCCGCTGTTCGAGCAGTTCGACCGCCTGCTGGAGATTGCCCGCGCCTGTGACGCAGCCTTGAGCCTTGGGGATGGCTTCCGGCCCGGCTGCGTGGCGGATGCAACCGACCGCGCGCAGATCCAGGAGCTGATCGTTATCGGGGAATTGGCGCAGCGGGCCCGGGAGGCAGGGGTTCAGGTCATGATCGAGGGCCCGGGGCATGTGCCCCTGGATCAGATCACAACGAACGTGATGCTCGAGAAGAAGCTCTGCAATGGAGCGCCCTTCTACGTGCTGGGGCCCATCGTGACGGACATTGCGCCCGGTTACGATCACATCACCGCGGCCATCGGCGGTGCATTGGCAGCTTCGGCCGGCGCGGATTTTCTCTGTTACGTCACCCCCTCGGAGCATCTCAGGCTGCCCACGCCACAGGATGTCTGGGATGGGGTCATGGCCTCGCGGATCGCGGCCCACGCGGCAGACCTGGCCAAGGGGCTTCCGGGTGCGCACGAATGGGACCGGAGGATGGCGGAATGCAGGAAGAAGATGGACTGGAAGGGCCAGATCCGGGAGTCCATCGATCCTGAGAAGGCAAGCGAAATGAGGGGCAGCAGCCTTCCCGAGGATGAAGACGTCTGCACCATGTGCGCCGAGTTCTGCGCGATCAAGAAGATGCGGGAGGCAGGCTTCGTGGAGCAGGAGGATACCAACTAGCCGGTCGGTTCCTGCAAAATATCATCGGGTTCCCAGCCATCCGCCTGTTTCGGACCTGCGTGAAAAGGGCAATGGGCTAAGTCCTTGGAAAAAGGGCTCGTTTTGCCCTCCAACCTCGACTCGAATCGCATCGGATGTATCCTTTCCAAAAGGCGCTTTAAAAAAAGATAAAAAAACCTTGACACAGCGTGTCCAGAGCACTATATTGTGAAAAATGAATACTGATTCATTATTCATTTTTCAGATCGCCCTTAGGAATCAGTGAGTTAGTAAGTAAATATAACAATCGTTCCACTTATTGTTGCGTTTTATTTAACCCCAACGATTAGCGATTCCTGATAAGGAACCCGAAGGAGGACCGACCATCATGTACTCGTCTCTCCCCGCCGCCAAGCTTGTCAATGGCGCCACGTCAGGCGCCGAGGTCGAGACATCCCCGATCTTGATCGAGTTGACCAAGAAGAACCATTTCTGTCGCTTCCTGGAAAAAGAAATGAGAACGGCCAAGACCGAAGCGGAGAAAGAGGCGGTTCAGACGATCCTCTTGAAGACCAAGATCGAGATTCGGACGATTGAGAAGAAGTGGAAGAGATCCCAGGCCGCCCTCCATCAGACGAGTCGTTCCGCCTCGAAGAAGGTGGCCGACGCCTACCCGCCTCAGCGAATGCAGTAGCTGCGAATCGACTGCCCGGAAACGGTCCTGTCAGGAGACTCTCCCCTCCATGGGCCGTTTCCGGCGAGCCAAGCTCGACTCTTCATCCCCCCTGCGTGCCGAAGAATCTTTCTCCGGTTTGTCCGGAATCTTCTTGACATCAGTCGAGCAAAGACCAAGAATACCAACAGGTGGCCTTCCCGTACTTCCCGAGAAAAGGCAGGACCTTTCCCATGGAAGAAAGAGAAAAGAGACAGACCACCCGCATCCCTGTTCCAGTCTACCTCGAGGCCTTCACCGAGTCCTTCCCTGTCGGCATTCTCAAGAATGTGAGCGAAGAGGGGATGTTCATCCAGTCGACAGAACCCAAGGAGGTCGGGACCCGCATGGACTTGAGTCTCAAGTTGCCGGGTTCGGAAGAAAAGATACAACTGACCGCCGAGGTTGTCTGGGTGATCTACCCTCCATCCTTCCCTGAGACGGGCGAGATGTTTCAGCCGGGGAAGCCGGTAGCCGACAATCCGGGCATGGGACTCCGCATTCTTTCCGCATCCACCCGGGACCTGGTTTCCCTGGAGGGGTTCCTCAGGGAACCCGAAATCGCCGGAACCGGGTAGCGGACGGTTGTCCCTCGATCCCTTCCCTCCCGACAGATCTCGATCGGACGAGTTGTTTGGTCTCGAAGAGAAGGGACCGGCATGAAGGAAGCCGAAGAGGGCCACGTACCCTCGTTTGATGGGACCCGAATCTACTACCGGGCAGAAGGGGAGGGGTTTCCCCTGGTTGCCTGCAATGGGGTTCTCTGCTCTTCCGGTTACTGGCTCTATTTCAGACGCTTCTTCCGCAACCACTCGCGGGTGATCTGCTGGGACTATCGTGGCCACGGTGGTTCAGAGCTTCCCACCCACCTGTCCCGCATCAGCATCGGCGCCTATTGCCGGGACTTGAAAGCCGTACTCGACAAACTGGAGGTTGAGAAGGCGGTCCTGCTCGGACACAGTATGGGCGTCCAGGTGATCCTGGAGTTCTATCGCAGGTATCCGGAAAGGGTTGCAGCACTCCTTCCGGTTTGCGGAACCTCGGCCCACGCCTTTCGAAAGTTCTACGGGATGCCATGGACGGAGCGATTCCTTCCTCCGGCACTGCGGGCCGGAGAGAGGCACGCAGATGCGGTGGCCCGGATCCTGAAACCGCTGTTGCGCAGCCGGATCCCGGATCCTCTCGCCCGTCTGGGCGGTGCCGTCAACTGGTACCTCTGCCCAAGGGAAATCATGGAGGACTACTTCCGGCACATGGCCTCCCTGGATTTTCGCCTGGCGGCTCGCGCCTTGTTGGCCATGGAGGAGCATGTCGCAGAGGATGTCCTCGAAACGATCCGAGTCCCCACGCTCGTCATTGCGGGCGAAGATGACCGGTTCACGCCCCTGAGTGTCATGGAGAAGATGTGGCGAAGCATTCCGGGCGCGGAGTTCCTCGTCATCCCCAAGGGCACGCACACGGCCCTCGTTGAGAACCCGCTCCTCATGAACATGAGGATCGAGCTTTTCCTGCGGGACCACTTCCATGAATGCGGCGCTAGCCCAGTGTCTTTCGGAGATGTTCTGCGGCGCTAGCCACAGACGCCCGATCC
>Ga0180434_10003502_pt1 | contig 19946 bp, 23 predicted proteins | sample SS_ome_7_FD_132453 | JGI IMG/M metagenome (GOLD analysis project Ga0180434, IMG submission 132453) | Hypersaline lake sediment archaeal communities from the Salton Sea, California, USA - SS_1_D_2 metaG | ecosystem: Environmental > Aquatic > Non-marine Saline and Alkaline > Hypersaline >...
AGTAAATGCGCCGGGCATGCGACTCAAGGTAGTCGGCCCACGCGACCGCCCGCGTTACGGCATCGAGTGTGACCGGCCCGCCATCCGACTCAGCCAAGTGGATGATCAGCGCCAGCGCTGGCAGCAGCTTGCGGTACTTGGTCAAGTGGCTTTCCACGGCGGGATGTTCCGCGCCGCTACGGAGGTGGTTCTCGCGATCCACCATCCATGCATAGAACCGGTCCTGCGCTTCGGCATCGAACCGAAGAAACGATGTCGTGTTGCTATCAAACGCGCCGGGCAGTTCGCCGATGGTCGAGGCAGGTAAATCATCGAACCGCTGGTACACCGCATAGGCGGCGTTCTTCGCATCGGAATCGGGCCAGCGGTCCACGACCTGCCATGCGCCCGGGTCATCGGGCCAGACGGCCATCTGGAAACGCTGCATCAGGCCGTCGTCGCCGGTGCCGCCGCGAAGGGCTTCGCCGAGGTAGGTGCCGAGTGGACCGGGCTGGATGGTGCCAAGGATGCTCAGGCAGAACCCGTCGATGCGAACATTGCCGCGACCAATCCGATCAGACTCGCACGATCCGTCGCCGGTCCAACCTTCGAGATAGAACGCACGAGCGCCCTCCTGACCCGGACGTTGCAGCGACTTGAGCAGGCCAATCAGTTCATCGCGTTCGATGATGACGCCGTTCGGGTTGGCGGCCAGAATCTCACCGAGCGCCTCGACCGTGGCATCGTTGACGGTGTAGCGCTTCCGCTTGGGCTCCTCGGGCCGAGTTAGTGACGCCAGTTCATCTTGCAGGTTCTGAGTGTTTTCACCGGCCTTCATGGCGGCGGCGATGTTGTTTCGGATGACTTTGGTCTGGATGCCCTGAAGATCGGACGCGGCGAGATACTCATCCATGGCGGCTTCGTACTCGGCCAGCGCGTCGGCGGCCATACGCCGAATCGGCAGCAACGTCTCCTTCATCGGCGGGCTTTTCATCAAACTCGGCCGACCGATCAGCATGCCCCACAGGTTCGGGTACACCATCCAGTTGTCACGCTGCTTGGGTCGGACTGCAATCTTGCGACCCAGGATGCCCGAGAGCGCCACCATTGACGCCACCGCCGGGAAGTCGAGCGGACACTGCATGCGATCAGAAATGTCCACGATCCATGGCCGAAGCGTCGAGGGCAGCAACACTGGGTCGAACGGCTTCACCGGCGGCAGGTCATCGGGGATCGGGAGTGGTTCAGGCCAGGCGTCGGATTCACTATTGCCGAGATACCGCTCGGGCCAACACTCAATCTCCGCTTGGCGCGCGCTATCGGGGACGTACCGGCTGACGCTTGCGGCGATGCGTTCGACCTCCTTCACGTCGAGCGGTGGCTGACACCTGGACGCATTCCTCGCGAGCAAGGCAGCCTTGATCTCGGCGGCGTCCATGCCGATCTGGCGAAGGTGGCCGCCCAGTCGGGTCAACATGTTGTTGCGGTGCCCTTCGGGAATCACATCACACACAGCGATCGGCTCAGCACCCAAATGCTTCGGCTCCGCACCGGTTCCGGCGTCGATTCGTTCGAGCAACCAGGCCGGCGCATCGGTGATCTCGCACTCGCTCGGCTCCTGCTCGAACAGCCAGTTGTAGGTGTTGCCCGACTTGTGATCGCTCGGTGGTAGGATGACGTATCCACCATCACCCTTGATGTCGATACCCGAGGCGATCTGGCCCGTCGAACACTTCACGCGCTGGCCCGGCCAGTTGAGATAGATGTGTCGGCCGCCACCACCGGTCTGGCATTCAACCGTGTCGGGCAACGGTCCATGTTCGGCTTCGAGTTCATCGAGAAAGATGTCGCCGCCATGACGCGGGTCGATGTCCACCACGAATACGCCAGCCTGCTCGCCGGTGCGCAGCGCGATCGCAGCATCAGGCCAGCGGCGCCACCACGCCTCGATCATTTCCTCAGCGGTCGTGGCAAGATAGAACCCACCACGCCCCTGATCATCCTTTGTCGGATCAAGCGGCGTGTGCTTGATTGGGTGGCAAGGAAAGATCGGCCAGCCCATGCGGGCATAGCCGAGTGCCGCCTTCATCAGTTCAGACTGCCGGGATTTGTTCATCGCCGGCCTCCCTTCACGGCAGGGCAGCCCTCAACGATCCATTGCTCGATCTCGCATAGATTCCATCGCACAAGTGCCCCAAGGCGCACCGGACGCGGCATCCGACCGGCATCGTTCAGCCGGTACACCGTCCGCTCCGAGCAATTCAGTAGTTGGGCAACTTCCTTGATGGTCATCAACGTGGTGGCGGGATGGGAGAGGGTGGTTTCAGTCACGGTTCGCCCCCTTGTCCGACTGGCCGATGTGATGGCCGTGCCGACGAAGGGCTGCGCCGATCATGTCGAGGTAATCTTCTGGGATGAGTCGACGCCCGCCCACGATCGGGCACAGGTCGTCACGCAGTTCCCGGCGATAGAACAGGTCGGAGATGTCGCGCGGCCGAGCGCCGAGTCGCCGGGCCGCCTCCGATACGGAAAGGTGCTGCATCGCGGAATGCCTCCATGCAAGTGCGTGATGGTGACCGCCACCGCGGCGGTCGGCTACTTGTAAAGGGAGCGATTTCGCGACCCGAATCGGGGAATAGTGTGACCTTCTCCAAGAAATCTGAGGAAATTGTCGATTATTGGCCAGAAGACACGCGAAATCATCATCAGTTGCCGAAGCGCGACACCAACGTGTACGACGGCTCGTCGCGGGGGCCTTCTTTGATGATGATCACGTGGTCGTCGAGATCGTTCTCACGTAGATGCTTGCGGAGCTTGGACAAGGCCTTGGCGATTCGCTTCATCGACTTGTCGAACGGGTCTTTGCCATGCTCGTCGCGATCCGTCTCCATGCCGTCCACCGCACGTTGCACCTTTCCCAGTGCGTGCGATACGCCAGGCTTCTCGGCCAGCAACCAGAACAGTCTGCTGATCTGGGTGTCGTCACCCAAATACAGCCGTTTGCCGAACCAATGAACGACGCCGGCCTCATACGGGTCTTTCTGGGGTCCGCCGAACGGTTCTTCCTCGGCACAAACATCCTCGCTCTGGCCGGCGGACGTTGTCTGCGCGGCTTGCACCTGCCTGTCTGCGTCGGTTGCCTCAGCCGGCTGGTTCGCTTCCAAGCCGGCCAGCAAACGGAGATGCTCGACCAGTTCCCCCGCACGGCACTTCATTTCCGCCTGGGCTCGGCGCTTGGCACCATCTTCCTCGAACCACGCCCGGTCGATGGCCTCGGCGAATTCCTCTGGCGTCTCAGGGGAGTGATCCTCGACCCTCAACAGCCATACGCGCTGGATGCCTTGGCACAGCCGCATCATCCGAGCTGCTTCGGGGTCTTCATTACCAAAGACTTGGCGGTAACGAGCGACGATCCCCTCGATATGCACCCGCCGCTGATCTTCAAGGGCCTCCAGCCTCTGCTCGTATCCCTCGGCCACAACGCACAACTCCTCGACACGCCGCTTCAGATCCTCAGCCAAGTTCGTCTTGCCCTGCGCAGTCAGCAACGTCCCAGCCGTCCGAACAGCCCAATCGACCTGCTTCCGCAACTCAGCCGCCCAGTCGTGATCGCCGCTTTCCGCTAGTACCGGGTCGGTGTAGGTGGTGTCCGTGCCGAGTGCGTTGGCCCAGCCCTCGATCGTCTCGACCAAGTCTTCGTACACCGCGTCGAGCGCCGGCGTCTGCTGTTCGTGATTCGAATCGGTCACGTCGACGACTCCCGCCACTCGGCCAGGATCGCATTGACCTCTTCCAGGTCGAAGGCGTCGTGATCGAAGTCGTTGCCCAGCCATTCGACCAGATCATCGTGTTCTTCATGATCGGGATCTGCCACCACATCGAGCATGTGGTAGTAGCCATAGATGCCACCGCAGTCCTCCGGCGGGCAGGCCTTCTTGCCGCCCAGACAAACCGGATATTCGACGCCTAGCTCGGGCTCGACGATCTTCTGCACCTCAATAATGTGCTCCCACCCGTCACCGAAGTCGTACTCATAGATCAGCTTACTTTTGACCTTCGGGCACACCTCGCCGAGCGTGAAGGCGTCTTCGTCCTCACCCTCCAACTCCGACGGATCGCCCCAGGAAGTAACCTTCGCGACGAAGACCCGTTCCCCGCGCATGCGTCCGAGGAATTCGTCGTCCCATACGCCCTTCTGAAACAGGCGGGCCATCTCCTGCGGGCCGGGCTTGAGGCTCTTGTCGCGCAACCGAAACTGGTGTAGATGGCTGTTCGTCCAGCCCATCGCGATCTGGATCACCTCATGCAGTTCGCCCAGCACAAGGTCCGACGGCACAACCAGCTTCCGCCAGATCGGCGGCTTGGAGCCGTTCAGCGTCACGCGGATTTGATAGATAGATGTAGTGCGTCGCATGGTCAGGCCATTCCCGTATCACATTCATCAAGGATAGCGGAGAAGAGCCTATCTATGTAGATGTCGCTGTCGTCACACATAAACAGGATAGTGTGCTCTTCAAACCGCTATCGTAATTTAGTCTTTGCGCAAACGTAACGGGGTGGGTCTTGGTGTCAAGTGTTGTCAGCAAACAGTGCGTTTCGTACTACGGTTAGTGTATCGCGTACACCCTTTCGGTATCCGTTCCTGTTTCGTTAATACCTCGTTCGAATTTCGATGCATTCGTCGTAGGTTCCAAAAACGGTTCCATGATCTGACATCCCGCTTCGTCGGCACTATACAGCCTCGCATAATTCACAAGACATGTTTCTTCCCGATTCTGAACGTTTTAAGCATTTTTTATGGCTAATATGTCCTGTTATTTATGCGAGGATATATATCAGGATGCTACGACGTCCTGCCATCCGTCCCGCCGCACTTCGTTGCCTTCGCTTGGCGGTACCACAGTTGCATCGTCCGTTCGCTCCTTGCGGCTTGAGATGCCAAAGCCACAGGCCCGGTGCAGTTCGCTGACGCAGGCTTCACCGTGTTACCTTGATTGCCGTGGAGAAGACAGGACTTCCCAAGTTCCTGCGAGACCCACATGACCTGTTTGCACATGCTCTCTGACTCCGGCAGAACCGAACGTGACTTGCCATGACATCACGACGGCACGGCCCCCGCTCAGGGAACCACGAAGGCTTCTGCAATTAGTCGACTTTCGAAGCTCAATCACATGGCTTCCAGGCTCGCTGTCTACGCTTCGCCGGGCGGGTTACCCCTACACGACGCAAGACTCGCTTCCAGGTGCTGGCTAAGCTCTCCTGCGTGGGCGCATTCCACAGGGTCTCAACGAAAGGTTTCAGCTACTCAATCATTCACTTCCCCCTTTCGCAGGCTTCCTTGGCGCAATCCCCGTTTCGACACCCGGAAGAACAACAAACATACGTCGAACCATAGGAACCATGTTCCGTCCTGAGTTCCGAGCCACACTCGGAACTCAGGTGATCGCCCCGGCCAAGATCTCAGCCAGTCCGGCCGTGACGACGATTCCGGTTGAGGCGACCGTTCCGGAGAGCCCGGCGGCCAGTGCGAATGGGACCGTTAGCCCGTCAGACATCCCGATTACGATGATCACTCACGCCTTGAAGAACGCCAGCAGGTCCGCGTTGATCTGGTTCTTGTGTGTCGTGCATAACCCATGCGGGGCACCGGGGCAGACCTTGAGCTGCGCCTTCGGGGCGAGTTTCACCGCCGCCTGAGCCGACGCGCCGATCGGAACGATCTGGTCGTCATCACCGTGGATGATCAGCGTCGGCACGTTGAGCTTTTTGAGATCTTCCGTGAAGTCGGTTTCGGAAAACGCCTTGATGCAGTCAAACACGTTCTTGAAGCCAGCCAGCATCCCTTGGAGCCAGAACGTGTCCTGCACGCCTTGGGAGACCTTGGCGCCCGGCCGATTGAAACCGTAGAACGGCACGGTTAGATCCTTGAAGAATTGGGAGCGGTCTGCAAGCACCTTGTCGCGGATCTCGTCGAAGACCTCGATCGGCAACCCGCCGGGATTGGCGGCCGTCTTCAGCATCAGCGGCGTCACCGCGCCGATCAGCACCGCCTTGGCCACGCGTTTCGTGCCGTGGCGGCCAACGTAGCGGGCGACTTCGCCCCCGCCCGTGGAGTGGCCGACATGGATTGCGTTCGTAAGGTCGAGCGATTCGACCAGCGCCGCCAGGTCATCGGCGTAAGTATCCATGTCGTTACCATTCCAGGGTTGGCTCGACCGTCCATGGCCGCGGCGGTCATGGGCGATGCAGCGGTATCCGTGGTCGGCCAGAAACAGCATCTGGTCTTCCCACGCATCTGCGCTCAGCGGCCAGCCATGGCTGAAGACGATGGGCGGCCCCGTGCCCCAGTCCTTGTAATAGATCTGCGTGCTATCTTTCATCGCAAGCATGCTCATTGTCTTGGCTCCTTATCTTCTCACGCCTGTTTTCAATGCCTGCCGCTTTCGTCAACCTTTCGGTGAGCCGCCTTGCAGGTCAGCCAGTACGTTAGGGCCTCATGGTCATTGTTCCCACTGACCGAACGAAGTCATGTTCTCGACGAACCCCCGGCCTGTTCATTTCAGGCTGGTTTCAATAGGCAGATCCGGCCTGCTTGCCCATTCGGACCAACCTGCATCGTACCACATCACATTTTGATAATGCAGAAGGTGCTTCAGGACGAAGAACGTCTGACTTGCCTGATGCCCTGTTCGACAGTGAACGATGATACGTGAATCCTTGGACGGAATGATCGCACCGTATGCCTGGGCCAGTGATTCGACGGGTTTCAGTTTCGTCACGCCGTTGACCTGGTCGAAATCCTCCGTGTAGAGGCGATTGATGGCTCCTGGAATGTGCCCTGCCCTGGCCTCATCCGATTTCTTTCCGACGTAGTAATCCTCCGGTCGAACATCGATGATGACAGCGTCCCTGGCCTCGATGTGTTGCAGCACAGCATCAGAGGCCGCGCTGAAATTGTCAGTCTGCATGTGTGCCGGATACTCGGATTCGCGTGGTTCGGGCAACACCGTGTCAATAGCACGTTTCTCTTGGACCCAATTGGAAAATCCGCCGTCAAGAACGCCCCAATTCGTGTGCCCCAATCGATCCAGAGCCATGCCGATCGAGGTCGCGTCCCGTATCGCCTCGTCAGGGATAATCGCGACTGTGTCATCCGGTCGAATTCCCATCAAGGACATCTGTCGTGCGAGGAGATCCGCGGGCAGCAGCATGGATGAGAGCCCGCCAACGACGCCGCGAAGGTTCTCCGGCGACAGGCAGACTGATCCGGAAACGTGACCGCCGTTGTATTGTGTCTGAGGGCGACAGTCGATAAGCCGCAGATCGGAGCCTCCCAGGTTCTCGGCCAGCCACGAGGTGGTGACCAATCCCGGCAACGTCTGGCCACTCCGGTCTGTCGGGGCGGTGGCCGAGGTTGGGGGTGAGGTCGAACCGTGGAAGAATTCACGCCAAGTATTGATACGGGAAGCGAGATCCGGTGGGACCGGCTCACTCCGCAACGATGCCGGACGCAAACAACGTTCGATGAATCCCTTTAACCCGTCCGTCAGGATGTACACGTTTTGATGGCCTAGCCGAGCCAGTGAATCGCGGGCTTGAGCAGGGTGCGTCATGCCGTTCGAGTACAGAACGATGATGCTGCCGTCTTGGTAGGGGGCGAGATAGTCGGCCAGTTTTGCCATTCCAACATTGACCGCCCCGCGAATGTGAAAAGTCTCGAACTCGGCGGGCGTCCGAATGTCAATGATCAGCAGGCTTCGGTCGCCATTCAACAGCCTGTCGGCAAGCTCCTCCGGTTCGATATGGTCAGCGCCCTGCTCCGTGGCGGTCATTAAAGCAAGTTCCGCCTGATCGGCTGTCGATGCTCCACCTATTGGCGTCATCGATTTCGATGGTTCCCCGACCAGGAAGGCGCCGCATGCGAACATAATCAGGGCGAGGCTGAACGCCTTCAGGAAGGGACTGCGGAAGTACCGGCCTCCTCTGACGCGAATTCGCTCGATATACTCCGATCCCCAGAACATTCCTACGGCAATAATGGTGATGAGTAAGCCCAGAGCAGCCTCGGAGAAGCCGACATCCAAGGACAGGACTCGGACGCCACTATTGCCCCATTCGTACAGCGGTTGGATAAGCGAGTAGACCTCGTTAAACAGCACACTGCCGACCACCACGCCGCCCAGAAACACCGCAGCATCGATCTTGCCGGAAGAGAGTCCGACGGCTGCGGTGCCCGGACACCATCCGCCGATCACGAAGCCAACGCCGAACAGCAAGCCACCCACCACTTGAGCGCCGAACACGGAGGGCATGAAGTAGATCTGATCCTTGGCGATCCAGCCCGCCCCGAACAGGTAGAGCATCCCAAGCAAGGCAACGACCAACGCCGTGAACATGACCTTGAGCACGGTCATGTCCGTGAAATAGAAGATGCCCGCCAGCCTTCGTGAACTACCGAACCCGGCTCGCTCCAGCGAGAACCCGAAAGCGAGGCCGACCAGGAGGGCTACAAGCATCGCTGCTGACGAGCCGAGTGTATCTGCACCGTAGAAGGTCTCAATCATCCCATTGCCTCCTCACGAACCATGCCGCTGCGTAGCCCCCCGCGAAAAGGCAAACCAGGAACAGCAGACTTCCGGAAAGCAGAAGGGCACTACCAGTAAGTGCCTGGCCGGAGGTGCATCCTTGCGCGAGACGACTGGCGAAGCCCACCAGTACGCCACCGATCATGGCCAGTCCAAGTCGCAACCCTTTTGACGCCTTCTTGCCCTTTTCGACACCGAGGCTGGTCCGATTTGCGAGGAGGGAAGAGAACAGTCCCCCCAGCACGACGCCGACGAACATGAAAACCAGATAGTAGTTCAGAGGATTCGCTCCCCATTTACCGAAGTACCCACTCGATAGCGTATGAGACTTCAGGACGCACCCCTCCAGGAACGCGCCAATCCTCGCAATCCCCCCTGACGCCCCGAGCCCTGCCCCGAGCAGGATGTACGAGGCCAGAAGGGTCAGCCCGAGAAGAACGCCTGCGAGGTATGGGTTCATGTAGGCACTGCTGGCGTTTTGTGATTGTTCTGTTTCGTTATTCATGTTTAGCACCCCGCGGATTTCTTCTTGGGCGTTGACGGTGGTTGAGACGGCGACGGAATAACCTTCTTGGGCGTTGCCGTAGGTGGTCTCATTCCCCCCGCTGAACTTGGAGATGTGGGCAAGGGAACAGCGCTGACGGCAGGCTTGAGTTCTGTTTCTCGCCAGTACGCTTCAACTCCGCCGTAAAGAACCCTGATCTGACGTTTAGTCCTTTGTGAAAGGATACCACCCGCCATCATTGCGACAGATCCGTCGCGATCCGCGATGATCAGTGGACCTGCGCCGGTCAGATAGCCGGGGTCATTCAGTAAGTCTGCGACATGCACATTCACCGATCCGGGCAGACTGAAGTCCGCAAAATGCTCGGGTGGGCGAACATCCACAAGATCGAAAGTGCCGGGCAGGTCCATCATGAGCCGCTTCAACTCGGACGCTGAGACACGTTCCGCCAGTCGTACATCCCTCTTGGCTTGAGTGGTTGTCGCTCCCTGAGCTGTGGAGGCGCCGTAGACCGGTAGGCCAGCCGCTATCCAGGCTTCCGATCCGCCATCCATACTACCCACATGCTTGAAACCTTTGGCTTCAAGCACCCCGACAGCCATGCTGGAGCGATAGGCCGAGTTGCACACCGTGACGACCGGCTGAGCAGGGTCGAGCTTGGCTGAGAGTTCGCTCAAGTGACTCAAGGGCAAATTGATGACCTGCCCGATGCGGAGTCCCATCCACTCGGCAGGCAAGCGAACATCAATGATCAATGGAGCCTTGCCCTGCTGCATCTGATCATAGAGTTCGACCGGCTTGACCATTTCATTCTTGGCCATGGGGAGGTTGGCTTTAGACCAATTGTCCATCGTGAGTGCCGTCGCCTTATAGCCAACGCGGTGCAAACGGGTAATCGCCTCTTTCGTCTGATCGGGACTGCCGATCAAGACAAGGTTGGCATTCCAAGGCACCATGATGCCGACCCAGGTCTCCAGTCGGCCACGCAGAGCGATATTCACGGAGTTTGGAACATGACCTGCCGCGTACTCCCCCGCATCCCGCAAATCCACAGCATAGTGTTGGGCCGGATCGGAGATGGTTTTGGCAGGTTGTGTTTGCGGGGGTAAGGAAGCGTCCCATTCAATCAACTCCGGCCCTTTGCGGTTCATCGCGGCGTTATGCTTGAAATACTGGGGCGCTTCCGGCAGATCCTGGAGCAGAGAAGCGATGAAAGCAGACCGAGATGTATTCTGAAGATAGGGATTGGCGGCGCGTTCCTCGCCTATTGTGGAGGAAGGCTTGTCACTCAGATGCGCTCCACACAACGAGCCCGCCCCGTGTGCGGGCAGAACCACGACACTGTCGAGAAGCTTGGCGAGCTTGTTGAACCAGGAATCGTACATCATTGACGCCAGGGTCGCGGCGGTCATCTGGCCTTCCAGAAGATCTGGCCGACCGACGCTCCCGACGAATAGTGTATCTCCGGTGAACAGGACTATCGGTGATGTGTCTGCTTCGCTGCTGTACGCGGCGAGCGTGAGACCGTCGGGTGTATGGCCTGGCGTCTCGATGGCTTTGAGCATAGTCGTTCCCACGCGAAACGCTGAGCCCTCCTTAAGCGGCTTGATCGTGTAGCCAGCCCCGCTTGCCTCATTCTGATAAACCGGACAGCCTGCCGCCTGGGCAAGTTCCATGTGCCCGGCTACGAAGTCCGCATGGGAATGCGTCAGGAACACGCCTTGGATAGAAGCGTTCTCCTTCTTCGCCAAATCGAGATACGCGGCGATGTCGCGGTCTGGGTCGATGACAAGTGCGTCTTTCGCACTGACCAGCAGATACGAGTAGTGCGAGAGAACACCCAGGTTGATCTGCACGACCTTAAAGCCTGGAAACTCATACGTCTGCTCGACCTGATGCCATGCCGCGTCATAAGCGTGCGATGCCGACTCCGCATCCTTGATCTCCGATCCCCGTATGGCCGTGCCTGCGATGCAGAGGATGAGGGTCGTTCTGAGAACTCTGGAAAGCTGATTTGAGGTATTCATAGCGTCACCTGTCTTGCGAGTTGATGTTCGGTCCGCTTGGCCGAGCGGAGAATCGCAGTTGATCATCATCCAGGCGAGGCAACAGGGGCAAGTTGTGATCGAACGGTCACTGCTCCAGACGGATTCCAGTCTATTTCGGAAGCCTAACCGAGCCGTCGCCTTCTTGTCAGCTGCCGCCTGTCGGGCCGAGCGGGCCCGTCTGCCGTCCTTCATTGCTACGCAGGACAGGTCCCCACTTTGGCGTCCTACCTTCCTCGAGGCATCTGGAACCTGCGGCCCATCTGATAGGCCAGCGTCGCGGCATCGAACCAATCGAACTCCCATTCCGTGTTCGAAGCCAATTCCGTAAAGGCGTTAAGGACGTCCTCTTCCCGTCCGGCTGCGTATCGGAACACGTAGCGATGGTTCCCTTTGCCGAGAGACACTTGCCGGACAAGACCCGGCGTGCCGGTCCGTGACCGAGCCGCTGCATTGGTAGTAGCGTTTTTTCTCATGATCTGATTCCTGATCAACCGCGTGTGAGTTCATCTCTCCAATCTCGTTCGCACATTGCTCACAACCGTTACTGCAGGACTGGATCAGTCTCCAGGACTTCTCGCAGCTTGCCCAAGGCCACGTTCTGTACTTGACGAATGCGCTCTTTGCTCAGGCCGACGGCATCACCAATCTCCTGGAATGTCGAACGCCGACCACCTTTTCGTGGAAAGCGCAGGGCAATGATCTTCGTTTCAAGTTTCGTCAAGTCGGCGAGGTTCCCTCCGATTGCCCGGCTCAGTCGTTCGGCATACAGTTCGGCGCTGAAATCGAACGACCCGGAGGGCCACTCGAAAAGGACGTCGTGCTGAACCGGAAACAACTGGCGGTATCGTTTCTCGCGTTTTTCGCGACGCATCAACGATCGTGCAATAACGTTGTAGGCGTACGTACTAAAGCGATATCCCTTCCACGGGTTGAACCGCTCAACGGCGCGGCAGAGGCCGCACATGGCCTCACTCAACCGATCATCCTCGTCCTGACCAGGTGAGTTGAACCTGCGGAACATGGAGTAAACCAGGCCCAGATTCCTCTCGACAATGTACTCACGAATGCCGCGCCATCGCCCGTACCACGGGTCTCGATCAACTGCGGCGGTGTTCTTGCTCCGACCGCGTCGAGCCGCCTGAAACGCACAGGTGTGCAATGCGGTAAAGAGTGCGTGCTCGTCCGGTACTACGTCTAAGCCTCGCCCCGTTGCGGTCCATCCTGCTATCTCAGCCGCGCGTCGGGTCGCGCTCTGCGTTCGGATACCTCTGTCCGGCACATACCATAAGCCACAAAGCGTGGCGCCACCTGAGATCAACGACTTGCTGCATGTGCTGTTCATGGTCTTTCGCATTCCGGCATTCCAGGTTTCTTGCGGCAGGTCACTGGATACTCCCGCCACCTTCGGCGTCCCACCGACCCCGTTCGTCGTCTGGTATCGCTGGACATGCCATCGCGCAGTCCGGGGGAAGCCCGGCATGAATGTGTTCCCATCCTTGCCAACGATGGACGGAACAATCGTCACCAGCCTCAATACCCAGCCTTACGCTCCCGCCATGACTATCGAGCACCGTGACCTTCAGAAGGCGCTCGACACCGTTGGAACCTTCGACAACCACGGATTCACGGTCTTTCATCGATAAGATCAACACGTTAGAACCTCCGTTCTCATGAATGGCCGCCCCATTTACTCCCGCTCCAGTTTTCCGCAGACACGGCATGGGCGAGCATGTAAACCTGCACCGCGGCGGCGGTCGTGAATACCCCCACCACGGTGCCCGTAGCCGGCTCGACTTCTGCGGTAGCCTCATGCACCTCTCCGCGTTTGTTAACGAGCTTGCTGGCGATTAAGCCGGTGCTGAGTCCCAACACGATCCAGCCGATGACGCCCACAACCATGGTGTAACTCCATCACAAAAAAAGCCGACGTGGTCGAATACCTCAGGGTGTTCCGCCACGTCGGTTTTTTTTATTACGAACCTTTGGAATGGATTGAAGGAGATGACTCATGACGAAATGGCTATTCAAAGACGTGATACTTGCGCTCATGGCCGTAGGCTTCCTGGGCGGGGCCCTGTGCGAAGATAAAAAAACGACCAGCCAGACCGAAGTCAAGGACAGACTGTTCGGGGGCACGGAAGTGAAAAAGACGGAGGTGACGGAGCAGGGCGACAAGACGCAGGTCACGGAAACCAAGACCAAACTGAATGCGGACGGCACGCTCGAAGAGAGAGAAACCACCGTCAAGGGCGACGACATCAAGTAGCGCGCCGACGGCGAGAACACTCGTGCCGTCGCGTTGGCGGCGAACAAGAACGAAACACCAAGAGCAAGAGGAACCGCTATGAACAAGCTCGAAATCAAAGGCGACTGGAACATCACCAAGGGCAAGCTGAAACAGAAGTGGGCCAAGCTCACGGATGATGATCTCCAATATGCCGAAGGCAAACACGACGAATTGGTTGGCCGGATTCAGAAGCGGACTGGCGAAACCCGTGAAGCTGTCGAAAAAGCCGTCAAGGAAGCCTGCTCCTCCTGCAGCCGATAGGTTGCGAACTACGCGGGACGGCCGCAACAAGGAGGAACGAATCCGATGGACATCCGCAGCGCTTTCTGCGAGCAGGGAGTGAGCCATGAAAAAGGTACTATTTGTGTTGCTGCTTTGCGTGGTCGGCATAGGGCTTTACAGGGGCTGGTTTGTCCTGACAAGCCACAGCCGCGACGAGAGCAACAAGGTCGACGTCAATCTGACGATGGACCCGGACAAAGCGAAAGAGGACGCCGAGAAGGTGAAAGATAAGGCAACGGAACTCGGCGATCGGGCAAGAGAAACCGTCAAGTAAAATCGGGAACTAGCAGGCTGCTAAAAAACGGTCCCGAGGCCTCTTTCACTGATGTGTTGCAAACGCAAAACTTCGATAGCGACCAAAGAACGCGGACTCTAACGGCTGGTATTTCGAGATTCGGCGATCGTTTCGAGTTTTTTGCAGCCTGCTAGAAGACACGGAGCGGGTTTACCAGTGCCACAACACATGGAACCGATCTTTGCGTTCGGTCCTTTTCCAGAAGGAAAGCTGACATGCTAGGTACTATCCTGATCGTGATCCTGATTCTAATGCTTATGGGTGCGATGCCGAGGTGGCCTCACAGCCGGAACTGGGGTTATTACCCGAGCGGCGGGCTTGGCGTGATTCTGCTGGTTGTGATCGTCCTGCTCCTCCTGGGACGCATCTAATCACTCGGCAAGCTTAACCCGTGCATACCGGCGCCGACGCACCGGGACGGTTGAGCGACGACCTCGCAGCCGAGAGGCGCTGGAAAAGTGGCTGAAGGACGGCGGCCTCAAGTAACCGGCGAGCAGGAAAAGGATTGAACCGGGCGAGAATGTTGTCAGAAGTCGCGAGGAGTACTTGCGGCAAGGCATTTACGGTGAGTGGATGAATCGTGGAGCACACTTGAACGAGGAGACTGCTCATGTCTGCCGAACGATTGGATTCGAGATCGAAAGGAGCAGAGTCATGACGCATGCATCAGAAATAGAAACTGAGAAGCCTGAATCGGATTGGTCGCTGAGCCGCTTGGTCCAGCCTGGGCTGATGGAAGGTACGAGCCCCACATTCAAGGCCGAGCCTGATGATGCGCAAGGCGGCCTGCCCTTGCGATCGCTTCCTGACCCGTACTCAAGCATCCCTGAACTGTACTACGGGTGATCCGGGCTGGCCATACCCATGCCCATGTGCAGGAGCCTCGTTGCCAGTTGAACTGAGTGTATAGAAGCAGGAAACCGGAGTCGGATGGACGCCAGGCGATGTTGTCGGGCGCCCAGGCTCAAGACACACACGGAGGAGTCATGTCATGTCAGACAAAAACACAGCGGTAGCGGTTTATGACCGGCACGACCAGGCCGAGGCGGCCATCAAAGAACTTGAGAAAGCCGGATTCAACATGAAAAAGCTGTCGATCGTCGGCAAGGAGTACCATACCGACGAGCATGTAGTCGGCTACTACAACACCGGCGACCGCATGATGTATTGGGGCAAACAGGGAGCGTTCTGGGGTGGGTTGTGGGGGCTGTTGTTCGGGTCGGCGTTCTTCTTCATACCCGGCATCGGCCCGCTTGTAGTCGCTGGTCCTTTGGCGGCCTGGATCGTCGGGGCACTGGAAGGCGCGGCGGTGATCGGTGGATTTAGTGCCCTCGGTGCCGGGCTCTATAGCATCGGCATTCCCAAAGACAGCATTATTAACTACGAGACCGCGATCAGATCAGACAAGTTTCTGGTCGTCGCCCACGGAACGCCGGACGAAGTGACGCGCGCACAGCAGATTCTGTCCGATACGTCGTCGTCCGAGATGCAACTGCACATGACCGACGCACCGACCGGGGCGCACGCGTAACAGACGACCAATGGATCGATGAACCGGCGGCCCAAGAGCACGCCACTCGAGTGGAACAACAGGGCTCACATACGTCATGGCAATGGCAACCACGACAACTTTCAAACCGGCGCAGTTGGATCAGCAGTCGATCAACACGATTCGATTCCTGGCGGTGGATGCGGTGCAGAAGGCCAACAGCGGCCATCCCGGTCTGCCGCTCGGCGCTGCGCCCATGGCCTATGTGTTGTGGACGCGGTTTCTCCGGCATAATCCGGTCAATCCGCATTGGTTCAATCGGGACCGGTTCGTCCTGTCGGCCGGCCACGGTTCGATGCTGCTCTACAGCCTGCTGCATTTGACGGGCTACGATTTGCCGCTGGAAGCAATCAAGCAGTTCCGCCAGTGGGGCAGCATCACCCCGGGTCATCCCGAACACGGCATGCCCCCTGGAGTGGAAGTCACCACCGGGCCGCTCGGTCAGGGATTTGGCAATGGCGTGGGCATGGCTATCGCCGAAGCATATCTCGCTGCGCGATACAATCGGCCCGGGTTCGAGATCATCAATCATTTCACTTACGGACTGGTCAGCGATGGCGACCTCATGGAAGGCGTGGCCGCCGAAGCCGCTTCGCTCGCGGGCCACCTGAAGCTCGGGAAGCTCATCTATCTGTACGATGACAACCGTGTCACGCTAGCGGCATCGACGCAGCTTGCTTTCACTGAAGACCATGCCCAGCGGTTCATCGCGTATAACTGGCACACGCAAGCAGTGAAAGATGGCAACGATCTGGAAGCTATCGACCGTGCCATCCGCGCGGCTCGCCAGGAAACAGAGCGCCCCTCTCTGATCCTGGTGCGGACGCATATTGGTTATGGTTCGCCCCACAAGCAGGACACCTTTGCCGCGCACGGCTCGCCGCTGGGTGAGGAAGAGGTGAAGCTGACCAAACAGAATCTTGGATGGCCGGTCGAGCCACCGTTTCTCGTACCCAAGGAAGTCGAGGAACACTTTCGCCGGGCCATCGACCAGGGACGTGAAGCCGAAGCCGAATGGCGCGAGAAGTTTACCGCCTACGAGAAACACTTCCCGGACCTTGCGGACGAACTTCGGCAGCTTATCAACGGAGAATTGCCGCTGGGTTGGGATGCAGACATTCCGCAATTCCCCGCCGATGCCAAAGGCATGGCTACCCGCATCGCCTCGGGACAGGTGATGGAAGCCCTCAAATCGAAACTGCCCGGCCTGATCGGCGGCTCGGCCGATTTGAATCCGTCCACCCACACCGAACTGAAAGATGCGGGCAATTTCGAGAGCCCCGAAATGGCGATCGGCGATCTGCAGGGTTCGTCCGGCGGCGGCTGGAGCTATGCGGGGCGCAACCTTCAGTTCGGCGTGCGCGAGCACGGCATGGGCGCGATCTTGAATGGCCTAGCCGTGCATGGCGGCATCATCCCGTTCGGCGCAACCTTCCTGACCTTCTCTGATTACCTGCGCCCGTCGATTCGGCTCGCAGCATTGATGGGCGTGCAGGTCGTTTACGTGTTCACGCATGACAGCATCGGCATGGGCGAGGACGGCCCGACCCATCAAGCCGTCGAGCAGGTTGCGAGCCTGCGGGCCATTCCTAGGCTGATTGTCATTCGTCCCGGCGACACCAACGAGACGGCCGTGGCCTGGCGCGTCGCAATTGAGACACGAGACCGGCCGGTGGCTCTGGTTCTGACGCGACAAAACGTGCCGACGCTCGACCGGAAGCGATTTGCATCCGCGGAAGGTCTGCGTCGCGGGGCCTACATTCTGGCCGAGGTGCCCCAAGTCACACCACATTTGATCCTCATCGCCAGCGGATCAGAAGTCGGCCTGATCGTGGCAGCGGCACACAAGTTACAGGAACAGGACATCCCCGTGCGCCTCGTTTCGATGCCGAGTTGGGAGTTGTTCGAGGCCCAATCCCGTGAGTACCGCGACTCGGTGTTGCCGCCGCCTGTCCACTCGCGACTCGCGGTCGAGGCGGGGGTCTCGCAAGGCTGGCACCGCTACGTGGGTGACCGAGGTGATGTGATCGGTGTGGATCGCTTTGGTGCTTCGGCGCCGGGGCCGGTCATGATGCGCGAATACGGATTCAGTGTGGAAAATGTGTGCCAGCGAGCGCTGGCCTTGCTCAAAAGAAAGGATGTCTGATTCCATGACGGTGCTTCCAAGGACACCGAAACGCATCGGCATCGCCGCCGACCACGGAGGTTATGACCTGAAGGGATATTTAGCCCGGATGTTGCACGAAGCCGGCTACCAAGTCCGTGACTTTGGCGACGGCCGACCGACGCCAGACGATGATTATCCAGATTTTATTGTGCCTTTGGCGCGTGCAGTCGCTCGCGGAGAGGTGGATCGCGGCGTGGCCATCTGCGGCAGTGGTGTTGGTGCGTGCGTCGTCGCCAACAAGGTACCGGACGTGCGGGCCTGCCTGATCCATGAAACCTTCTCGGCGCACCAAGGCGTCGAGGACGACGACCTGAACGTAATCTGCCTGGGCGGCCTTGTAGTCGGCCATGCGCTCGCCTGGGAGTTGGTCAAAACATTCCTCGTCGCGCGATTCAGCGGGGCAGAACGTCATCTTCGTCGCCTGTCCAAGGTGGCGGAACTCGAAAACAAGCAGAGAGCAACATGAAAAACAATCCTTTGCAGCAATTAGGAACGCTCGGCCAATCCATCTGGCTGGACTACATCCGGAGAGATCTGATCGCCAGCGGCGAACTGCGGCGTCTGATCGAGGAGGATGGACTGCGAGGGATAACCTCGAATCCATCCATCTTCGAGAAGGCGATTGTGGACAGCCACGATTACGACGAGGACATTCGGGCCATGGCGCTTCAGGGACAAGGCGCTAAGGCAATCTACGAAACCCTTAGCCAGCGCGACGTGCAGAGTGCCGCCGACGAGTTCCGGCTTCTCTATGACAGGACTGACGGCAAAGATGGATATGTCAGCCTGGAGGTTAATCCCCACTTGGCGCACGACGCCAAAGGGACGACGGAGGAAGCCCGCCGGTTGTGGGCCGCGCTGAACCGGCCCAATGTCTTCATTAAGGTCCCAGCCACGGCCGAGGGGCTGCCCGCCATCCAGCAACTGATCAGCGAAGGAATCAGCGTCAACGTGACGCTGCTCTTTGGCTTGCCTCGTTATCGCCAAGTGGCGGAAGCTTACATCGCCGGCATCGAAGCGCGGGTGGCCCAAGGCCAGCCGGTAAAACACGTGGCCTCAGTAGCCAGCTTCTTTGTAAGCCGTATTGATGCGATGGTGGATTCGCTGCTGGATGAACCCATCGCGCAAGACGACAAGAAGGCGGAACTCGCGAAACATCTCCGCGGTCAAGTGGCCATCGCCAGCGCGAAAATGGCGTATCAGACCTGCAAGGAGATCGTCGGCAGCGAACGCTTCAGGAACCTGACTGCTCAGGGTGCTCGCACCCAGCGACTGCTCTGGGCCAGCACCAGTACCAAGAACCCGGACTACAGCGATGTTAAATACATCAAGGCCCTCATCGGACCGGACACGGTCAACACCGCCCCGCTGGAAACCCTCGACGCCTACCGCGACCACGGCAAGCCGAGAGCCCGGCTCGAACAAGGTATCAAGAAAGCCCGCTGGGTGTTGGAGCGACTGCCGAACTTCGGCATCAGCATCGACAAGGTGACGCAGCAACTCGAAGACGAAGGCGTCGAGAAGTTTAATAAGCCGTTCGACAAGCTGATGGCGACCTTGGCGCAAAGGTCCCCACCCCTTGTGACGAGAGAGTCATGAAAGTCAGTTCTTGTGCAGGAAAACCACCGCAGCCAGGGATGCTGGTCAACGTCCCAAGGCTCATCACTGCGTATTATAGTGAGATGCCTGACCCTTCGGTTCCGGCACAACGGGTTCCTTCGGAGGCAAATCCATGAGCAAGCAAAAACGGACCGGCACAGATATGGAATCGTTGATGGGCACGCTGGCAGGCAAGGACGGTGCGACTCGCCTGAAAGCAAGGAAATCGTTGGTGGCGCTGGGGAAACCCGCCGTCTCTTCCCTCATCCAGGCGTTGCAGAATTCCAGGTCGTACCACCTTCGCTGGGAAGCAGCCAAGACGCTCGGTGCGATCGGCGATACCAGAGCAATACCATCGTTGGTGAAAGCACTCGAAGACCGCGACACCGACGTGGCATGGTTGGCTGCCGAAGCATTGAGAAAGTTCAAAAAGGCCGCTTGGCCGCCATTGTTAAGCGCGTTAATCGAGCGAGGGGCGGATTCTCGGTCACTGCGCCAGGGAGCGCACCATGTGTTGCGGAATCAGAAAGAGAAAGGACTCAACGATGTGCTCGCGACTCTATCGAAGGATTTAGAATCCATCACATTTCCAGAATCGGCGTCATTAGCTGCGTACGACATTCTGAAGCGAATGAAGGCAGAATCATGAG
>Ga0180434_10003503_pt1 | contig 19946 bp, 11 predicted proteins | sample SS_ome_7_FD_132453 | JGI IMG/M metagenome (GOLD analysis project Ga0180434, IMG submission 132453) | Hypersaline lake sediment archaeal communities from the Salton Sea, California, USA - SS_1_D_2 metaG | ecosystem: Environmental > Aquatic > Non-marine Saline and Alkaline > Hypersaline >...
GCGCCTTCAAGAGCATCGGGCATTTCATCCGTTACGCGCTGCACCAGCTCAATCCCACCTATTACCTCATAAACGAGGCGGGGGGGATAGGCCACTTTCTCCCCAACTACGAGAAGATGCTCGAGTTGGGGGTATCTGGCTACCTGGCCTCCATCGAGAGCAAAGAAGGAGATATCTACGACGCGGTGCGTATCGCCTGTGAGGGGATCCTCGCCTTCGCTCAGCACCTGGCGGACGAGGCGGACAGGCTTGCTGATAAAGAAGGCGGCTCCCCACGCAGCAAGGAACTGAGGGAGATTGCCCGCATCTGCCGCAAGGTGCCCGCCGGGCCGGCGGAGACCTTCCAGGAGGCGGTACAGTCCCTCTGGCTATCCCACCTGGCCGTTAATCTGGAGAGTTTGAACTCCGCCGTCTCTTTCAGCCGCGTGGACCAGTACCTGTATCCCTATTATGAGAGGGATATAACTGAGGGGCGACTTACCAGAGAAGAGGCCAAGGACATACTGCTGAGCTTCAGCGCCAAGGCGACCGAGCACCTCTTCCTGCTCTCGGAGAGGATCAGCCAGTTCCACGGCGGCTACCTGGTGGTTCAGGCGGCCATCGTGGGCGGTATGGACCGGGAGGGGAAGGACGCAGTTAACGACCTCACCTATCTCTTCCTGGACGTGATGGAGGAGGCCGGCCTGCGCGACCCCAACTACCATGCGCGCGTGCACGACGGCTCTCCCGACGAGTACCTGCGCCGGGTTGCCGAGGTGGCCAGGGGGGGCAACGGGGTACCCGCCCTCTACAGCGACGAGGCCTCTATTGCATCCCTTCTCTATCACGGCTATCCCGTGGAGGAGGCGCGCGATTACGGCACGGTGGGCTGCGTTGAGCTGGCCCTGCCGGGCAAGAGCTTTTTCTCCACCGACGCCGGGCTTTTCAACCTCGCCATCTGTCTCGAGTTAGCCCTCAACCGTGGCCGCCGCTTCGGGCACATAAGAAGGGCAGGAGCGGCTACACCTGACCCGTCCTCTTTCAAGAGCATGGACGCGGTGGTGGAGGCTTTCAGGCAGCAGGTCTACTACGTGGTGGACAGGATGATAAAGGATCTATGCGTGGTGGAGGGAGGAAACCGCGATTATCACCCCACCCCCTTCTCCTCCATGCTGGTGGATGGATGCCTGGAGTCGGGCCGGGACCTCACCGAGGGCGGGGCCCTCTTCAATTCCAGCGGCGTACAGGGAGTGGGACCGGCGGATGTGGCCGATTCCCTGGCCGCCCTGGACTATGTGGTCTTCCGCGAAAAGAAGTCCACCATGGCCGAGGTGATCGAGGCCCTCAAGGTCGATTTCGAGGGATACCCCCGCATTCAGGCCGAACTGCTCAAAGCCCCCAAGTACGGCAACGATGATCCACTGGCGGACGAATACGCGGACCTGGCGGTGCACGTCTTCCACGACGCCCTCTCCCGGCATCGCAACACCAGGGGCGGGCCTTACGTGCCGGGATTCTACTCCGTTACCACCCACGTGGCCTTCGGCAGGCAGGTAGGGGCCCTGCCCAGCGGCAGGAAGGCGGGGCAGCCCCTGGCCTCCAGCCTGGGCCCGGCCAACGGCAGCGACCGCAAAGGGCCCACCGCACTGCTGCAGTCGGTGGCCAGGGTGGATTCAAGGTTGATGCCCAACGGCTGTGCCCTCAATCTTCGCTTCGATCCTCAGAACATGGGCGGGGAGAAGGGCACGGAACTCCTCGCAGGGCTGATACGTGGTTATTTCGCCCAGAGGGGGATGCAGATGCAGTTCAATATCATCGACCCCGACGTCCTGGAGGACGCCCACCGCCACCCCGGCAAGTATCCGGGTTTAGTGGTGAGGGTGGCCGGCTACTGCGCTTATTTCGATGACCTTCCCTCCTCCGCCAAGGAGGAGATCATCTCCCGCACTCGTCTCAGAGTGGACTGAGATAACCCAGTAGGTTCATGCGTCTTCCGCTGCCGATGCCGTGAAGAAGAAGGTGGAGCCCTCTCCCGGCCTGGAATCCACCCAGACCTTTCCGCCCCATCCTTCCACCGCTCTCTTCACGGTGGAGAGGCCTATTCCCAGGCCGGTCACTGTAGCCGACCCGAAACGCTTGAAAGGCATGAATGCTTCCTTCTGTGCTTTCTCGTCCATGCCCTTTCCGTTATCTCGTATGTATAAGGTGACGATATCTCCCGCCCTTTCCGCGTCGATCTCTATACGCGGCTGGGGACTGTCCCCCAGATACTTGATAGCGTTCTCCACCAGGTTAGTGAATACCTGGCGTATCTTGTATTCATCTACTAAGATAGCGGGCAGTTCTCCAAGCACCACCTCGATGCCCCCGCGGTTGATGGCCTCCGCCTGCTCCAGGAGAACCTCTCTGACCACCTTGTTGGCGTCGATACGGGCGACCCTTCCCTCCGGCTGGCCGGCCTGGGCGTACTGCAGCAGGGATTCCGTCATCTCGTCCAGTCGCCGCGAAGCGTAGATTATATTGTCCAGGTATTCCCTCATCTCCTCCTCGGTGGTGTCGTCGGATTGGATCAACTGGGCGTAGCCCTCGATAAGCGAAAGAGGTGTGCGCAGGTCGTGGGAGACGGAATAGGCGAAAGCGTCCAGCTCTACATTACGGGCCTTGAGCTGCTCCTCGATCAGCTTGCGTTCGCTGATGTCCCTGGAGTTGATGATGATACCGTTCACTGAGGGATCATCGAGCAGGTTGTTGACGATGGCTTCGTGGTGATGATAGGAGCCGTCCTTGTACCTGAAACGGTTCTCGACGAATTTCGGCACCCCCGGATTCTTTATGATGAAATCCTTGATTATTTGCATTTTGTGGGCATCCTCCGGGTGAAGGAAGTCAAGGATGCTTTTTCCATAGGTATCCTCCGGCCTATAGCCGGTGATCCTCGCCGTGCTGGGGCTTCCCCAGCGAAGGGTCAAGTCCTCGTTGAGGATGGTCACCATATCCCCGGCATTCCTTATAAGGGATTTGTAGTAGAGCTCGCTCTGGCGCAGGGCTTCCTCAGCCTTTTTGCTGTCCGTGATGTCGCGGGCGACGTTGGTAATGGCTATTATGTTGCCGTCTTGGTCATGAAGGGCGGCGCCGGTCACTTCGCAGATCAAGACGGAACCGTCCTTCCTGGTGAAACGGAGCTCGTCGCTGACGGTTTTTCCCTCGGAGAAGAGGCTCTGTAGATCGAATTCCGTTTCCCTGAAGTCATCCGGATGGAGTATGCCCACCTCCAGTACGTTTCGACCCAGGAGCTCTTCCTCGCCGTATCCGCACAGCTCGCAGGCCTTTTTGTTGATGCCAATGAGGGTCAGGTCCGGAGTGTAGGTGAAGATGGCCTCTCCCAGGTGGTCGTACATCAAGCGGTATCTCTCCTCCGATTCACGCAATTCCTCCTCCGCTCGTTTGCGTTCGGTGATGTTCGAGAAAACGGCCATTGTTGCGGTGAGCTTGCCGTCCTCATCGAGCCTGGGCGATGCGGTAACGCGCAGGGTGCGCCTTTCCCTGTCCGGCCGGGTGATCACCACGTCGTAGGTGCTTTGGGTGCCGGTTTCGCGTAGCTTTGTCTGCCCTCGTAACAAGGCATAGTTCTCCTCATCGGTGAATTCCTCCAGGCTGCGGCCGATGAGTCCACCCGGGGGGACCCCGAAGATAGAGTGCGCTGCCTGGTTGGCGAAGATGAAGCGTTCCTGCCGGTCGACCTCGCTGATGCCCACCGCCTGGCTTTCGATCAGGGCTCGATACTTCTCCTCGCTGTCCTTGAGGGCTATCTCCATTCTCTTACGATCGGTGACATCCCTGCCGGTCAGGATCACCCCGGCCACGGCGGGATCTTCCAGGAGGTTGATCCCGATGGTCTCCAGTGAGTGCCACGAACCGTCTTTATGGCGGTAGCGGAACTCCCTTTTCTGGGTGAAGCCGGGGGTTTTGACTCCCTCAAGAAAGCCACTGAGCAGGCTTTTTGAATCGTCGGGATGAATGAAATCGAAGATATACTTGCCCGTCAGCTCCTCTGGTTTATAACCGGTCATCTTCTCCACCGAGGGACTGATATATTTCACCATGGCATCGGCGTTGAGCAGGGCCACTATATCCAGGGAATCTTCCAGAAGGGTTTGCAGAGGCTCTATGCCTCTTTCCAGCGCTTTTTTCATCCGCCTGCGCTCCTTATCCGCTGTCTCCAGCTCGGCGACGCGCCGGCGCAGTCCCTCCAGCTCATCCAGGAGCTGCTCCTTTGTCTTATCGTTTTTTTTCATCTGTCGAACCCCAGAAGAGTGACCGCATTTTCCAGAAGAATAACGATATGCTCGTAATCGAGCAATGTTCGGCATCATATCAAGCCGAAAACCGTTCATTCAACCTCAAATAATATTATCGGCCTATTAAGTATTATTTTCACCCCTTGCTCGCAACTAGATCGATATTCATTTTACCCCGGCTGCGAACGATTATATTCAAGAGGCCATGTTAGACTCGATTCAACAAGCCCTTGAGAGGGAGGTTGAAAGGCCATGTTCAGTTACATCTATATGAGGATACTGGAGTCGGCGCCTCAGAGGTACGACAAGGGAATAAACCTGTTGTCCCTGGGACAGGCGGACAGGACCATCGACACCATAGTCTCCTCCTATATCCGGGAGGGAATGAAGATCCTGGATATAGGATGTGGTACGGGGACCCTGGCCATCGAGGCCGCGAAAAAGGGAGCCGAAGTGGTGGGCATCGATATCTCGGAGGAGATGCTCTCCGTGGCCGGAGAGAAGGTTCACGCGCAGGGCCTGGAGGGGGCCGTCGAACTGGTCAACATCGGAGTTCTGGAGATGGATGACCGTTTCGATGAGGGAAGTTTCGACTGCGTGGTCAGCACCCTGGTCTTCAGCGAGCTCTCCAGGGATGAGCGGGCCTTCGCTCTGAGGGAATGCCGCCGTATCCTCGAAGATGACGGTACCCTGGTGATAGCGGATGAGACCAGGCCCGGGGATACGGCAAAGAAAGCCCTTTATTACCTGGTGCGCGCCCCCCTGGCCCTGGCTACCTATGTTTTCGCCCAGACGGGCACCAGGGCGGTACCGGACCTGGAGGGACTGCTGGGGGCCTCGGGGTTTAAGATCGAGGAGTCGCGCAAGAGCATGCTGGATGCCTTCACCCTGGTGGCCGCGGGTAAGGGGGAGGAGCCGCCGGCTTACCACGGCGCCCTGGAGGCCCGGGTTCCTGGGTGGAGGAAGGCGGTCGAGCCCATCGTTGAGAATCTCTTTCGCTGGTTCCCCTTCCCGGTGGAGACCGGTTTAAGGCGAGTGGGGGAACCGGACCGGAACAGCCCGGTGTTGGTTACCTGTAACTACAGCCTGACGGAGAAAAGGTTGAGAAAAGGGCTGGGGGATCTGGATTGCTATCTTGTTCTGGCTCCCACCAAGGGCATCAATAACTGGTGCTCGTCGGCTGGCGGCATATTCAACGCCCATGGGGTATACTCGGCCGTCAAGGCCAGCCGTATAGGTGACCTGGTGGACCATCGCCGCCTCGTTCTCCCCCAGCTCAGCGCCCCAGGCGTGAACTTACGGGAGGTCTCCAAGCTCACCGGATGGAAAGCGCGGTTCGGCCCCGTTTTCGCCGAGGACATCCCCGCTTATATTGAGAACGACCACCATAAAGCCCCGCACATGTATATATACGAGTTCAAGCTGGAGGCAAGGCTGGACCTGGTCGTATCCATGAACTTCCAGTATTACCTGGCGGCGTTGATCTACCTGGCCCTGTTCCGGCGCAGGAAGATCGCCGGCTTTAGCGCGCTTTTCTGGTCGCTTACCTTCACCGATTTCCTTTTCTTCGATCATCTGCCCACCAGGTACGGCTGGACCAAGGCCCTGCTCAACGGGGGCTTTTTCAGCCTGGCTATCGCAGCCTATTATCGCCTAGCGGGTAGGAACAGCGAAGATACCTGGAAGAGCGTTGCTCTCTGCATGGGGATATCCGCTATGCTGGGCATGGACCTCGCCGGCATCACGGGCGTGCTCAGGGACGAACCCTTGATGCTCCTGTACAAGCTGGGCATCAAGAAGCTGGGCCCCTTTAACGTTCATCCTATGGAGGAGCCCAGCCTGGATGAGGACAAGTGCGTAGGCTGCGGGAGCTGCTACGATGTCTGCCCACGTGGCGTATACATCATCGATGAGCGGGAGAAAAAGTCCAGGGTGATGGATATAAGAGCCTGCGAGATGTGCAGGGCCTGCGTCGATCAATGTCCCGAGGGCGCCATCACCATCACCCCATCTTCAAAGATCCCATCTTCAAAATGTCGCTTACGCGATACAATCACCTGCGTGCTTGATTTCATGAATGTTGAGGGTTATAATGCCTACGCCCGTATTTTAGAGCGTAATAGGCTCTCCGAGTTCCGTGACCTAAGGCCTAGAGCTACGGCACCGGACCGATAGGGTACAAGCGGAAACGCCTGTGCCTCCCGTGTTTGGAAAGGAGAGGGAATTGCATGGGAGAACCAGCTCGTCCTCTCCGGACGAGCTTTTTTCGGCCCACAAGGCCCCCAGGATAATCACCATCTCCGGGGCCAATAAAGACATCGGCAAGAGCTCTCTCGCCGCATACATGGCCAGTCACTGCTTTTGCTGCGCGGGAGTGAAGGTGTCCGTTCACGAAATACAGCCCGAGGGAGAAGTGGTGATCGAGGAACCACAGCCGCCGCCTGATTTCAAGACGGATACCGCCCGCTTGGTCCAGGCTGGGGCAAGCCCTGTCTTCTGGGTTCGCACTACCAGGGCCAGCCTCGTAGAAGATGTAAGACAGGTGTTGTCGCGCATAGAGACCCCGGTGGTGATCTTCGAGGGCAACAGCGTTTTGGAACACCTGCAGCCTGATTACGCCGTCTTCATAATGGGCCCCACCTTCGATAACTTTAAACCCTCCGCTTTCGATGCGATCAGGAAGGCCCATACGGTGGTGGTCAACGGTAAGGAGGGCCTCTCGGGAGAGCGGGTACTGGAGCTGGAGAAAAAGATAAAGGATAAGAATCCAGAAGCCAAGATAATCGTGGTCAGTGAGATGGGCAAAGACAAAGCCTGGGAGATAGTGCTGTCCCGGGCAGCGGGAAGACTTGGAGGTGAGTGTATGGCGGCCGAGGCATCCGAAGAATTGAGAGAGGCGGTCAAGGCCAAGTCGGAGGAGGGCCGAATAACCTGCGCTGTGGCCCTTAAGCTGGCCAAGGACCTGGGCGTTCCGCCCATGGAGGTAGGAAAAACCGCAAACGAGCTGGATATAAAGATCAGCAAGTGTTCCCTGGGGTGCTTCTAGAATAGGAAGCTGGTTATCCAGGGATATTGAAAGAAAACACCATAGATTTTGAACTTTGAAAAAATATAAGAACTTACCTCCGAGCTCCGTTCCTAAGGCCGCTGGGCTATGGATATGAGCCGGTAGGGTATGAGGGGAAACCCCCATGCCTCCCATGTTTGGAAAGGAGGTGGCACCGCGCCCGTAGATGCCCGCCTCTGGCGGGTTTTACTATGATCAGGTTTTTCCTCCCACACCGCAGGAGGGGGGTTGCCGTCAATCCCCCTCCTTCGGAGGAGGGCGATGCAGCATAGATCGAAGGAAGGAGAAAGCATGTACGCGAGAAGATTCTGGATATTCATGATCACCCTGGCCTTATTGGCAGCGCTGCTTATCTGCGCCATCGGGTGCAGCGGAAACGACACGCAGCCGGCCGAACCGGACCAGTCTGAGAGGAGCGACTTGATCCTGGCCACCACCACATCCACGCAGGACTCCGGCCTCCTGGACCAGTGGGTTCCCATGTTCGAGGAGTACAACCCCTACTCTGTGAAGGTCATCGCCGTGGGCAGCGGCAAGGCCATGCAGATGGGCCGGGAGGGCGAGGCCGACGTGATGCTGGTGCACAGCCCGGCCGCCGAGGAGGAGATGGTGGCCGAGGGATTCGCCGTCAACCGCAAACTGGTCATGCACAACGATTTCATCATCGTGGGTCCGGCCTCGGATCCGGCCGGCATCATGAACGCCGCTTCGGCGGCGGAAGCCTTCACCCTTATCGCAGACTCCGGTTCCACCTTTATCTCACGCGGCGACGAATCCGGCACCAACAAAAAAGAGCTTACTATATGGGAGGAAGCAGGCATAGAGCCCCAGGGCGAGTGGTACGTGGAGAGCGGCAAGGGCATGGGTGACACCCTGCGCATCGCCTCGGAGGAGGAGGCCTATACCCTGAGCGACAGGGCTACCTATCTCAATCTCAGCGACAGTATAGAGCTGGACATCCTCTTCGAGGGAGACGAGATCCTCAATAACTACTATCATGTCATGGAGGTCAACCCCGATGAGTGGCCCGACGTCAACAACCAGGGCGCCGTGGCCTTCTCCGATTTTGTCACCGGCAAAGAGGCCCAGGAGTTTCTCCTGGAGTTCGGGATGGACCGCTTCGGCCAGCAGCTGTTCTATCCCGACGCTCTTTAGATATATGTAATAGAATACGCTGTATATCAGGGCCCCGGTGAGGGTGCCGGGGCTCGCTTTCCGGTGTCTGCAGAAATACGTCAAAGGTGGTTTTGAACATGGGAGATATCTGGGATGGTTTTGTAGAGGCCATTAAGTTGATCATCACCTTCGATCCCTACGTTATGAAGATCACCCTGTTCACGTTGTATGTATGCGGTGTTGCCACCCTAATAGGCATGCTTGTGGGCATCCCCCTGGGCTCGGTACTGGCCCTTTACCGTTTTCGCGGCCGCCAACTGCTGGTTACCCTGGTGAACGCCGGCATGGGGCTGGCTCCGGTGGTGGTGGGTCTTTTCGTCTTCCTCATATTAAAAAGGCGCGGCCCATTGGGATTCCTAAACTGGCTTTTTACCCCCAAGGCCATCGTCGTGGCGGAGCTGATACTGGCCGTGCCCCTGATAGCCGGGATCACCATGGCCGCTCTCCAGAACGAGAACCCCAAGATACGCATGCAGGCTCGTTCTCTGGGCGCGGGGGAGGCCAGGTCCGTTCTGACCCTACTCAGGGAGACCCGCCTGTCCCTGATGGCCGCGGTGATAGCGGGCTTCGGCGGCATCATCTCCGAGGTGGGGGCGGCGATGATCGTAGGGGGAAACCTTCTTAAAGGCGGAGAACCATATACCCGTACCCTGACCACGGCCACCGTGCTGGAGATCGGCAAGGGTAACGCCACCCAGGCCATCGCCCTGGGCATAATCCTGCTGGCCATCACCATCCTGCTGGTCTACATAATGACCCTCATACAGCAGGGCGGCCTGATGAGCCAGCCGGTCAAGGTGGCCAGGAACCTGTTTACCCGCCGCGGCGGGGAGGCCTCGGCGTGACGCCCTTTCTGTTCATCGATGGACTGCGGCATTCCTACGACGACCGCCAGGTCTTGAACGTGGATGGCCTGGAGGTTCATGAGGGGGAGATCCTGGCCGTGGTGGGGCCCAACGGCTCCGGCAAGAGCACCTTGCTGCGTATGGTCAACCTGCTTGAGGAGCCGACGCAGGGCGATATCACCTACTGGGACGGCTCCCGCCTCTCCGAGATGAACCGCAAACAGAGGAGGGAGCTGTCTCGTCAGATGGCTATGATCTTCCAGGAGCCCCTCCTCTTCAAGCGCACCGTTCGGGCCAATATAGCCTACGGCCTCAAGATACGCAGGATGGATGGGGAGGAGAGGGATAAACGGGTGGATAAGATGCTGGAGAGACTGAACCTCGAGGAGTTTGCCGAGCGAGACGCCCTTACCCTCTCCGGCGGCGAGGCCCAGAAGGTCACCCTGGGAAGGGCCATGGTGCTGCGCCCGCGCCTGCTTTTACTGGACGAGCCCCTGGCTTCCCTGGATGTCCCGACCAGGAAGATGCTGCGGCGGGATATATCCAGACTGGTGCGGGACATGGGAGTCACCGCCATCTACGTTACCCACGATTATCACGAGGTGCTGGAGGTGGCCGACCGCCTGGCCGTCCTCCTGGACGGTAGACTGCATCAGGTCGGGAAGCCCAACCAGGTCTTCGGGCGTCCGTCCACGGAGGAGGTGGCGGAGTTTCTGGGCGCGGAAAACCTGCTGGAAGGCGAGGTCAAGGAAAACCGGGAGGGCATGGCGGTCATCGAGGTGGAGGGCGTGGCGGTGGAGGCTCTCTCAGATATTCCTGCCGGGGCGAGGGCTAAACTTCTCATCCATCCCGAGGAGGTGACCCTCATGAGCGACGCCGGCGAGGCCGGCACGGCCCGCAACCGGCTGCCGGGAAGGGTCACCGAGGTGAATGTGATGGGCGCCCTGGTGAAGGTGGGACTGGACTGCGGATTCCCGCTGGTGGCCTACATAACCCGCGCCTCCCAGGAGGAGATGGATATCGATAAAGGCCGCAGGGTAACCGCCGTTTTCAAGGCCACCTCCATCCATGTGATGCCCTTTACACAGGCCGGAGATGGAGCCGCATAACGCCTCCTCATAGTGTAGAATTAACCCATGTTGAAACGGAGAAAACTACTTAGACTCACACTTTCCGCCCTTATGGCCTGCGCCCTCCTCCTGGTCTCGTGGAGTTGTGTGGGAGCGAAAGGCCCGCCGGTGGTCCTTGCCGCCACCTCGGTGCTGGAGGAGACCGGAATCCTGCAGGCATGGGTCGATGATTTTCAATCCAGGTCCGGATGGGAAGTCGAGGTGGAAGCTGTTCCCGACATCGATGCATTACAGGCGGCCCGTTACGGGGAATGCGACGTGGTTATCACCCATCTGCCCTCGCAGGAGGAACAACTGGAGAGATATGGTTACGTGGAGGGCAGGCAGGAGGTGATGCATGACGATTTCATCCTGGTGGGTCCCCCCGATGACCCCGCCGGCACTAAGGAGGCCGAGAACTCCCCGGAGGCCTTCCTCAAGATCGCCGAGGCCCAGCAGCCCTTCATCTACCGTACCGATGGTTCCGGCACGTCCTTCAGGACGCAAACCATATGGGCGACCACCGGTGTTGAGGATTTCGGGGACTGGCTCATCGAAATCGAGGAGGGGATGAAGGATACCCTTCGGCTGGCATCGCTGGATGGGGCGTACACCCTCTCCGACCGCAGCAGCTACCAGCAGATATCCGGGGAACTTGACCTGGAGATCCTGTTCGAGGGGGAGGAGCTGCTTGATAATCCCTACCATGTCATGGTGGTGAGCAGCGCTGTATATCCCGACACCAATAGCGAGGGGGCGCTGGAGCTGGTGGATTACCTCCTGAGCGAGGAAGCCGGGAAGTTCTTCGAGTTGGGCGCGTGGAAGCCGCCGTCCGATAAGGATGGAAGCGAACCTGACGAAGCGGGAGGAGGTGGTGGTTGATGCTGGCCGTGGAGGAAGCCAGGCGAAAAGTATTGGAGTCCGTCAGCAGGTTGGAGATCATCGAGGTAACTCTCTTAGAGACCCTGGGCCTTACGCTGGCCGAGGAGGTCACGGCTAAAAACGACATTCCACCCTTCGATAATTCAGCCATGGACGGCTACGCGGTGCGAGCAGAGGACCTGGCCGGTGCAGGCCCGGAGAGCCCGGTAAGGCTGGAGGTCCTGGAGGACCTGCCGGCTGGTTACCATACCGAAACCCGAATAGGGAAAGGACAGGCCATACGCATAATGACCGGGGCGCCGGTTCCCGCTGGAGCTGATACGGTGATCCCGGTGGAATCCACCCGGCCTGAAGACGATACAGTGCTGATACTGGAGGAGCTCTCCAAGGGTTCACATGTCCGCCTGGCGGGCGAGGACGTGCGGGACGGGGATACGGTCATCGTGCCGGGCCTGGTAGTAGGACCGGCGGAGATGGGCATGCTGGCCAGCCTCGGCTATAGCCGGGTCCGCTGCTTCCGCAAGGCGGTAGCGGGGATCATCGCCACCGGAGACGAGCTGGTGGGTGTGGAGGAGAAATTGACTCCGGGCAAGATAAGGGATTCCAACAGCTATACCATGTACGGCATGGTAGTAAGGGCGGGAGCTGAGCCCAGGCTCCTGGGGGTGGCCAGAGACGACCCGGCTATCCTGGAGGGCATGATCGGGGATAACCTGGACGATGTGGACCTCTTTATCACCAGCGGGGGGGTCTCGGTGGGAGATTACGATGTGGTCAAGGATGTCCTGGCAAAGCTGGGCGAGATGAACTTCTGGAAGGTGGCCATGCGTCCCGGAAAGCCCCAGGCCTTTGGGCTTATCGACGGCGTACCCCTCTTCGGCCTGCCCGGCAATCCGGTGTCGGTCATGGTCTCCTTCGAGCAGTTCGTGCGCCCGGCCATCCTCAAGATGATGGGGCGAAGGGAGATCTTCCGCCCGGAGGTGACCGCGGTGCTCGACACCCCCATAGGCCGTAAGACCGGCAGGGCGGAGTTCATAAGGGTTATCGTGGAATGGAAAGAGGGACGTTATCATGCCGGCGTCACCGGACCGCAGGGGAGCGGCATATTGAGGTCCATGGTCGTGGGGAACGCGCTGGCCATCCTGCCCGCTGACGTCGGCCGCATGGAACCCGGCGATGAGGTGAGAGTCCAACTCCTCCACTAATGGGGCCGGGCCCCCTCATTCCATAAAAATCGGAGAGCCCCAGTGGAATAGGAAAGCATGTTTCATTTTTCTGTGGAATGTGGATGCCCGACCCCGTCCGCTTGGTTCCTTACTCTTTGCCCCGAGTGATGTAAAATAATGTTTATAGGATCGGGGCTACAAGGCGATAATAATAAGGGCAGCATTAGCACTTAAATCAAGCTTGGACAAACAACCTTTAATCGGCTGTTGAGAACTGCCGTGATTTCATCGGGGTGCGAAACATGGTAAGCCGAAAGCAAGCCCGCCGGCTCTTCTCGAGTTTGCGCTTCAAGCTGCTGCTTATGATCATTCTGGTTGTCCTGTCCATCCTCGGTCTGGTTCTATATTCAGCTTTCGAGCAGAGGCGGAATAACGCCGATAACGCGCACAAAGATATGCGGCAGCTTAGCGATCTCGTCGCCGCGGAACAGGAACAACTGGTCGAAGGCGCACGTCAACTCCTGACCACGCTGGCTCAAATCCCCGAGGTACGAGAGGCCGACCTCGCCGCATGTAAGAAGATTTTCACCGATGTAGTAGAACAGACATTGCCCTACGACAATGCATCTCTGGTGGATCTCGAGGGAAACCTGCTTACTTCCGCCTTGGATCCCGGAGGCCCCGTAAACGTTATCGACCGCCCCTATTTCCAGCAAGTGCTGCGGACCCGCGATTTCACGACGGGGGATTACCTGATAAGTAAGGTTACCGGGACCCCTATAATGCTATTCGCTTACCCCCTTTTGGACGAGGAAGGCCAGGTCTTCGGGGTTGTGAGCACACGGATCAATCTGGGCTGGTTGAACGAGTTCATAGCCGGGGTTGAGCTGCCGCCGGATTCGGAACTACTGGTGGTGGACAGGAATGGTATCGTCCTGGCCCGCAATCCCGATCCGGAGGGTTACGTGGGGCAGACCCTGCCGGAGGAGTCCTTCGTCCAGGCCATTATCGACCAGCCGGAAAGCGGGATAGTGGATATCGAGGGATTGGACGGAGTCAGGAGGTCATATACTTTTTCTCCGCTCTTCGCCGACGAAGAGGGGAACGCCGCCTACGTGATCATAGGCTTCTCCGAGGAAGCCATCTACTCCGAAGCCAACCGCATCCTTACACGCAATCTGATAATCCTGGGATTATTTACGGTACTCATCCTGATGTTTGCCTGGGTATTGACCGAGGTTTTTGTTCTGAGACGGATGAAGACGCTCACGGGGATGGCAGAACGCGTGGGAGAAGGTGACCTCTCCGCGCGATCCGGGCTTTCCCATGATTCCGGTGAGCTGGGACGGCTGGCTTGCTCCTTCGACGACATGGCCGGGTCTCTGGAGCTGAGGAGCGAGGAACGCGATCGAGCAGAGGAATCCCTGAAGGAGAGCGAGGAGCGTCTGGCCGGCATCGTGGAGACGGCCCCCGTAGGCATTGTCATCGTGGGACGAGACGGCGGTATCTCCTTCGCCAACACAGCCGCCGAGAAGATCCTGGGGCTGGAACGCAGCGATATCTCCGGCCGCACTTATAACGACCCTGACTGGAGGATCACGGCCGTGGACGGCGGCCCCTTCCCTGGCGAGGAGCTACCCTTCTCCAGGGTCATGGCTACGGGGAAAGAAGTGCGAGGCCTCGAACACGCCATCGAGCACCCCGACGGCACACGCATAATCCTCTCTATAAATGCTGTCCCCCTTCATGATGCTGATGGTAATATTTCTGGGATGGTCGCTTCTTTCAACGATATTACCGAACGCAGGCATGCGGAACAGGAGCTGCGGGATAGCCGGGCCATGATCGAACGAATTATCGACACAACTCCCAATATCATATACATCTTCGACCTGCGCGAGAGCGGAAACGTCTATATCAACCGCAACATATATACCTCGTTGGGTTACTCCCCCCAGCAGGTCCAGGAGATGGGGGGTTCGATCATAGAGAAGCTTGTCCACCCGGACGATCAGGAAAAGGTGGTTGGATTTTACGATAAGTTCGATACCATATCCGACGGAGAGATCCTCGACCTCGAGTACCGCCACATTACCGCTGACGGCGAGACCCGCTGGTTCTACTCCCGCACCACCATTTTTTCCAGGGATGATGAGGGACGCCCCCTTCAGGTCCTGGGCGAGGTCCAGGACATCACCGAACGCAAGCTGGCGGAGGAGAGAGCTAAGAGCCTCAACCGTTTCTATTCAGTACTGAGCGCGGTTGACAGGGCTATCGTCAGGATTCGCGAACCGGTGGAACTCCTGGAGGAAGCGTGCCGCATCGCCGTTGAGCAGGGGCTCTTCAAGATGGCCTGGGTCGGTATAGTGAATGAGAGCAACCGTTTAATCGAGCCCGTCGCCTGGCATGGTGTAGAGAAGGCCTATATCGACGGCATCCGCATCAGTATCGACTACGTGCCGGAGGGATACGGGCCCACGGGCACCGCCGTCCGCGAGGGGAGACCGGTCGTCTGCAACGATATAGAGAATGACCCCTATATGGAGCCCTGGCGCGATAAAGCCGCGAGGCAGGGCTACCGTTCCTCGGCAGCTTTCCCGCTGCGCTCGTTGTCGGGCGTTAATGGGGTCCTTAGCGTCTATTCCCCCGAGCTGGGTTTCTTCGACGAAAAGGAGATATCCCTGATGGAGGAACTGGCCTCCGACATCTCCTTCGCCCTCGAGTCCATCGAGCTCGAGCGCGAGCGCGAGCAGGCCGAGGAGAAGCTACAGCGGGGCGAAGGTTATCACCGGTCTATAATCAGGAACGCTCCCGATATGATCACCATCCTCAACGGCGATCTTACCTTCCGCTGGGGGAGCCCTTCAAGTGGAAAGATCACCGGTCACGCGGCCCAGGATATCTATGGAAAGAGCGTGTTCGATTACATACATCCGGATGAAGAGGAATATACCAGGGACGCTCTGGATTTCATCGTGAATAATCCGGGTCAACCCGTGCGGGTCGAATTCCGTTTCAGGCACGAGGATGGTTCCTACCACTATCACGAGGGAACCTTCAGCAACCTCCTCGACGATCCCTCCGTGCGGGGCATCGTCTGCAACACGCGCGACACCACCGAGCGCAGGGAAGCCGAGGAGGATGTACGCCGCGCCATGGAGCGCCTGCTGAGCTTGCACGAGATGGACACGGCCATCCTGGAGGCGCGTTCGCTAGAGCATATCGCGCGGACGGCGCTTAAGCACCTGCGCCGCCTGATTCCCTGCCGGCGCGCCGGGGTAGTCCTTATCGATATGGTCTCGCAAAAAGCGGAGATCCTGAGCTATGACGCCGACAGTGCCACCTCCATCCGGCCGGGCACCACATTCTCTACCGAAGGGGGTATCCTCATCGAGGGATTGCGCAAGGGCGAGATGGGGATTATCGAGGATATCGACTCCATACGGAATCCGCACCCCGTCTATGTACAGCTTCGGGCGGAGGGTATCAGGTCGGGACTTTATCTCCCCCTGACCGCACATGGTGAGATAATCGGTCTGCTGAGTATAGAGTGGGACAAGCCGCGCTCTTTTTCCCCGACCGATATGGAGATCGAAATAGGCAGGGAGGTAGCATCGCACCTGGCCGTTGCGCTTTACAACGCGCGCCTGTTCGATGAGGTTCAACGTCATGCCGACCTACTGGAACAGCGGGTCGCTGAACGCACGGCCCAGCTCGAGGCGGCCAACCGGGAACTGGAGGCCTTCAGCTACTCCGTCTCTCATGACCTGCGCGCTCCCCTGAGGGGGATGGACGGGTTCAGTAAGGCATTGCTGGAGGATTACTCCGATTCCCTGGACGAGCAGGGAAGGGATTACCTCAACCGGGTGCGGGCGGCCAGCCGGAGGATGGCCCGGCTCATCGACGACATCCTGGAGTTGTCCAGGGTGGCCAGGTTCGAGATGCGCGCGGAGGAAGTGGACCTGAGCGGCCTGGCGGGCGAGACCGCCGAGGAGCTCAAGAGGGGGGATCTCAAGCGGGACGTGGAGTTCGTTATCCAGCCCGGGCTGGCAACGGTGGGTGATCCCAGGTTGCTCGCTATAGTCCTGGGGAACCTCCTGGATAACGCCTATAAGTTCACCGGAGAGAAGCCCAAGGCCGCCATCGAGTTCGGCGCCGAGGAGCGGGAGGGGAAAAGGGTCTACTACGTCAGGGACAACGGCGTGGGCTTTGATATGTCCTATTCGGAAAAGCTCTTCGATGCCTTTCAGCGCCTTCACACCGAGGATGAGTTCCCCGGCACCGGGATCGGGCTGGCAACCGTACGGCGGATCATATACCGGCACGGCGGAGAGGTGTGGGCGGAAAGCGAGGTAGGAGAGGGAGCCGTCTTCTATTTCACCCTGTCGCCCGGGCGGGCACCCGAGGCGTGATGGAACATAGGCGGATAAAGTAAAGGAGTAAAAAGGGATTTTATGGGTATTACTAGTAGGAGGCTATGATTACGGCGATACAATAAAGGGCATTCACCTCGTCGAGCGAGAAGGGGGGGTAAGATGATGGAGGAAAAGACCATCTTGCTGGTGGAGGACAACCAGGACGATGTGGACCTGACCTTGCGTGCCCTCGAGAGGAACAACATCATGAACGAGGTGGTGGTGGTTCGCGACGGGGCGGAGGCCCTGGAATACTTTTTCGGCACCGAAGAACGACAGGGATGCGCCGGCGGCAAAATGCCCGAGTTGGTGCTTCTGGACCTGAAGCTGCCCAAGGTGGACGGCCTGGAAGTGCTCAAGCGACTCCGCGCAGACGAGCGGACCCGATTACTCCCGGTGGTGATCTTCACCTCCTCCAAGGAGGAGAGAGATCTGGTGGAAGGCTATAGTCTTGGGGCTAACAGCTACGTGCACAAACCGGTGGATTTCACGGAGTTCGCGGAGTCGGTGAGCCGGCTTGGCATGTACTGGCTGCTTCTCAATCAGCCGCCGCCGCATAAGGGGGATTGAGTATGGCGATACCCCTTCGAGTGTTGATCGTGGAGGACTCCGAAGACGACGCCCTTCTGCTGTTGAGGGAGCTGGCGCAGGGGGGGTACGATCCCGTATACGAGCGGGTGGAGAAGGTGGAAGATATGCACATCGCCCTGACGGAAGGGCGGTGGGACATCATCATCGCGGATTACCGCATGCCCCTCTTCAGCGGCCTGGCCGCCCTGGAACTCCTGCATGAGACGGGACAGGACATACCCTTCATCATCATATCGGGCACGGTCGGAGAGGAGATCGCCGTTGAGGCGCTGAAGCTGGGCGCCCACGACTATATCATGAAGGACAACCTGATCAGGCTTATCCCCGCCGTGCGCCGCGCGCTGCGCGACGCGGAGGTACGCTGCGAGTACCGGCGGGCGGAGGAGGCCTTGTTGGAGAGCGAGCTGACCTACCGGGAGCTCGCCGAGAGCATAAGCGATGTCTTCTTCGCCATGGACGAGGATTTGAGGTATACCTACTGGAACCGCGCCTCGGAGGAACTTACCGGCATCAGCGCCGAGGATGCGCTGGGAAAGATCATTCTCGAGATCTTCCCCGATGTGGAGGAGACGGCGGCGGAGGAGGTCTACAGGGAGGTACTCGAATCGGGCCAACCCCGCAGCTTCGTCACCCGCTATACACTGCGAGGAGAAGAGTACTTCTTCGAGATAAGCGCCTATCCCACCCGTAGAGGCCTTTCCGTCATCGCCAGGGATATCACCGGCCGCAGGAAGTCCGAGGAGAGGTTGGCGAAGCTGAACCAGTGCCTCTTGAACCTGGGGGCTGACCCCCTGGAGAACATCGAGAGGATCGTGGCCGACGGGTTACAGATACTGGGCGGCGTGTTGATGAAGTACTGGAGGTTGCAGGGAGAGGCGTACTCCTGTTTCACGGTAAAAAGCCGCCTGGAGAGGTACGAAGTCACTGAAAAACGCATTCCTCGTCCCGCCTTCGAGGAGCTTTTTCTGTGGGCTTCCGGACCGATAGGCGCCGGTGATGAGGGGGCGTCCGCTCTCGCCGAAGTGGACGAGGACATCAAAAGATACGGCATAAGGTCGGTGATCGGTTTCCCGGTGAGTATCAGAGAGGAGATCATCGGTTGCATCTGCCTGTTAGACGAAGCCGAGGAAGACTTCTCCCGGGAGGAGGTGGAGATCGTGGGCATGCTGGCCCGTGCCATATCAATTGAGGAGGAGAGGTGGATCGATGAAAAGGGCCTGCGCGACTTCATCGAGATAGCCTCCCACGAGCTGCGGCATCCCATCACCATTATGAAGGGCTACGCCCTCACCCTGAAGGAGTTGGAGAGCAAGATGGATGAGGAGATCCGGGCGGAGACTCTCGAGTCAATAGACCGGGGGGCCAATCGCCTTAACCACCTCTTGAATGAACTCCTGGATACCACGCGGATCGAGAGGGGTAAATATGTCATCCGGAAAAGGGAGGTCGCCCTGCGGGTAATAGTGGATGCCGCCCTTATAGAGGCGAAAGCAAAGCATGAGGACTCTATTTTTTCCGTCCGCTTGAAGGAGGGGATCGATACGCTGGAGGTTGATCCCAAAGCGGTGTCGCAGCTGCTGGAGGCCTTACTGGACAACGCGGCCAAGTTCTCTCCCCTGGGATCGGAGATCGAGATCGAAGCGGAGCTTGATGGTGAAAGGGTGGTTATCTCCGTTCTCGACCGAGGCGAGGGCATACCCGATAATGAGCGGGAGAAGGTCTTCCAGCGCTTCTATCAGGTCGGCGACGTGGAGTATCATTCCGTTCCCGGCATTGGCCTGGGCCTGTATATCGCCAAGCAGATCGTGGAGGGCCATGGCGGGAGGATCTGGTATGAACCCCGTGAGGGGGGCGGCTCGGCCTTCCGATTGATCCTTCCCCTGAGCAGCAGGCCGTAGCCCTCCGCAACCCAGTGGGGTCAGCCCCTTGCATTACACATCGTTTATCGCGGATAACATGGTGCCTGTGCCTCCACATTCGGAAATGCGGAGGCACAGGCACCGTGCCGCCGCGGACGGCGGCGGCGCTTACGCGCTACAATCAAACGAGCGTTGATTCTTGATTCCTGTAAAAATAGATAGTAAGATAGAATCCATCGGTCATATTTACTAGCCACATAAGGGGGAAGAACCATGCCGGATTACGATGTAGTGGTTATCGGAGGCGGCATAGGTGGGCTCGCTACAGCAGCTTTGTGTCAAAAAGCTGGTTTAAAAACCCTGGTATTGGAGCAATCCGAACGTATCGGCGGCTGCTGCTCGACCTATGAGACCGAGGGCTTTCATTTCGACGTGGGGGCCAGCGTTTTGGAGATGCCCCATGCCTTCGAGGAGCTCTTCAGGCGCCTGGGGATGGACAGGGAGAAGTACATTCCCCTGATCGAGGTAGATCCCATCTACGATTATTGCGACCTCGAAA
>Ga0180434_10003506_pt1 | contig 19942 bp, 30 predicted proteins | sample SS_ome_7_FD_132453 | JGI IMG/M metagenome (GOLD analysis project Ga0180434, IMG submission 132453) | Hypersaline lake sediment archaeal communities from the Salton Sea, California, USA - SS_1_D_2 metaG | ecosystem: Environmental > Aquatic > Non-marine Saline and Alkaline > Hypersaline >...
AAAGAAAGTTAAGCCTAAAGAAATTAAAAAGAAACAGGGTTTTTTCAGTAAATTATTTAAGAAGAAAAAAGAGGTAAAGAATAATGACTTGGATGAATAATATAGGTTGGTTAGTTATTGGTTGGTTAATAGGAACTGTCTCTACCTATTGGTTTTTTATAATCTATGCAAAATACATGGATAAAACTAAAAAGGAAGCTGCGATTAGTGTAGCTAGAGAAAAATGGCAAAAATAAAAATAAAATATAGTGAATTAAACAAAAAAAGCACTAAAGAATTATCAGAAATTCAAAGTGGCTTAAAGCTTCTATTAATGAAAAACCCTATGAATCTTAAAGGCGGTCAACTAGAGAAAGGAAGAAATATAAAAGAGGAAAAAAGAAACTTAGCCAGGGTAAGCCAGATATTAAATAATAGAATAAATAAGATGGTGAAAAAATGAAAACCAAAAAAAAGATAATATTAATTAGCATATTTACCTTAATTATATTCTTTGCCTTTGTTGGAGTAATGGTTAAGATGATTTCAGAAAACGGTAAATGTATAGATGATCCTTTTAGTTATTCTGCAAAGAGGCTAAAAGAATCCGGTGGCGATTATATTTGCGGTTGCCAATCAATAGCACCTAATCTTCTAGACTTTACATTTTCAGAAGAAGGAATAAAAATAATTGAGCCAGAGGAAAACTATTTTAATGCTTATAATTTTGATCTTGATATAGAATAACAAAGGGGGTTTTATAAAATGACAGAAGAAAATAAAAAATCTATAGAAACTTTAAAAGAAAATGTTTTATTGTTAGCCAATAAAATAGATAGTTTAACAAATAAAGTTAATGAGATCGTATTAATTCTTAACGAGAATAAAATATGTCAAAAGCTACCTATAGAATATCTATTCCAGGAAGAAAATTCGGAAGAATCTAAAGAAGAAAATGAAGATTCAGAAGAAGATGATGAAGAAGAAGAGGAAGAGGATGAAGAAGAGGAAGTAAAAGAAACTTCTAAGGAATAAATATATTCCTAACTTATTATATTTTATTTTTTTAAAGCGGTGTAGTCTAGCTTGGTTAAGGCGCTGGTTTCATGAGCCAGAGATCATAGGTTCAAATCCTATCATCGCTATTTTTATTTAGAAAGTTTGTCTTTCAAGTGTTCTTTACTGACTTGTGTATAAATTTGGGTACTTTGTAATGAAGAATGTCTTAAAACCTCTTGAATTTCCCTTATATCCATTTCTTTATCTTTTAATAAATGCGCCCCCCATGAATGTCTTAATCTGTGTGGGTGGACAACAGTTTCTTTTATTGGGTTGCCTTCACTATCTAATTTAGTGATTCCTGCCTTAATCCCGGCCTCTTTAAGCTTATTTTGCCATGTTCTAGACTTATTCTTTAATTGCATAGCTGTTAAATTCTCACTGCCTCTAATAAATAGTTTAGAATCAAAAGAAGTCAAATTCTTTCGACTTCTAATATATACAGCTATCCTTTTCATAAGTGAAGGCGGCAGAATTGCTATTCCTTCCTTATCTCCTTTTCCGAAAACTCTACACTCTCCCATTTTAGAAGTGTCTTTTTTCCAGGAATCCCAGTTAAAAGAAAGCATGTTTATTTTCAGAAGTTCACCCAGTCTAAGACCACCGTAATAAGTAATTAAGGCCATAAGTTTTAACTGTTCTGTTTTTAGTGCTGCTTCTATTAAAGGAATTTGTGAGTGTGGAATAGGTTTAACTATTCTAGTTTTCTCTCTCCCAGTAAGCTTAGGGAGTTCTACTTCTGCAATTTTTAGCCTGGCCTCTCTTGAAAGTCCTAATTCTGAATAGTTAACCATTAAGAATTTCTGAAAATTAACTAAAAAACTTCTTCCTATGCTATTCCTATTAGTTTTATCAGAAAGAAAACGGCTTACTGTTTCCTGGTTAAAGACTTCAAAATTAAATTTATTAAAATAATAAAGATATTCATTTATAGTTCTCTCTTTAAGTCTTTTATTTATTAGCCAGTTTTCAAACTTTTCTAAAGGGATTCTCATTCTAATAATATTCCCCCTATAAATTCTGAAAACTTTGTTTGTATTTTATCTCTAAATTTATTGTTAAATTTAAATTCTAAGAATAATATGCCTATCCCACATATAATAATATATATTAATAAACTTATTAAATATATAAAAATTAATTCCATTTTAAATTCTTTCTGATCCACATTTAAAACAATTTAATTCATCATCAGGTTTTTCATTACTACCGCACTTTTCACATTTTAAAAAAAAATTATCATTCTTTGTTAATATAAAAACCATTCCAGATGAAAATCTAGGAATATTTTTAAATTTACCAATACCATTTATCTTTTTTATTATAAAACCATTTGATTTAAATATATTTTTTGCTTCTTTTAGGGTTGGACAATAAACATGAGCAGGATCGTCTCTCGGATTTCTAACAATTTTTAATAATGATTTTATTGAATTGGGATTAGGTAGCACCACAACAAAAACCCCGTTTTCCGATAATAAGCTTTTTACTTTACGACAAACACTATTAATATCTTCAACATGTTCTAAAACGTCCGTCGCAACTATAGAATCAAATCTTTGACTTGTGTTAAAATCTTCAATTTTTTTACTTAAAACATTTAACCCTTTTGAAAGACATAATTTTGTTGCTATTTTTGACATTTCTAGACCCATTGAAAACTTAAATTTATATCTAGTCTTATTTAATAAATATCCATCACCACAACCAATATCCAGTAACGATTCGCCTTTTAGATATTTTTCTATAATATTACAAGTTCCATATCCGCCTTTATGATTATCTATATATTTTTCTTTTGTATATTTTTCGTTATCAAATTTCATCTTGTCAACACCGCCATTATAACTATTGTCAAAAATACTATTATCGATAAAATTACCAATTTTTTAGTTTTCATCTTTTAAATTCTCCATAACTAGTTTTCTTTGTAGTTTCTATTCTTCTTTTTAATTCCTGTACCTTTTGTTCTTTATTCATTTCTTTTTTCTCCTTCTAAAAAATATGATAACCAAAACCACAAGTAATCCAACATGCCAGTATTTAATCAAAACTTTTGATAGCGCAATAAGCAACATTCCAAAAATATTAAGAAAGAAGGCTGCTATAAAAGCAGAAACAATAGCTATTATTATATAAATAGAATAATCCTTGCCTCTATAATTTTCTGAAACTGTACTGTTAAATTTCATTCTTTTACATCCTCTAAAATCTCATTACGTAATTTGTTAAGATTAATATTTATTCTTATTAAAATGATGTTTAATACTAAACATACTAATCCAATTATTCCAAATAATAAGCTATTATGTTCAACTACACAGTTAGTCATTCTCCAAACACCTCTTTTATAATTTCTCTTTCAGCCTTCTTATGTTGTGGCTCTTCTTGAGTTGTTGTAGTTAAACATTCAGAAATAATATTATCTATATCCTCTGGGCGTTTTGGATTCTTATTCATTATGATACTCTCCGTTTGCTACTATCCAGGTATTATTATAATAATAAATATCATGTCTAGAGTTATTTATATAACACCTATGTTCGCCAGAAATGCCACCTGTAAAATAATAATTACCACTATTATTTATACATGCGTTTTCTGCAGTCTTTCCTTCCAAAATAATTTCTTCATAAAAATTATTATTTATTTTAAGTAATCCATCAAGTATACTTATTAAAGAAATTGCTAGACAAATAATTAAAATAAATGCACAGGAATAAAGAAATAATTTCTGTTTATTCATTGCTGCATATCTCCACTAATTTAATAGATCCTTTATTAGCTTTGAAACACCAATCGTTTCCTGTTCTCTTCCTTAATCTTTCGCACTGTTGGACAGCTTGAATAAGCGTAATGTCTGTCATAATAAAACTAGGCACTCGGAGTATTTAAACCTTTCGCCTAATGGTAATTAGGTGTAAATAGACTAAAAGGATGGTATAATGTTATTTATTTCATCTTGTATCTTATTATGGAAAACCTTTGTTTCTTGTTGCTGTAAGAAATCCCTCACTGTTTTATCTATACCATTGTCTTTAAGCATACGATTGAGTGAGGCGTTTATACTGCTATCTTTCTTTCCTTCTAGTAGGCAGAGTTGTCTTATGCCTTCACGTGTTAGTTTTCTCTCAATTAATAAATTATAGACCTTCCGCAAAAATGGGACTTCTATATTACCATTCTTTTCTTGTTCTGTTAAAAAGCTTTCATTTCTCTTAGTTCTTTTGATTTCTTTGTATAATTTCTTTTGTTTAGGTGTCACATCACCAAAGAATAAATATCCTCTAAATGTGCTAAGCTTATGATATGGCGGTCTAAAGTTAGGGTCTTTCTGCATTCTCTTAGACCATGACCCTTCAATCTTAGCATTATACTTAGCGTCCCATCTATCCTGGCTATAAAGTCTGCCTTGTAATGGCATGTGAACAACAGCTATCCCTCTCTCTATTATATGTAAATGAATAAAATATAAATCCCTCAAATCTTTATCAAGACTAAAGAAATTTGGAATAGCACTGGCAAATACGTTATAATTATCCCTGTAAGCCGTAAGAATCTTAATTAACTCTTGTTGCCCTTTGTCCTGGAAGTCTCTTTTATATCCAGAATTAATAGCTTCATCGTCCCAACATAGATTATATTTCTGATATTTTAACAGTTTTATCACATCTTCCCTATTATATACTTGATGTTTCCAGGGGTCAAAGCATGGAAATCTATAATATATTTTATTTACACAAGTCGACTTTCCATTCCCTCTATCACCAGAAACAGCCATATTCCCATCAAATTCGTTAGCCTGTCTACCTAAAAGAACGTCTACAATATCTTTAATAGTCCAAGTTATAGCTTTCATATTTAACCTCTCGTCTTAGCGTCTTCCATTATTTGTTTTTTATAGGCCTTAGGATCAAATTCCTCTTTATCTGTAAAGATCAAGTGATTTTTATTTAATGGTTCATTTAGCTTAGATTTAATTTCTATAACATAATCTAGAGTTCTATAATAAAGCTTCTCGTGAAGTATAACTATTTTATGTCTTTGTTTTGTAATTATCTTAGAAAGTGCAGGAATTAAACTTCTAATACCTTTTAATTCTTCTTCATAATCTTCTAAAGTTGCCCTAGTGCCTTTGGCTTTCATGGCAAACTTGGCATTTCCGCACAGCTTTATAAGTTCATTAACAAGTCTTTCAAATCCAATAAGTTTTAATGTGTCTAAAGGAATCCCAAAATTTTCTAAATTTTCTATTAATGTATCATATCCGAAACGTGCTATATTCTCGTAATGGTCGCAGAAGTCAAGAGGTTTCATAATCTTAATCCTAGAAAAGTCACTCGCCACATTCCAGTTCCCGGATTCTGAAACATTATAACCCTCTTCTTTTTTGAAAACCATAAAATAAATTAGATATAGAAGTTTATAAATTTTGTTAACAAAAGAAATATTTATAAAGTTAAGAATCTTCTTTTTAGCATGATAGAGAGGCCATTAGACTTATTAAATGAATCAAAGGGGAAACAAGTTCTAATTTATTGTAAAGAGGGTGAAATCTTTTCTGGCGAACTTCTAGCCTTTGATATTCATATTAACGTAGCTTTAGACGATATGCAAGAATTAGACAGAGAAGGAAACGTTAGGAAAAAATTAGGACTTTCATTTATTCGTGGAGATACAATTAAATATATTTCACCTGGAAAAAAATGAGGCATATAGATAGTAAAGACGTCTGGTATGTAGCAATCTGTTCGGCTATATTGAGCCTAGCTGTTCCTGGAATTTTAGAATGTTTTGCGCTTCTAGTTGTTTCTATTATATCTTTCATTATCTATATTTTTAAAGCAAATCAAGAAATTAGAATATCTAGAATAGATGACCTAAATAATAGAATTAGAAAAACAAATAACCTATTTTTAATGTTAAGTACTTTAGATGAAAATTTAAAGAAACTTGAAAAACCAAAAACTCCAACTAGAAAAAAAACTTCTAGCAGAAGGATTAGAAGAAAATGAGTTATAAAATTGTAGAAGTCGAATGGGAAGATATTACACATTTAAACCGATCTATGGATATTAAAGAAATAGATAGCCACGGGTTATTATCTTTCAAAAATATAGGATATTTAATAAAAGAAGATGAAAATTTAATGGTTTTATGTTCTAGCTATGTTTTAGGTGTAGATAACGAAAAATATACGACAGAAGATTCTTTCAGAGATATATTAATTATTCCCAAAAGAATGATAAAAAATATAAAAAGATGAAATACAAAGATGTTTTTAAAAAATGGTGGTTTTGGATCTTAATTATAGGTTATTTCTTATTTGAAATATTTATTCGTATATCAATTTCTGGAAGTCTATTTATTGCTGAATACTTAGGAATCTTTATAGGATCTTTCATAGTAATCTTAATTTCATATTCAGTCATATTCATTATTGTAAAGTCCTGGAAATCCATATTAAAAAAAGTTACAAAAAGATAATTATTTAAAGTTTAATTCTTTAGAGATTTCATGAATAGATATAAAAAAATTGGTGCTATTTTATTCTTTAGCTTTATCTTATTATCAATGCCCTTACTTCTAAATAGGGATATTCATATATTCGACGGTGAAGAGGTTTCTAAAGATTTTAATGTATGTGACGAACAGCCTTTATTCGGTTTAAAATATCAAAACTGCGATTCTATTGAATGTATAAAATTCCATGAAACTATAAAGGCTAAAATAAAAGAGGATTGTAAATAATGGTAACAAAAGAGCAACAGAAGTTAATTGACATCGCAAGAGGCGGAAAACCATTAGGTTTAACTCCTATTGAAAAAGCGACTGGGATTACTTTTGAGAGAGGAACAGGGACTGTTATAACAACACCATCTACTTCTAAAAGAACTTCTGGGCGAGTTTCTAAAGTGGAAAGAGCCGCAAAGGTAGAAGCTGCTAAAAAAGCTGCTGCAGAAGAGGCCGCAAGAAAAGCGGCAGAAGCAGAAGCAAAAAAAAGGGCGGAAGCTCAAAAAGTATTACAAAAGAAAAGAGCGGCAGACTTTTTAAGACAACAGCAAGAAGCAAGAAAGAGGCTACGAGCGAAGATACAAACAGAGGCGGCCAAAAGGGCATTATTATTAGTTAAAAAAACTGGCGATATTATAAAAAGACAATCAGAGACAAAAATAGGAAAAGAAGTTATTAGGGCTGCGGATTTTGTTTCTGGTGGTAAAATTGAAAAAAAGAGGCTAGAAACAGATAGAGAAGAAATACAAAAAGATATAATAGAATTTAATAAACAGTTTGGCAAAGGGGAATTGTCAGAATCAGATTTTAAAAAGGCAACAACAAAGTTAAAGTTATTAGAGGGGAGAGAGAAAAGATTAAAAGAACAGGAAGAAAAATTTGAAAAATCTACTAAAAAGAAGATCGGCGAACTAGTCTGGGGAAAAAGCCAAATAGAATTAACCTCAAAAGATAGAAAAGAGTTATTAGATAACATAAGAGAAAAAGAAGCTAAAATAAAAAAAAGAAGAGCAGAAGGCAAAGGAACAAAAATATTAGAATCTAGGCTAAAATCAGATATAGAAAGCCTAAATAGAGGATATGTGCCAATAATCGCAGGATCACCACCACCTATAATCCCGGCAGGAATCCCCTTAACTTCTAAGCCAACTAATATAAAATTTATTGGTAAACAAACAAGACAAGGAAATATATTAAAAACGGATTTATTGTTTACCCAAAACGGAAAAACTATCGGAGTAGCAAAAGGAGCAACACTAGTTAAAGGAAAAACAGGATATACTCTAACAAAAGGAATCGCCGGAGAACAAAGTATTAAATTTCCAACAGGAAAAACTAAGTATACAAGTATTAAGAGTTTTGTTTCTAAAGAGGCAGGAAGACAAGAAGGGTTAAAATTAAACGTTGGACAAAGATTAGATTTATTTAGAGAGGCTAAAAAAGTTGGAACAATAGACGTTATTAATAAGAATCTAGACGCATTGACAGATTTAGGAATAGGCCAAGTTTCAACTATAAAAGGAGTAAAAACTCTAAAGACAGGAATTAAATTTCCTTCCGGAAAAATTGTTCAAAAGCCTGTTAAAATAGATAAAAATACATTCGCTTCTATCTCCGCCATATTTAAGAAAGGGGACATTTCTAAAATTGTAGGAAAATCTATTACTTCTAAAGGTGCTAAGGCAGATTTCTCGGGTATAATTATAGGAAGTAAAGACGCAACAAAAACACTGAAAGGCCTGTCTTCTGCTCAAAAAGTACAATATCAACAGGCCTTAAATAAAGTACTTGGTGCAACTGCGGCCGCATTATCAAAAGCAGATAAATTAAAGGGTGTTACAAAAGCAGCTAAACTAGTGGCGGCAAGTGCAACAATAGTTCCAAAAACTGTTACTGCTAAACCAACTGCGCCATTAAAAGCTATAACTCCAAGGCTAAAAACTATAACAAAGCAACAAGTTTCTACAGGAATAAAACAAGTTAACCAAGTAGTCCCATCACTACAAAAGGCAGCTACTATAACACAACAAAGAATAAAATCAACTAGGAAAGCTTTAACAAAGGCAGTTCAGTTACAAGCACCGGCAGAAGAAAAAACAAAGCTAAGACAAAAGATAAAGGCTTTACAAGATACCCAAACAAAAGTTAAACAAAGAGTTAGACAGGCTCAAAAAGCCAAACAAAAATTAAAACAAGCACAAAAAACTATACAAAAACAGCAATTAAAAAGCGTTCAAATAAGTAAAGCGGCTGTTCCAAAAGTTATTAGAGTTCCAAAAATCCCGGCATTAATTCTTCCAGTACCAACAAAGAAAAAGAAAACAAGAAAAATAAGGAGAGTAGTTAGAAAAAAGGTACAAGGTTATAACGTACTCGCAAGACCAGTCAAAAAAAGAAAGAATCAAAAAAAGCCTAAGCCAGTAAAAGTCAATAAAGTTCCTTTAAGAAAGACAAGAGCCAAAAATTTAAGAAATTATATAACAGATACTTCACTTTCCAGAACTGCAGATTTAAAAAAGACAAACAGAAAACCAAAGAAACCAGTATTAAAAGTTCCGGCGGGATATGCTAAAAGGACTAAAAACAAATTTAGAACTTACAAGATAGTTAAAGGAAAGAGGGTTCCATTAAAAAAAGGTCGGGTTATAGAAAAAAGAACAAAATTATTAGACACACGTCAAGAAAAAAATAAAATAACTTTGAGAAAAAGACTAAAACAACTAGAAAAGAGATCAATTAAAAAAAAGAAAGTGAAAGGGGGTATTAAAAAAAATGCCATTAAAAAGAAAGAAAAAAACAATAAAAGAACTTCAAGCAGAACTAAAAAAAATAGAAGAAAATAAAAAAAGAAAAGAACTATTAAAAAAAGTTAGGGAAGCTAAATATGGTTCTATAAAGAAAAAAGCCAAAAGGGCTTACGGGACTTTCTCTAGCAATATCATAAGAGAGTTCGGATAATTACAATTTTTTATTTTATTTATTTTTAAAGAAACGATAGGTTTAAATAATTCTGTTAACAAAAACATCTATGGAAGGTGAAGATATTTTAAGATCATTAAAAGAAGAGGCCGCAGAGTTAAGAGATAAAAATACACAACTCAATACAGCCCTTTCTTCTTCTGCTTACCAGGGTCAAGAAGATCCTAACGTAATCCAGTTTCAAGTAGATACCGGAGAAATGTTAGGAAAGATCGAACATTTTTTGAGAGGAGAATATATAGCAGTAGATAAAGACGGTAATGAACATTGGTCTAAACCCATGAAGGTTATTAAGTTAAGAAATAAAAAAACTGGCAAAATAAGAGAGAAAAAAGTAGTAGACAACGATTTAATTTTGTTCAATGATTATGGTGTAAATTCTATTATGGCAATAATAGGAAATTACATAGACAAAAACACAATTCTTTCATGGTACGATGAAATGAGAATTAATGAAATATTGGCAGACTTAGGCGATGAAATGGCAAATTTCATTTATTGTAATTATGAGAAGATGGGAATGGATACAGAGTTTAAAAAAACAAGATTTTCTTTAATCGTAATAAATATTCTACATATAATAGAATCTGCTTATAGAAGGGCTTTGAGAGGTAAAACAATGGAAGACATAAACAGCGCAAGAATATTTACTCAATCATCGAGCGGAAGAAGTCAAACTCACGGTTCTAATAAGAAGAATTTTAATTTATTCAAGCCTTCAACATGGTAAAGTTTAAATAATTGATAGTGTTACAAGTTTCATGGGTGAAGATTTAAAAGAGAGTGAAATTGAATTTTTAGAGAGTGAAATTGAATTTTTAAAAACCAAGTATATTTCTATAGGCCTTTCAGATAGAGAGATAAGGAAAAGAATAGACCTTCATTTCCTATGGAAACCTTTAAATAGTTCGTATAACTGATTATAATATGAAATTTATTTCATACTTATAGGTGTAGGACTATAGAATTAGCAAAACGACCCAGTAAACCTGGCATTTCTTAACTCCTACACACCTTTATTTCTTGTGGAAATACTTTTAGAATAGAAATATTTAAATATGAAGTTCACATTATACCCCTATGAAACCCCCTAAAAAAAGATGTGAACTTGAAGAGGTTTTAAGGCTTCTAGTTCTGGGAAAAACAAAGAAAGAAGTACGTAAAAGAACAGGCTTAAATCCAACAGCTTTAAGTAATCACCTTCGGAGACTAGAAGAATTAGATAATATTAGAAGAGTTGGAAAATATAAAATAGATATCCTTTCAAGTTCACTTAATCACCCCAGGGTAACTAAGAATAAAGTTCACATAGGTTTTAATAAAAGAGGCCATGCACATAACGTCACAGCACATTTTCATAAAAAAATAAATCTAAAGGAATTGTCAAAAGTAAGACAAGAAGCAGAAGCAGGAATCCTAGAAAAATTAAAGTTCGGATCATTGAAATTAATAAGAAATGGTTTTACGATATGGATAAATAGCCACAATTTAACAATTTATTCAAATAATTCCTATTATTCTAATGATAGTCTTAAATCAAAGTTCAAAGCCTTAAGAGAAGTAGATAATTTAATACAAAATCTAATCTATAAATATGGTTTTCCAAAAAGTTATGGTATTGAAGTTTTTAGAGAACATTACGGACTAATATTTAACAAATTTGCTAATTGGTTACTTAAGAAAGGTAGAAAAATGTATGTTCAAGATAAAAAAGGAAAGTCTATTCTATGGGTAGATGATTCTAGGAAGGACGATATAGGATTAAAAGAATTTGAGGGAGAAGACCCTATTATTATAAACAACGCAGATACATTTTTTAGTTCACATGAAAAGCACAATTTTAAAGTAGACGCAGATTTCACACTAAAAGCAATAAGTGGGCTAACAAATGCTCAATTACAAACAGGAAAACAGTTAACAGAAACCAATAGACAGCTTTTAAAATATGAGGAACAAAATAAGGCACACCTAGAAGTAATCCAGGAATACAGAAAAGAAAGTATATCAAATCAAAAAGAAAGCAGGGAAAATAGAAAACTAATTAAAGAACTTCTAAACAAAATAAAAACGTAAACAAAATAGCAAGTTTATTAAAATACAAAAACTTAAAAATAACATGAAAAAAGGAAGTGTTTTTTTTCTTCTAGGAATTGTACTTTTATTTAGTTTAACATTTATATCGGCACAAGAACAACAAGGCGGCCAATTTTCAAAACAGGGAGCATTATATATGGATAGTGGAATAATAGTTAATACACTAGTCTACGATACTATTGAATTAAATAAGGATATATATCTTTATATGACACCATACGAACAAAGCGGGAAAACTTTAGATTCAACTACTGTGGATTGTAGGGTAGGAATAGTAAGTCCGGATGGATCAAGATTATATTTATTAGAATCAAACGATAATTTTACGATCATAGGAAACGATGATATTTGGGTCGGTCTTCTACCTGGAACTTTTTTAAATGAAACAGGAGAATATTTATTTAATTGGGATTGTCAAGGAACTATTAGGGGGGGGTATTTTAATAGTCATGTCTTAGTCACAAAAACAGGGGAAAATCTTGAAGAATCAGAATCTTTAATTTATTTAGCCCTAGCCTTCGGAGTTTTATTATTATTTTTTCTAAGCTTTTATTTTATGCTTTCCACACCATATTCTAACAAAGTAAATGAGAATGGAGCAGTAATTAAAATTACAAAATTAAAATATGTTAAATTAGCACTTATCCTTTTAACATGGGTTTTATTTACATGGTTCTTAAATATTTTAATAGGACTTTCTGACAACTTTGTAAGCTTAACAATGTATTACGGATTTTTCGGTTTTATATTCAAAACGATGAATAACCTAGCCCTTCCAGTAGGAATTTTAGTATTAATAATAGCTTTCTTTGAAATAATAAAAGATTCTAATATTTATGGGAACATTAAAAAGTTTGGGAGTGCTTACAAATGAGTAAAGAAAACGTAACCGCTAGAATAGGAAATGATTTCGAAAAAGAATTAGATGAAATAAAAAGAATCAGATTAGAAAAAGGGATAGACAAAAAGAAAAAATCAACGAGAAAATTAACAAATTTAATCGTGAAACATAGCGACTGGACTAAAATAAAAAAAGACACAATAGAGGTTAAATTAGAAAATGGAAAATAAGAAAGGAAGTTCTGTAGTAGGTTTCTTCATATTTATATTCGCAAGTCTTATAATAGCAATATTCCTAGGATTAGCTGTTTTTGGTTTTAACATATTCACAGAGGTTTTAGGTCAAGATGTAGACATAGGGCAAACAAACTTAAAAGATGTAACTGAGACGACCTTCGGACAGATGAATACAGGAATAATTAATAATGCAGATACAATAGGAATAATAATTTTATTCTCAATGATTCTAACAATGGTTCTTAATGGTTACTTTACCGGAAGCCAAAATCCAAAAGTTTTCTTTATAGTAGACGTTTTCTTACTGGCATTTTTCTTTATACCTAGCGTTTATGTTTCAAGAATATATAATGAATTTATATCGGCTTCCACAATTTTACAAGATACTTTTATTAATGTAATTCCAAAAACTTCTAAGTTTATGCTAAACTTACCTATTATAATTGCAGTGGCAGGAATACTAACAATAATTATAACTTATTCATCACTTGGAAAAAGACAAAATAAGGGGGACAGTGTAAACGTACAAGGTTTTTAAAATGAAAAAGATATTTATATTTTTAATTCTAGGACTTTTCTTAATTAGTTTAGCCAGTGCCGAAGTTGCAGTTATAACACATCAAAACGAGACATATGTAGAATATGAAATAGATAATGGAGCGTGGAAATGGCTTCCAGATTGGATGGGGGGAGAAACCTTAGGTATCTTCACGAAAGATTATTCAGAAAATTCTTTAACTAAATCTACGGCAGGGGGACACGGTGAATTTTTTGTAGAAAGCAAATTAATAGATGATATAAACTTTTATTATAGAAGTGGAGAACTGGCAAACGGAGAAATGGAAGACGTAAAAATTTATTACGCAATTCCAGAGAATATATCATACTCAAATAAAATTTATAATATAACTTGTCAAGAAAACGAGCCTTTAGAGAATGGAACAATAACAACAAGTTGTAATAAAGAATTTATAGAATACAATAATTACACACAAGAAGAATATAATTTTAAGGAATATAATGGAGAATTAATATTAGGAAAGTTTAAATGGAAATTAATAGCAAAGAAGCCAATAAATATAGATGTAGATTGGGTTTTAACCGTATTGGATACAGAACTTTTAAAATGGGACTGGTGGGATAATGATTGGGAATATAAAAGGAATATAACCGCAATGGACGGGACAATATCTTCTTTATATAATATAAGTTATTATACAGGAATGAAAAGCGATTTTAGTGATATAAGATTTATAGATTATGATACTGAATTAACAGAACTTAATTATACAATAATAAATAAGATTGATTCTTCAACAGCAATGATTAGAGTAGATAATGAAAATGAAACTGAAATATATATGTATTATGGAAATAGTGGAGCCAGTACAACATCTTCTTTTGATAATGTTTATTATGCTCCAGAAGCAGGATGGATTTTTGATAATGCAAACGCAGATGACGAAACTACAAATAGTCATGATGGAACAATAACAGGAGCGACATATACTTCTTCCGGATATATAGGCGGTGCCTATAATTTTGATGGTAATGATTATATTAGTATACCAGACGCAGCAAGTTTAAGATTTACTACTGATATGACTGCTTGTATGTGGTCAAAAACAACCGCTGCTAATGCTAATACTTATGCAGTAGGAAAATATGATCATGATACAGGAGATAGAGATTATGGTCTAGTAGGTGGTAATGGTGGAACTTTTCGATTTAATGTAGGCGATGGTTCTTCAGTACAGAAATCATATGAAACAAGTTTTGTTACAAATACAGGGAACTGGGTACATTTTTGCGCTACTTTTGAAGATGGTACAATGAAATTATATGTTAATGGTACAGAAGACACTTCAGTAAATAAAGTAACAGATAATATTTTAACAAGTATTCATGCCGGAACTAGTGACTTAACAATCGGAGCAAGATTAGGTAATAATGTACCGGAGAACTATTGGACTGGTACTTTAGATGAAATAAAACTTTATGATAGAGTTTTAAGTGCAACAGAGATCGAATATTTATATGAAGAAACAGCGCCAAGTTTTTCGGTCGGCGGGCAAGAAAATTTAAGTTCGGACAACCCACCAAAAATAGACAATCCTTTACCAATTAACGACACAACCTATACGACCACAACAACAGTTAATTTTAATGCTACTGTTTCAGATGATATTAATTTAGTGAATGTTAGCCTAAAGATAGATGGATTAGTAGACCAAACTAATTCAAGTGGTTTTAATAATACTCTATATAAATTTTCAAAATCTCTAGCAACAGGGGAACATAATTGGAGTTTATTAGCGTGTGATAATTCTTCGCAATGTAATGAAACAGAAACAAGAATACTAAATATTTCAATAATATCACCAACAATTACATTATATCAACCAGTAGATAGTCTAATATCAGACAACTTAACACACGATTTTATAGGGACTGTTTATGATAATACAGGGATAAATAATGTTAGTCTTTATATTAATAGTGTATTAAACGAGACAGATTCGAGCGGTTTAAATAATACAAATTATACATTTACTAAAACTTTCACAGATGGAGTTTATAATTGGTTTTATAAAGCGTATGATAATATGGGATATGCTACAGATTCAGAAACAAGAACTTTGACTATAGACACTACACCATTTATCAATTTTACATCACCAACACTAGAAAATAATTCAAATTCAACGAAGCCGTATATAGAAGTAAACACAACAATAACAGAAAAATACTTTAAAAACATAAGTTTTAATTTTTATAAAGATGGCAGCTTAAACGAATCAATAACTTTTACTGACGCAACCAGGCTTTATAATAAGACAGATGTTTCAGATGGAATATGGAATTTTAATGTGACAGCATGTACAACTACAAATAAGTGTAATTCAACAGAAACTAGATATACAAATTTAGAACTTTCTGCACCAGAAATAATTATAACTTCACCAATAGGAACTTATGATTATTTAATAGAAAATTATACTCTAGATTTAAATTGGAGTGTTTATGATGTGGCAGGAAACTTAGATTCTTGTTGGTATGTATATCAAGATAATAAAACCTTTAAAGAAAATGGTATAAATGGAACAGGTAGCGAAGAAATATTAGGTTATATTTATGTAGATGATAATAGCACACAGAAATATTATGTAGTTTCTCCTATTGTGCCGAATGTAGCTTCAGAAATAAAGATATATTATAGCGTAGACCAAACAGCCAGTTATCAATCTTTTCAAACAGACGGACTTAATGGTTATGTAGATATTGATGTCTCTAGTGGATGGCACCTAGTAACTTGGAATGGTGGGGTTTTTGGCGGATCAAAAGCATATCTAGAAGAATTTAATGTAAATAATGAGAATTATATAAAAGAAATTAATTTAGTAAATTGTTTATTAAACACAACAGAGTTTAATTATAGTGTAGATGAAAATATAATTACTTTTTTTAGTAACGACACCTTCGGAAATATTGGGTCAAATTCTTCAACTTGGGAATATAAGGTCTTAGAAGTAAGCCAGACTTTTAATAACGAAACAATAGAAGGAAGCCTAGAAGACTTTTTAGCGACAATTAGGCTAGGGAGTGGTTTTACTATATCCGGTTCTGCAATAGTAGACTATAATGGAAATGAAACAATCGGTGAAAGCTTTGTACAAGGCGACGACACAATTTTAAGAAAGATAGGTTTTGTTGTCCCAAACATAGAAAATACTACAAATGCAACTTTCTACTGGAAACTAGTATTATCAGATAGCACTAATATAAATTTAACAGAACAAACCCAATTAATAAACCCAATAAATATAGATGATTGTAGCGTTTACACAAATAAAATACTTAACTTTTCAGTATTAGACGAGGAATTTCAGACGGGATTACCGAATGCAACTATAGAAATTTCAACAAATATTTATGATAGAAATAAAAACAATAGGATCCTTAACTTTTCAAATACGTATAACGGAACACAAACCCTTTCAATTTGTTTAGACCAGAATATAACAGGAACAACATCTTTATTATTAGACACAATAGTTAGATATGAAGAAGAAGATCACGCAAACGAATATTATAATATAGTGAATAAGACTTTAGATAATAGTACAGAAGCAGATTATATAATGCTTTATGACTTAAATTTAAATGATTCTACAGAATTTCAATTAACATTTACAGGGGCAGATTTCTTACCTGTAGAAAATGCTTTGGTTTATGTAGATAGGCAATATATATCAGAGAATACTTTCAAAACTGTAGAATTGCCAAAAACAGATTATAACGGACAAACAATTTTACACCTGGTTAGAAATGATGTGATCTATAATATAAGAATAATACAGGATGGAATAGTTTTAGGAAACTTTGAAAATCTAGTGGCCTTTTGTGATGACTTTACAATAGGAGACTGTAACATAGAATTTAATGCTTTTGATTCAGTAGAAGGAATATTTAATTATGATACAGATTTAGGAATAACATTTACACAACCAGAATACGATAATTCAAGTAGTTCAATCTCATTTAATTTTCTGTCTAGTGATGGAACTTCTAAAAACGTAAAAATGGAAGTAACAAGGAACGATATATTTGGAAATATAAGTATTTGTAATTCTTCTGTTCTTTCTTCTGGGGGTACTCTATCTTGTGTAGTTCCAGACAATATAGAAGAATCTGTCTTAAAGACATCCATATACGTAGAAGAAGAATTAACTTCACAAGGTTCAGTTAGTTTGCCAAGTACTAGTTACGGAGTAGGTGGATATTTAATTTTTGTGATATTCATATTAAGTTTCTCTTTAATGTTTGCTTCAACTAAAGAAAGAGGATCTAAGACAGGAGTTTTAGTTTCAGTTATCCTAAGTTTTGCAGGTGCAGCAGGGCTAGGATTAATAAGAAGTGATGTTATAGGGCTAGGTGCTAGTGGTCTGTGGTTACTAGTAATTATAATTGTAGGAATATTTAAATTAAATAATTGGAGAAAATCTTAAAATGGCACAATTTCAAGAACTATTTACTAATTTTATGTTAATCGGTTTAGTTGTGCTTTCATTATTCGCCTTTGGAGTATTTTTTCAAGAAGAAAATGGAGTAGAGAATCCTTTTATAGAAAATAGTTTAATGAACTCAACCTATGAAGATCTTTATTCAGATTTAAACAGCCTAAGAGATCAAAGTCAAACACAGAAAACTTTATTTGAGAGTGAAAACCCCACAAGTGGATTCGGAACTATTTTATTATTCTCTATAGTTTCAAGTGGTAAAGTGTTTAATGGGATGGTTGTTGGAATATTCAACACAATAATTAAATTACCAGTGGTTATTTTGGGAATAGACCCAGTAATTGTTTCAGTAGTTAGTACGATATTAATATTGAGCATTATAGTAGGTCTATGGCTATGGTATAAACTAGGATAATTAAAAATGGTATGCGTAGGATTAGAAACACTAGGTAGCACTTCAATAGTAGGAATATTAGCTTATCCTAACACTTGTTTTTATTGGTTTTGGGGTGCAATAATGTTAGCTTTTTGGTTAGTTTTAGCACTAACGCTTTACTTCACAGATAAAGATAATTTTCAAAAATCAGATTTTATGAGTGCCTTAGGGGTAAGTTCTATTGTTAACATATTTGCAGGGTTCGGTTTAACATTATTAAGAGAAGAACTTCCGAGTGGTGTTATTATTTCAGTATTGCAGCAGGACGTATTTATAACATTATTTGTTATTAATATAGTTTCTATCGTATTTTGGATTTTAAAGAAAGAATAATTTTTGTTAACATACATTTAAATATATGTTAACACATCTATTCATAAGCTTTTAAGCGCATTTATTATTCTAGTTGTTCGAAAGTCTTGAAAGGGGGTTATTAAAATATGGGAAAGACATCAGAAAAAATTAAAGAAGCTGGATTAATTCTAGGTGGACTAGGTGTAATTGGTTTCATTGGTATTGTCTGGTTAATGATCTATGGTAACTTATCCGGAAACTTAGGTTTTGCTGCTAACACAGCGGGTTATAATGACACAGAAGCGGTTATTACTAACATTACACAAGGTTTCGGTACTTTCTTCGGATTCTCTAACACATTCTTTACAATAGCGGCTATCGTATTGTTAATATTTATGTTGTTAGGTCTATTGGCATTAGTTATGGCTATTGCTGAAGGTCGGAAGAAGGGTGAAAGTGGTTACTCGGGATACTAACTAGATTAGCCTAGCGTAAAAAACTAGGCCAATCAATTTTATTTTTTTTATTTTTTTCTTCTTTTTTTATGTTTTTGTTAACAAAAACAAAGATTTATAAAGTTTAATTCTATATTTTATGTATGGGATTAGGTGATACACTAGGGCTTACAAAGGCAGGAATTAACTTTAATCCACAGGCTCTTTTAAGTGGATTGGGACAATTTCTAATAATTATTTTTATGTTTATACTAGTTGGGGGTATTTTTTACTGGGCATATTATCTAAAGAAAAAGAAAAAGGCTTACAACAAAAAAATATTCTGGTTTGAAGAGGTAAATGGGAATGTGGTTCCGGTCGGAGACGATAACGCATGTGAATTAACTATACCTAATTCAAATATTCAAGTTTTCTACATAAAGAGTAAAGACATGTATTTGCCTAGGCCAGTTAAAAGAATGGGGAAAGACGCTTATTGGTTTATGATTAAAAATAATAGAGAGATCGTTAATTTTGTTATGAAAAATATTAACGAGGAAATGAAGGCAGCCAATTTAGACTACGACCACACAGACCAACGTTACGCTTTAACTAACCTAAAAGAATTAATTAAGAGGAATTATAGGGACAAATCGCAACCGTGGTGGAGAGAATATAAAGAAGTAATTAGTTTAGTTATTTTGATATTTGTCTTAACTTTATCATTCATATTTATAATTTCTAAAACGGGGTCTTTAATTGACAAAGCAGGAGTTTTAATAGAACATGCAGACCAATTAATTAAAATGGCCGAAAGTGCAACATCTAGCAGCGGAGTTATTACAAAATGATCGGATTATCGGAAATAATATTTTCTTTTATTATGTTCTGTATTATTTGGTTTTTTATATTTAAATTCGCTTTAATGATTCATAAGAAAAAGATAATTAAAAATATGTCAAAAAGGGTAGAATCCCAGGACGTAAAAACAGATTTAATTAATGAAATTAAAAAATTGCCACAGCCAGAAAAGAAAGTTAAGCCTAAAGAAATTA
>Ga0180434_10003508_pt1 | contig 19929 bp, 14 predicted proteins | sample SS_ome_7_FD_132453 | JGI IMG/M metagenome (GOLD analysis project Ga0180434, IMG submission 132453) | Hypersaline lake sediment archaeal communities from the Salton Sea, California, USA - SS_1_D_2 metaG | ecosystem: Environmental > Aquatic > Non-marine Saline and Alkaline > Hypersaline >...
AGGGAAGTTTCTGGAAGCATAATGCATCTTTATGGTTGAGTATTATTTTTGCTGTTTCAAAAAAAGTTTTACCGTCCATATGTTCCAGTATAACCGTGATCCGGTCCTCAGGATATGAACTGTAAAAATAAGCCATATTTTGGAACAACTTACTTTCCCATACATTTCTGGAAATATTGAAACCAACAAAAAAATGAGATGCGAAGTTATAAAACGCTTTTTTTCTCGTTTCTAGCTTCAAGGAATGTTTGTCAAGATAAGGAAAAATAGCCACGACTCCCTTACATTTTCCATCAAGATAAATATTGTTCACGATTAAAAATCCGAAAGATATTCCTGCTACTATGTAATGGTTCAAATCAAATTGGTTAATTTTCCGGGTCACATATTCTGAATACATCCTTATAGAAATCTCCTCTAGAGGAGGTGAATGTTTGGCAAAACCGGGAAGATCAATAAAATATACATTGAAATACGTATTTAAATAACTGATAAGCCCTTTTAGAAGAATGCTGTTGGTATAGAAAGCATTGACAAGAATTAAATTCTCTTTATTTTTTTTGGTATCCAGCTTCAATTTTTTTCAGGGATTTTTATCATATATAAATCGCGACGTCAATATAAATATTTGAATCAGAAAAACCCATAACATAATTTACTTTCATTTCTTCTTCAGAATTCGTAAAGTAGAAATGAAAACTTCATATTATTTTCATTGTTCTATAAGGCTTTAAAGTCAAAAATTTTCTAGGAGAAAAATTTGAACCAAAAAGAGAAGGGCATAAAAGAAATAAGAACATTGTTCTCAGACCAGCCTCTAGCTGTTCTTGCCACTCATCACAAGGGTCAACCTCATACCAGTCTCATTGGTTTTGCGGCAACCAAAGATTTGAAAAAAATTATTTTTGTTACAAAGCGATCCACTCATAAATTCAATAACCTTATGGAAAATCCTGAAGTTTCTCTTCTTATAGATAACCGGTCGAATGAGGCTGAAGATTTTCAAACTGCAGAAGCAGTGACTGTTTATGGAAGAGCCAGGGAAACCTCCAAACAAAAATACTTAGTGGATATGTATGCTAAAAAGCATCCTTATCTGAAAGAGTTTATGACATCTTCAGATTCTGCTCTCATTGAGGTCATAGTAAATCGTTTCTCTCTGGTAAGTCAATTTCAAAAAGTACAGAAAATTATCCCATAATCCTGAACCTGTTGTAATCTACCTTGAAACAATCACGCTTCAAATACAACCTCAAATCCCAGAAGTGTGGCTGTATCTATGACCTGTCTTTTAAAATCGCCAAAAAAAGTGACTCTGTGCCATCCCCATTTATCCCAGTAATCAAAGAGTTTGTACACATCTCCTTTGACCTCCACAGCCAGCTTATTACGGCAGGCTCGGTCTAAATTTATATTTTCCACAGTTTTACCCTGATGCATGATTACCTGCTTTTTTCTGGCATCAAACATTAGGGTGGTAGTCATTTCTTCAAGGGGCATCAGTGACCTATCGCAGGCACCTTTTCTGTCTTCAGAATGGCTGCGTATGTGATAGGGATAGGACCTCCCTTCCGGCCCGAAAACCTTAGTTGGAGCCACGCAGTGAGCATAGATAATTTGATTCTTGGCTGTATCAATGACAGGATCTGAAATAAATCCAGGACGTCCCACCTGATAATTCATTAAAAGTTTGGTTATGGTGGATCTCTGGTCTGCCTCACAGGCTCCCACCTGACCATCATTATCAAGCTGCATAAAGCCCAGACAGGGGTAAGCGGGAAGATGACCGCCATAAAATCCGCCCAGACAATTTATAGTGATAGCCTGAGCATGATATCTTTCTAAAAGCTCCAGCATAGCGAGGTACATAAGGGCAGACTTTTCTATCTCACTCCGGGAAGGCTCTATCACTTTTTCTGCTTCCCTTATCCAGCAGTCCGCCCATTTTTTTGCCTCCTTTGGTTCAGCTTCTTTGTATGCTTGATTGATCTCAGGAAAATCCACTCCTATTATTTGCGTTCCCAAACATTCCTGAATGGAATTATCCGGTTTTCCCCCTACTACCAGAATAGTGGAAGCACTCAATTTTTTAATACTATCCAAACAGCGCACAGCTTGAACCACATCATCAAACAAGGATGATGAAATCCCCACCACAGGCAGACCTTGTCTCTTAATCTTAGCATACCCTGTAAGAAATTTTCCTGATCCAGCAAATAGATTGTCTACAAGCAAAGTGGGCTTTCCAGAAGAAGCAATAATCTCAGGAACATTTCCCCAGAGACATCCTGAAAGATATACTATGTATCCATCAACTTTATTTCCTGATTGAAGTATGTTTTTGGCGTCTTCATCTTTGCGTGCTGTGACAGGAAGAAAATCCATATCCGGACAGTTCTTCTGGATTCTTCTGAGAAATTGGATTTTATTCCCCTCAAAGTCATATCCTATATTGGGCCAGCATGGTTCTTTAGAAGATGGATGAGCCATCACCAGCCGGATTTTTGTTCTTTCCATTTTTTTATGGGTAAAAGATTTGATGTTCGAGGGATTTTTAAAGGCGCTCCTATTTAAGGAAGACAAGGCCGTAAATCCTGCCGCACATGCTGAACATTTGCCCAGAAATTCCCTCCTGGAAAAAGATTTTTTCTTATGGCTTTTATCCATATCCCCTCCTTAAAAAAACAAATATACTTTTCTTTATTGACGAACAGAATGACTATTCTCTATTTTTCCCTTTTTTTGAAATCCAGTCCTGTACTTCTTCCTGTTCATACTTTTCCTGTTTTAAGGTCAGATCCAGGTTGATCATGAAGCCTTTGTGTTTCTGAGCTTCAGAATCTTCTGCAAACTGAAGATGCCGGTTTCGGGATTCTCTCAAATGCTGAACAGCTTTTTCCAAAGCCAAGCCAATGGAAGTATTTTTCTCAATCTCTCCCAACTCAAACCTAGGGGTCATTCCATTTTCAGCCACATCTTCAGCCAAATGAGCGAGCTGTTTCATCTGGGTCATAGAAAAATCCATGATCTGCCATGCTTCCATCCCTTGTTTCTGAAAAACCCAGGAATCTCTGATATGCTGGATCATCTGGGTGTATTTTTTGGCTACAGCCTTCTGAAGCTTATTCAAAAATTCTCCGGGAAGTTCACTTTCTCCCCCAGGTAATCCCTCAGCTTCCTCTGGAGAAAGTTTATCCAGAATTCTCTGGAACTTAGCCGCATGCATTTCAGATTCCCACGCTTCTCTTCGCAGAACCCGTTCAATGTGAGGATCGTCGATTTTATCTGCCTCCTGGTTGTAGTGAGGTATCAATTTCTTTTCATACTCCACGTAGGACTGAAATATAGTGGACCGATTGCTTGGATCATGAGGATACTCGGCTGCAGTCATGTCTGGTTCTCCTCCCTTTTGAGCGATGATCTTTCCTAACCAATGCATATGCCACATCTCTTCTCTTGCCCGGGAAAGAAGACTGGCACCTAAAGGGCTATCCTCCCCTTCCAAATAACTGTGGATGAGATAGCGCACTACAGCCGCATGCTCATCCCCCAGGTCTCTGTTTAACATGACAACCAATTCTTTATTATCCAATTTGTCACCTCCTAATTAACCTGACTTATTCATAAAAAATGGCCATATTTTCACTAACATTTCACTTTTTTCATTTCACTTTTCACCTTTCACATTTCACCTTTCACATTTCACCTTTTCCTGCATTTACAGCAACCTCGTCTTGTGAATAATCCAGGTTAATCTCTTTTTTTGTTTTCATATTATTTTGGCTTGTTCCAAAGGTCAAGTTATAGTTCAAAGTCTATTGGATTGATTCTGTCTTAATTTTTATTGTATCATTAACAATATAGGGTTTTATGGAAGAATGTCACAGAGAAATCATTCTAGATCAGATTCAAACAAAAAAAATTTTAGGGGGAATGTAAAATGTATACTATTATCATCTTGGTTTTGATCGCCTTATCCGGTTGGCTTATATATAAAGGAGCCCAAAAAAAACAAAACAGACGCATCCTTTTTGGTGTGATCCTGGCTCTTTTTACAGTATTCTTCTTTTGGTTTATGTATTTCTGGGGAGAAATGTTGTGGTTCGAAGCCCTGGGATATAACCAGAGATTCTGGATAGTAGTATTGAGTCAAACCGCTGTGGCTGCAGCAGGAATTTTAGTAGGAGGAGTGATTGTCTGGCTGCTCACCATCAAAATTCCCAAGGAAAGGATTTTAATCAAACACGGATCCCGCATTTTGGGTTCCTTCATCGGGGCTGTATGGGCCCTGTCCAACTGGGAAGTGGTTCTTCGGTTCTGGTTCCGTGTGGGTACAGAAGTGAAAGATCCCATTCTTGGGAAAAGTGCTGCTTTTTACCTTTTTAGTCTGCCGTTCCTAGACCGGATTTATGTTCTTCTTCTTCTGCTATCACTCCTGGCACTGGGAGCTGTCTTTTCTGCGGCTTTCTTGGGATTCAGACAAAACCAGGTGGATTTTCAGGTTCTCAGCCTGGATTCTGAAGCCAATAGAGCCGCTATCAATAATTTATTCATAGATGGATCTGTCGTTCTATTGATTTTGGCCTTTGGAAAGTATTTGAGCCGCTTTCATCTGATGTATTCAGAATGGGGCGCTGTCACAGGAGCAGGTTGGACCGATGTAAACATTCGACTTCCCGGGTATGCTGTAGCCATAGCGCTGACCCTAATCTTAGGCATAGGTTTATTATGGCCTGCATTTAGAAATCGGATAGGACGTCTTTTTTTTGCCAGCCGGTATTCCTATCAAAAGTCCCCTATTTATGATTTGGCTGGAGCCGGGATCCTGCTTTTATTGGCTTGGTTTCTTGTTCTAACGGTTATTCCCGGAATGTATCAGTGGCTTCGAGTCGAACCCAATGAAATCACTTTTGAGAAACCCTATATTGAAAACAATATCAATTACACCCGGAAGGGATTTAGACTGGATCAAATGGAAGAAAAAGAATACCCGGCTGCAGAAAATTTTACACCGGAGATCGTGGAACAAAATCAGAGTATATTCAAAAACATTCGCCTTTGGGACTGGAGAGCGCTGGATGCGGTGTACAAGCAGTTCCAAGAAATCCGTCTGTACTATGAATTCAAGGATGTGGATATCGACCGTTACACTTTTGCTGACCAGTATAGACAGGTGATGGTCTCAGCTCGGGAAATGGAATTGTCCAATCTTCCTCTCCAAAGCCAGACATTTGTGAACAAGCGGTTCAAATACACCCACGGTAATGGGATCACCCTGACTACTGTGAATGAATTCACTCCTGACGGTCTTCCCCATCTTTTGGTTAAAGACATTCCTCCTAAAAGCGAATATCCCGCTCTCGAAGTTGAGGTCCCCCAGATTTACTATGGAGAGCTGGCTTCTTCTCATGTGGTGGCTAACAGCAGAGAGGAAGAGTTTGATTATCCCAGCGGAGAGCAAAACGTCTACACCCATTATGAAGGCACCGGAGGAGTGGAAATTTCCAATATCTGGCGAAAATTTTTATTCGGATGGAAGTTCGACGGAACCAAATTCTTTCTCTCCAGCTATCCCAAAGCTGAAAGCCGAATTCTGTTCCACCGCCAGATCCGAGAACGGATCCAAACCCTGGCTCCATTTCTTCATTTTGATAATGATCCTTACGTGGTATTGGCCCAAGGAAAACTTTACTGGATCATTGATGCATACACCAGCTCCGATTATTTTCCATATAGTGAGCCTTTTTCCTCCCTGGAAGTTATCAATTACAAAAGAGGAGATGTAACCCGTTCTCTTACCACTCAGGTCGCGCCCCAGCTTGACGGTGTCAACTACATCAGCAATGCGGTTAAAGTGGTGGTGGATGCTTACAATGGCTCTGTTGACTTTTATGTTTTCGATCCAGAAGATCCCATCATAAAAGTCTGGAGCCGGATTTTCCCTAAAATGTTTAAAAAGCAGTCAGAGATGCCCGAATCTCTGCTCCACCACATCCGCTATCCTTCGGACATGCTTCTGATTCAAGGGAGAGTCTATTCCAAATATCACATGACGGATTCCACTGTTTTTTACAATCAAGAAGACCTTTGGATCAGAGCCACTGAAAAGTACTATGGCCAGGTTCAGCCCGTGGAACCTTACTATGTCATGTGGGAACTTCCGGATGAAGACGAGCCTCAATTTGTTCTGATCCTGCCTTTTACCCCTAAAAACCGCCAGGTTCTGATCGGTTGGATCGCAGGAATGTGCGATCCGGAAAATTATGGACGATTTCTGGCCTACAAGTTTCCTAAAGAAAAACGAATGCTGGGGCCTCAGCAGGTAGAAACCAAAATCGATCAAGATCGATTTCTTTCCGGCCAGCTGAGTCTCTGGGACCAGCGGGGTTCTAATGTAATTCGGGGCAATGTTTTAGCCATTCCCGTAGGACAAACCCTCATCTATGTGGAACCCATATACCTCCAAGCTGAAACCGCTGCTTATCCTGAACTCCGGCTGGTGGCGGTGATGCACGGAGACACCCTGAGTTATGCAGAAACATTTGACAAAGCTCTGCAGGGGTTGTTTGATAAATCCATTCCGGAACAGGCGATCACAGAAGAAGTCCCTTCTGCCGAAGTCTTACCCATGAATCAGTTGATACAAGATGCGGATCAAGCTTTCAATGATTATCTGAGACTACTGGGTGAAAAGCGCTTTCAGGAAGCCTCAGCGGCTCTCGAACAACTGCAAGGGGCTTTGTCTCAATTAGTTGAGCAGTCCGGAAAACAGCAGTAATGGAAAGTAAAGGATTTGAATGGTTATGATACTGAATTTTGTTTTGCCTCTTTTATCCATATTGATTATTTCCAACCTCGCTGTCCTGGGAGCCCGCAAATTAAAGATTCCTACTGTGGTGATCCTGATCCTGGTTGGAGTTCTGTTTGGTCTTCCTTTCCTTGAGAAAACACTGTTAGGACCAGCCAACAAACTGATATTCAATTTGGGGGATGCTGGGCTGCTTTGTCTTATGTTTTTAGCCGGACTTGAGAGCTCCTGGAGACTCCTTTATAAAGAAAAGAAAGACGCTGCTTTGATTGCTGTGTCTGCAGCTCTGGTCCCCATTGGAGTGGGTTACGCAACTTTTTGTCTGCTAGGTTTTTCTCCCCAAGTCTCCCTAATTTTAGGAATATGCATGAGTATAAGCGCTGAAGCAACCAGAGCCAAAGTCCTCATGGAGCTTAAGAAATTAAAAACAAAACTGGGAGCAGCTCTGATCGGAGCGGGTCTGATTGACGATACCATCGGGCTTTCTCTATTTATCCTGATCACTTATTTTATCAAACAAGCTGACACCAGAGAAGAGCTGCTGGTGGCAGGTTCCATCATTTCGTTTTTTGTGGGGTTGGTGGTTCAACGAATATTCAGCAGAGAAAATATCATCATAAAAACAGCAGAAAATATGTTCAACTGGTTGATCATCCCTTTCTTTTTCGTATCCATCGGAATTCATTTTGGTTTTGAATCTTTAGCTTTAAGTCCTTTTATTCTCATAGCTGTCCTGGTCATTTCTGTTATGGGTAAATTTTTGGGAGTATTTATTCTTAAGCCTTTTATGGATTTCAACTGGAAGCAGCTTTATCTCACCGGATGGGCTATGAATTCAAGAGGGGCTTTAGAGATGGCCATTGCGCTGATTGCTTTTAGAGCTCAACTCATTCCTTTGAATCTCTACTCTTCGCTTGTGGTGATGGCTTTTGTGACCACCCTTATGTTTCCTTTTATCATAGTACCACTGATCAGGAAAAATCCTCAGGTCATGGATTGAATAGATGCTTTAGGACTCAGACCAGATTTCACCGTATTGATCTGAATGGCCCTTCATCTCTTCCAGAGCTTCTTTGTTGGGTTTGACCCGGTAAACATTGCCCCCGGTTTTTTCTCCCTCTATAGTTTCTCCATGAAGATCTGTAAAATAAAGTCCATCTGGGCCAAAAGCCAGGCCGCAAGGGCTGGCTGCTCCTTTTCCCCGGTAAACCACAAAATCATCATAAGATTTCACTGCGGTGGAATCTTCATTTAACTGGAGCTTAACGATTTTTTTCCCTTTATCTCCCAATCCCTCAGCATAAGCTGCACCAAACAGAGCCACAAACAAATGGTCATGAAACTGAGGAGGAAACTGGCCCTTCTGCATAAAATCCAAAGCTGTGGGGGCCTGGGTGTAGTGCCACCAGAAAAGAGAATTTTTTCTCATGGTTCCGGGCCAACCATAATTTTCAAGGGGCTCGACTTTGGCCAGCCGGTCATCCACATCCGGACCATTTCCTGCAATATACAGACACTGATCGCTTTGTCTCCAGGAAGCTCCAAAGGGATTACGGAAGCCTTTGGCATAGATAGTGCTATCAGGATTGGGATTGTCCCAGGGAATCGAACCGTCTTTTTCCATCCTCAAAATTTTCCCTCTTAGGTCTTGATCATCCTGAGCCTTTTTCCATTCCCCTCCATCTGCCACATTCACATAGAGTTTTCTGTCAAATCCAATGGTCACCGCCTGTATTTGATGGGCTCGGGTTGTGGAAGGGATGTCATCCATAACCACCTTCATGGAATCCATTTCTAGTCCGTCATTACTGGACGCACGAACTACCTTGCCTCTTATCTGATCCTTTTCTTTATAGAGCATGGAGAGAAACAAATCACTGGTAGGAGGGTCCACACAAATACCGGTAAGTCCGGACTCACCGTGTCCTGGAATTTCAGGAGTGGGTTTGTAATTCAATAATCCTTCCGCATAGGTGTGTACGGTTCCCTCTCGGCTCACCGCTTTGACCTGACCGTACAGCTCAGTCAAATAAAAAAGAGGAGATTGGGGATCCTTTTTATGTACAGGAACAAAAGCGATGTTGACCGGTAAATCCAAACCTGTTGCTACAAGTTCCAAGTCAAAACCCGGATATACTATCCAGTTTTTGATTAATTTTTTTTCCCATTGTTTGAGTTGAGGCATATGCCCTCCCCTTCTTGATTTTATGTATGTTATTCTTATCATCGGAAGGATTTGATGTCAATCCCTATTCTTTTCCTGGTATATCTGTATAAATGAGAAAATGAGAAGATTTGATAAATGAATCCAATAATGTTAGCTTGAATGAGAGGAGGGAAAATGAAAAAAATCATATGGATAACTGCCCTGTTTATTTTTTGCTCATCTGTGATTTTTTCCACTCTGGGTGAAGCTGCAATATCAAAGGATGAAAAATCCATTGACAGTGTGGCCATTGTTTGGACCAGCGGAGATCCTGAAGTGGCCAAAAAAATGGTGTTTCTTTATGCCTACAATGCAAAAAACAGAGGCTGGCTGGAAAATATTAAGCTGATCATCTGGGGTCCTTCCGCTCTCTTGGTAAGTCGAGATAAAGAAATCCAGGATTGGATAAAAAAACTGGATGAAGTGGGAGTGGAATTGTATGCTTGCAAATGGTGCTCAGATCATTACAAAGTATCTCTTTTGCTGGAGAAATTAGGAGTCAAGGTCATTTATTATGGGGAACCCTTATCAAAACTGATCCAGGAAGATTGGAAAATTCTGACTTTCTAGAAAACGTCATACAATTAACTTTCATTGGATCCATTATGCCTCTATGAAGGCCTGTAAACAGCATCTCCTATCCGTTGCATCCATTCCAGCTCTTTACTGCTCATAGGTCCTTTGCTGGTCTCTACCAGGTTTTCTTTCATCTGTTTGCGATTCCAGGGAGAAGTGATCGTCATGTCAATGTGAGCATTGGAAAGGACAAACCGATAGCAGTCTCCTGCTGAGGGACGCCTTTCATGTTTAGGAATTTTTCTGGATCTGGAAAGCCTCATATGATCAGTGGCGGTAAATCCTATGATCCCTGGTCTTTCTGGAGGCAGATAAGGGAATAGATCTTTTTCAGCTCCCCGATGAGCTGCATTGTAACGGACCATCAAAATGTCAAAACGCGGGTCCAGCGATAACATGGCTAAAAGTTCTCGATCATGGCTCGAGATCCCCAGATACCGAAAAAGTCCTTGCTTTCTCAGCTTCTCAGTTCTTTCCATCAAACGGGGAGATGGATACTTATGATACAATCCAAGCACAAAAATATCAGCAAAATCGATCCCCAGAACCCACAGTCCGCGCTTGAGGCTCCATTCCATTCCAAAGGGACGGATGAAGGACTGGACCGCGATGATGAGGTCTTTTCTTGGCTCTCTGCGGAGTATTCTCCGGACAGCTTTTGCCATAAATGGAGTACGTATGGCTCCCCAATAGAAAAAATTACATCCTGCTTTAAAGGCATCTTCAATGGCTTTGCATGAAAGGGTGTAGGAAGAGCCCAACCCCAGTCTTCCGGAAAAAACATCTGTTCGTCCCAGCTTGACTCTTTGTTTCAGCCAGTCATTCACCCGGGGTTCCTTGTTGTTTTTCTCCTGAGGGAAGCTCCAATCCATAACCCTGGTCCCTGTCAGAACGTTTCAAAAGAAAAGCAAGGAAGATGGATATAATCCCCAGTCCGACCAGCATGAGAATAGGGATAGTGTAGTTATAGGTGGGAATTTCTCCTGTAGCCCGCATACTTTCGATTTTTTCTGCGACTTCAGCCCTGGAGAATCCTTGGGCAAAGAGCTTGTCCCTCATGGATTGGATGGCTTGAACCACTTTGGGGTTGGTCATATCCAAGACCTTGCCGATGCCCCAGTAAAAGGCTGACAATCCATAATTTTGGACCGTAAACATAGCAGCATAAGCGGTTCCCAGCCGGTTTTCAGCCACTATTTTGGCGACTGAAGGCCACATAGCTGCAGGTACCAAGGAAAAGGCGATTCCCAGTGCGAATAAACCAGTATACCCCAGAATAACACTGTTCAAGAGGGATAATGTTATATGAGCGTAGATAAGAAGCAGAGAACCTATTATCATAAGAGAAGCTGCTTTTCCTTTTTTGTCAACCAATCGACCGAAAATAGGAGTGAAAATAATGGTGCCTAAAGGAATAAGTCCGCTGACCTTGGGTCCGTTATTCAGATAAGTCAGAATTTTCTGCCAGAAAGTCATCCCGCTCATATCCGGCATGGAAAAAGTCAATCCGAATTTGTTGACCAGAAGATCAGGAGCGTACTGCAGAAATGGAAAAACAGCGGAATAAAAAGCCACACACAGCAGAGCAATATAAATGAAAGAACGGTTGGTTATTAATTTAACAAAATCCTTGAATCTAAATTTGTCTTCAGGAGACGCCTTGGCACTCACTTTCATCTGCCTGTCCAGCTTCACATCAAACATGAGATAGGCCAGGAATAACAGAAGGCCAACTCCTACCACTGAAGCCGCAGCAAAAAGAGCGTTGCTAACCCTGCCGGCAGCGATATCCAGTCCAAAAGAAATGGCAAAGAAACTTCCCAAACGGCCCACCACCACATTGAGCCCCATGGCAAAGGCCAATTCTTTACCCATAAACCATTTGACAATGATTCTCTGTATCAGGACACAGGTGGTCTCCAATCCGATCCCGAACAAAATCCGGCCCGCGATCATGGAAATCAGCATAGCGCTTTCACTTTTGCCAAAAACCCCCAAACTTCCCAGGGAAACGGTAAAAGCACCCACTGTAGCTATGACAGCCAGGACCGTACCGGTTTTGCGGATGCCCCAGCGGTCTAAGGCAATACCACCCACAATGATCATCAAAGCCAGATTGGCCCAGGTGGTGGAACTCATCAGCAGTCCAAACTCAGAGCTGGAGAATCCCAGTTGACTTTCAAATAAACCCTTTAAAGGTCCCAGGCAGTCTTGAAACCAGTAGGTCCCAAACATCAAAACACTGACCATACCCAAAACAGTAAATCGTAAAGGTGATGAGTCTTTGAGTAACTTTTTTACCTTTTCTATGGAGTTTTGTGCCTTTTCCATCATATTTCTCCCTTCAACCTCTTAATTAACCTGAATTGTTCCTAATAATATAACAATGTTTTCTTAAATCATCATTTTTTTCAAAGGCAATTCGCTCTCATATCATATTCATTATTACAAGACGATTGCATGGAAGGACCAACATTTACGCTCTTATCTAGCCTCTGCAGCAATCTCGACTTGTGAACAACCCAGGTTAGCAATATTACAGAAAAAAAACATATCAAGTCAATAAAAATTGTTCCTGGCATGATCAAACCCTACCATTTCAATTTCTTTCTAATTTGTTTAGATTTTCTTTTATATTCTTCTATGAAATAAGAGACAACCAAAAAGGCAGAAAGCTTTGATAAAAAATGGACTTGACATGAGTATGATATAAAGGTCAAATTAAATGTATTTGTTAACGTCTTACAGGAGGGGATATTGATTGATTTAAAAGATAATATCTGTAGGTTAGCTTTTAGAAATAAGCTTTGCCTGTATTTGAAAAACCTCGCTGTTATTCTTCTGCTGGTGATATTCGGTTATTGGGTTTTGGATTCTTTTATGAGAGATTCTTCTCTGCGGGATATCCACTTTGTGTTGGAAAATCGAGGAATCAGACCTCATCAGACAGAATTGTTGCTCATAGGGATTCCTAAAGGAATATACCAAGCCTCTTTGAATGGTAAAAAGATTATGGAAATCATATCTCCTGAGGAAAAACGAGTGATTTTGCCTGTAAACCAACAAGAACAATACCAGGTGCATATCTCTGATATACGAAAAAATAAGGATTAAAAATGAATAAAAAACGATTTAGTCTACTGATTTATAAAATTAGTAAGTGGATTGCCTTGGTCCTTATCGCGTTTTTGGTCCTGAGGATAGGCCTTTCAAGCAAAGAAATAAGTAAATATCCTATATCTCTGGTGCCCCTTGAAGATGTATCAGTAACCAGTGATTTTTGGGTCCCTCGACTGGAAATCAACCGGCGAGTTTCACTGCCTTATGTCCTGAATAAAGCTATGGAAAAAGGGAATGTCAATAACACAATAGTTTATAAATGCCTGGAGGGCGCTGCTTATATGCTGATCAATCAAATGGATCCGGAACTCCGAAAGAAGATGGACCTGTTGATCAATGATATTATTTTCGAATGGGAAGACCGACTGCTGAAGGAAAATCCAGACAAGACGCTCTGGGACCAAAGACTGTATTCCATCGGGCACTTTCTGGAAGCAGCGGTAGCTTATCATCGTGCTACTGGCCACCAAGCCGTTCTGGATTTAGGGGTAAGACTGGCAGACCAACTGAATAACATTTATGGTCCTGGGAAAAGGATGTATGCACCTAATCATCAGGAAATCGAGGTTGGTTTGATAAAGCTGTTTGAGATCACCGGGGAAATACAGTATTTAAAGCTAGCTGAATTTTTTCTCAACCAAAGGGGAAGGAAAGACAGTTTGGTCTCTCATGGAAAATATGCCCAAGATCATCTTCCTGTGACTGAACAAAGCAAAGCTGTGGGACATGCAGTCAGAGCCACTTATATGTATACGGCCATGGCTGATATTGCTGCTTATGCCGGACATCAAGGTTTTCTTCGGGCCGGAGACAGGATATGGTGGGATACTGTGGAATACAAGACTTTTTTGACCGGTGGAATCGGATCGATTCGTTTTCATGAAAAATTCGGGGATCCCTACCAACTTCCCAATTTGAACTGCTGGTGTGAAACATGTGCTGCTATCGGATATGCTCTCTGGAACGCTCGGCTCTATCGCCTTTATGGTGAATCTCGGTATATCGATATGCTGGAGAGACTCATTTATAATGGAATCCTGGTGGGAGTCTCTCTCTCAGGCAACAGGTTTTTTTATCAGAATGTATTAAAATCCTTAGGGAACTATGACCGCTTTGCCTGGATTAATGTTCCCTGCTGCCCACCAAATGTAGTCCGATTTCTGCCTCAATTGGGTGAGTATATTTATGCCCAGGACCTCAATAATATTTATGTCAACCTGTTCGTGGACAGCAGAGCTGAGATCAGATTGGAATCCGGCGATATAGAGATTATTCAAAAAACCAGGTATCCCTGGGAAGGAAGGATTCTCCTCAAGGTAGAACCAGAACATCCTTTGCCCTGCGGCCTTAAAATTCGTATTCCGGGCTGGACCGGAAACCATCCCTTGCCAGGAGGACTTTACCGCTATCAATCCAGGCTTTCCTCACCGATATCTTTGAATGTCAACGGAAAACAATATCCTTTTAAACTGGAAAAAGGATATGCTGTCATTCGACGCCTTTGGAAAAAGGGAGACCAAGTGGAGATGGTGTTGGAAATGTCAGTACGTAAGGTGCTTGCCCATGAAAATATTCAGGACAACCAAGGGCGTGTCGCATTGGAATACGGTCCTCTGGTTTACTGTGCAGAATCGACCGATAATCATGGATCAGTATTGGACCTATTGATCCCAGAGAATGTAAAATTCACTTCAGAATATCGGCCGGATTTCCTTTCTGGAATAAAGGTCATAACCGGAAACGTTAAAAGGGTAAAAAAAACTCCTTTGAAAGGAAATCCAAAGATTCAATCCCATTCACTTACAGCTATCCCCTATTATGCATGGTCCAACCGTGGAAAAAGTGAGATGGCTGTTTGGATGGCTCAGGAAATTTCTCAAGTGAGGCTGGATCCGGTTCTTCCTTCTATTATCTCCAAGGTTGAAGCCTCTGGCACCATTCCTAAGCAGGATACCGGATACAATGATCAAAATGATTCAATTTCAGCTGTTTATGATAGATTTGATCCCATCAATTCCTTGGATGAATCAAATGCTTATTTGCGCCTGCGCCCTCAGAAAGGAAAATCAGTCTGGATTGAATACAAATTTTCTGAACCTGCCCGCATTTACGGATCTAAGGTTTATTGGGTAGATGATCAGCGGTTCTGCTGCCTACCAGATTCCTGGCGGATCCTATACCATAGTGATAATGGTTGGCAACCCGTTAAAGCCCTGAACTCTTATCAGATAAACGAAAATCAATACAATCTGCTCTGGTGCCAGCCAGTGACCACCAAAGCAGTCAGGCTGGAAATCATTCCTCAAGAGATTCATTACCAGGCTGGAGAGATTGGCCCTCCCGCCGCATTATTTATTGAGAAAGATATTATCTGGCGTGAGTGTGGAGTGATCGAATGGCAGGTGATCGTGGTTAATGAATGACCCAGACCGTTAAATCAATTTACACAAAAGCGGCTCATCATTAAAAAGCCGATTCATCTTCCAAATTATAGATCTATGATCACTTTCATAACTTTATGGCCTTGTTTGTCTATATAGTGATACGCTTTCTCATAATCCTCAAACTTAAAATGTTCGGTTATGAGCGGGTTTATATTAATAAGTCCGTTTTCTATAAGACTTACAGACTTTTCATAATCTTCATATTTATACATTAATGTCCCAAATAACTTCAATTCACGATCTTGTACAAATCCCAGATTTACACGAGGATCCTCAGAAAAGACTCCCACGACAACGATCTTCCCCCCTTTCTGTATGTTTTCTATGGCATTGGAAATGGTCTGCTCTACACCAACGCATTCAAAAGCAATGCTAAATTCCTCCTCACCAAATATTCTTTTGATGGCATCAATAAATTTTTCCTTTTTGGCGTTCGATGTATTCTTCAAACCACATTTATTTGCAATATCCAGTCGATAATCACTCAAATCAGTGATCAGTACTTTCGCTCCTTTTGCCTTTAGGACCTGTCCGACTAGATTTCCGATTGTCCCCGCGCCAAAAACAATAATATTTTTGTTTTTGACATCGCCCGCTTTATCAACCGCATGAACAGCCACTGACGCGGGTTCGACCATGGCACCCTGTTCAAAGGAAAAGGCTTCAGGTAACACCACAACTTTTTTTGAATCAGTAACAAAAAAATCCTGAGCCACCCCAGGCGCCTGGAATCCTTCAACTTTTAGTTCATTACATATATTATAATCTCCCCGTTTGCAAGGCCCGCATTCTCCACAAACAATTTGAGGAGTAGCTGTGACCTTTGCGCCAATATTAATATTCTTTACTGCTTTTCCAACTTCTTCAACCGTTGCTGAAAATTCATGTCCCTGGATAACAGGATAACTGGTATAAGGATGCTTGCCGTGCCACACATGCACATCAGAACCACATATGCCAATTTTTTTTATCCTTAACAGCACTTCTTCCTTGCCCGGCAGAGGTTTTTCTGCTTCTTTGAATTTGATATGTCCTGGCGAGATCATTATGGCTCTTCTCATATAACAAACTCCTTTTTCTTGAAATATATATTATATGCAGCATCAAATTATATATTAGCCGAGAACAATATACAAAATTATCATGACTAAAAATAATAATCCAGCCATAACCCTAGGATCTGTGATTCCCTTAAGCTTGCCAAAAGAAAGAAATTGCAAGGGATGATCCCAAGTGAGATTCTTTAGCTTCTCTGGATCAATGGATTCGGTGTTTAAACTCACCGCAATGTATAAAATCATGCACAATATAAAAATGATTCCCCCGGCTAGCATAAAAGGTATATTCAAAACTTGAGCTATAAGTTGTTTGTTGCCGATAAGAGGGATATCAACAAATAGATATATAATCCCTAATCCAAGGTTAAAAAGAAGTGTTGTATTCGCTGCTTTCTTGGTGCCCTGTTTCCAAAAAACTCCCATTATGAAAATGGTGGTAATAGACGGAGCAAACATCATTGGAATTTTATTAACAGCTTCGAATATGCTTACAAATCGTCCCCCTTGAGTAGACCAAAGCATAGCAAAGACGATAACAACACCAGCAATAATCCTTCCAAACCAGACCTGAGTATTATCTCTTATCTCAGGTTTTATTCTTTTGAGTATGTCTTTGGAAGCCAAGGTGGCTGTACTATTCAGAGCCGCTTCAATAGTACTCATCAGAGCAGCCAATAATCCAGCTGCAAAAAGTCCTAATAATCCTTTAGGTAACAAATTTCTCATCATCACCATCAAGCTGCTGTTATGATCTGTGCCTATTTGACCTTGGAAAAGAACAAATGCCAAAACTCCCGGAAATACCATTATAAAGACAGGTAGAATTTTCAAGAATCCACCCAGGATAGCGCCATCCCTGCCGTCCTTTTCTGTTTTTGCCGCGAGAACATTTTGTACAATTGTTTGATCTGTACACCAATACCAGATACCTAGAATAGGGTATCCCACAATCACAGCAAGCCATGAATAGGGATTCATAGCACCGGCCGAATCTTTGATTGGCTGAATCATACTGACATCCAGGTTAGGGGAAACCGCTTCTTTTAATTGAGCAAAACTATGAATACCCTCCCCTGGCAAAGCAAAAATACCTAAAACTGTCAATAATATTGCCCCTGAAATCAATAAAACTGCCTGGACAATATTTGTTATCATGACAGCTCTAAGCCCTCCAAGAATGGTATAAATTGCAGTAACCACGGATATTCCAATAATGGACACATACATTGAAATACCAAAAAACTCTTCCAGCACTTGAGCTCCTGCAAAAAGACTAATCCCTATATGAATAAGCAATGCCGAGATGATAAATATACTTGCTAGAATTGAACGCGTTAAGGGGCTGTATCTCTTCTCAACATACTCAGGCAATGTGCTTATTTTGCTTCTAAAATAGAAAGGGGCAAAAACCAAACCCAAGATTATGAGTGTAAATGAAGCTCCCCACTCAAAATTACCCACTCCCAGTCCCGTCCTGTGACCATCAGCTGCTAATCCAATCAAGTGAATGGTAGAAATATTGGCGACAAATAAACTTGGTCCAATGACTGTCCATGGCAAAGATCTTCCCGCCAAAAATAACTGAGTGCTTGATATCTTTTTCCGATATCCAGCCCATATGCCCAGAATCATTATGCCTATGATGTAAACAACGATAATGATGAAATCAACCATGCTGATTGAAAGGTTCATTAAATATTCTCCATGTTTATTGATGAATAATAATCAAGTCTCAAATCAATTACTGCTTTTTATCTTCTTATTTGCTTAAAATTTTTCCACAAAAAAATGGTTTTTAATAATAACACAAAATATTCTGCTGTTCAGCAGATTTTCTTTTTTATGCTTTCCGCAGCGATCATTCCTGTAACGGCTGAATAGACAATTCCCCTGGCATAACCAGAGGCGTCTCCAGCCACATAGAAATTTTTGAGACTGGTTTCCATGTTCTGGTTCACTTTGTATTTTGTATCATAGAATTTGACTTCAGGGGCATAAACCAGAGTGTTACCGGAATCGATTCCTGGGATGAGATGATTGATCTTTTTTATTCCCTCTAAAATATTGATAATAATTCTATTGGGGAGAGCCATGGATATATCTCCTGGGGTAACATTGCTTAAAGTGGGCGATAACGAGGCATGAGCTATTCTTTCCCATGTGGACCGGTGTCCCTCTTTCAGGTCTTTGAGTCTTTGGAGCAAAGGCTTTCCACCCCCTATAGTATTGGCTAACTGAGCCATAGCTCTTCCATAAGTGGTAGTGTCTTCTACCGGGTCAGTGAGTTCAATCCGGGAGAGGAGTGCCAGATTGGTATTGCTGCTTTTGTTTTTTTTAGCAGCATGTCCATTGACCAGAACCAAGTCTTTGTATTCTTCGGCAGCCACAAACCCCCCTGGATTGGTGCAGAATGTTCTCACCAAATCATCATAGGTAGAGGTATAAAGCTTAAACTTGGCATCGTACATGATAGCCTTCACATCTTCATAGATTTCAGCTGGAAATTCCAACCTCATGCCCACATCAATGGGGCCGAATTTATATTCAATGCCTAACCTTTTGGCTTCATTCCTCAGCCAGTAAGCTCCGGCTCTTCCCGGCGATGCAATAACGTATGGGGATATGATAGTCTCGCAAGAAGTCTCCAAATGAAACATATCCTTCTTTTTCGCAATAGAACGGATTTCAGTTTCCAGCATAAAATCAACATTATTTTTCTTGATTTTCTGATACAAACTATCTATAAGTCGGGGAAGTCTGTCCGTGCCTAAGTGTCTTTGTCTGCCCATCACGAATTCCACCCCGTATTCCGAGGCTTTTTTTCTCAAGGCTCTCGAATCTGAATCTTCTATTCCTGAATAATCCTCGGCAGCTCCCAGATCTGAAAAAATCTGGTCCAGCCGATCGATACGCTTCTGGATGTCCCTGTTGGTTCTTTTTATTTGGGAAGGATCCCCCCCGATTTTATGGGTGAGGTTGAGCTTTCCATCTGAATAAGTGCCGGCCCCCCCCAAACCAAATATCCTGGAATCTCTTTTTAAAGGCTCTTTTCCTTTATCAATAACCAAAGCCTTTTTAGCAGAATCAGCAAGATCAAAAGCAGCCAACAACCCACCCGGTCCTGCTCCTATGATGCACACATCGTAACGCAAACTCATTGCGAGTATTTCCTGTCTCTCATTATTATCATGATCACAGGACCCAATACAATGATTTATTCTGTCAAATCAGCCAGTCTCTCTCAAGCCTCTTCCACCTCGAAAAATCCAGGATCCGCGTTCTTCCAAAGGTCAAGGAATTTTTCATAATGCTCCCCAGCTTTACCTTCCCACCCTTTTTGTTCATAGAGTTTCCCCAGCTTATAAAAACTCCGTGCGTAGATATCCCCGTTGTTGATCCAGCTGCTGTTCAACCCGATAATCTGCTCATACTGTGGCAGGGCCAAATCCGGCTTTTTCCAAGCCTTATAGGTGTTTCCCAGGGTTTCATAATAATCAGCCCTAGCCTGGGGATAAGTCTTTTCCGAATAAAGGTAATAACTTCCCTGGATAAGATACTGCTCTCTTTTGGGAAGCCGTTCAGATAATTCAAGCACCTTTTCCGTATACTGCTTTTCCTTGGGCCGATAAGCCCTGTTCCCGTAAGCAACAGCCATGGACCGGTAAGCCATAGCAAATTCCGGGTCAACAGCTACTGCTTTTTCCATAAGCTCAATGC
>Ga0180434_10003512_pt1 | contig 19919 bp, 12 predicted proteins | sample SS_ome_7_FD_132453 | JGI IMG/M metagenome (GOLD analysis project Ga0180434, IMG submission 132453) | Hypersaline lake sediment archaeal communities from the Salton Sea, California, USA - SS_1_D_2 metaG | ecosystem: Environmental > Aquatic > Non-marine Saline and Alkaline > Hypersaline >...
AACCGGGGGAACTGAAACATCTTAGTACCCCGAGGAAAAGAAAGATAGATTCGATTTCCTCAGTAGCGGCGAGCGAACGGGAAAGAGCCCAAACCGACCCGTACGGTAAAGTCCGTACACGTTGTACGGGCGGTGTAGTGGGGCGAGACCGGGTGCATGTACGGATGTGCCAGGAAGTTACAAACCTTATCTCTAGTTGAAGGGCATGGAAAGGCCCGCCATAGAGGATAACAGCTCCGTAAGCGAAAGTGATAAGGCTTCCGTGGTTTCGATCCCAAGTACTGCGGGGCACGGGAAACCCTGTGGGAATCTGGGAGGCCCATCTCCTAAGGCTAAATACTCCTCGGTGACCGATAGTGAACCAGTACCGTGAGGGAAAGGTGAAAAGTACCCCTGGCGGGGAGTGAAATAGTACCTGAAACCGCGCGCTTACAAGCAGTGGGAGGGCTATGTCCCTGCTTCGGCGGGGAAATGCCTGACCGCGTGCCTTTTGCATAATGAACCGGTGAGTTACTGTGCGTAGCGAGGTTAATTCCGTTGACGGAAGGAGCCGCAGCGAAAGCGAGTCCGAACAGGGCGACAATAAGTTGCGTGCAGTAGACCCGAAGCCGAAGTGATCTACCCATGGTCAGGGTAAAGTCCCGGTAGTACGGGATGGAGGCCCGAACCCGTCATTGTTGAAAAAATGTGGGATGAACTGTGGGTAGGAGTGAAAGGCTAATCAAACTCGGCAATAGCTGGTTCTCCCCGAAATAGCTTTAGGGCTAGCTTCGCGTTAATTAGTCGACGGGGGTAGAGCACTGGATGGGCTAGGGACCCTACACGGTTACCGAACCCAAATAAACTCCGAATACCGTTCGACCGTATCGCGGAAGTCAGACTACGGGGGATAAGCTCCGTGGTCAAAAGGGAAACAGCCCAGACCGTCAGCTAAGGTCCCAAAGTGCGAGCTAAGTGGGAAAGGATGTGAAGTCACCCAGACAACCAGGATGTTGGCTTAGAAGCAGCCATTCATTCAAAGAGTGCGTAACAGCTCACTGGTCAAGTGGTTTCGCGCCAATAATGTAACGGGGCTCAAGCTCGCCACCGAAGCTACGGAACGAGGTGGAAACTTGTTTTCACCTTGTTGGTAGGGGAGCGTTCCACAGTAGGGTGAAGGGCGACCGTAAGGACGTCTGGACGAGGTGGAAGTGATTATGCCGGTATAAGTAACGATAATCCCGACGAGAAATCGGGACGCCGAAAGTCTAAGGTTTCCTGGGCAAGGCTAATCCGCCCAGGGTAAGTCGGATCCTAAGCCGAGGCCGCAAGGCGTAGGCGATGGGAAACAGGCACGAAGATTCCTGTACCGCCTCGAGAGCGTTTGAGCGATGGGGTGACGCAGAAGGGCAAGCCATTCTCCTGTTGGATTAGGAGGACTAAGCCTGTAGGGGGATGACCCAGGGAAATCCGGGTCGTCGCTAACCCCGAGAGGTTATGGGACGTGAATTCTTCGGATGAAACGGATTGGTCCAACCCAAGCTGCCAAGAAAAACCTCTAGCGAGCTTTCAGGCGACCGTACCGCAAACCGACACAGGTAGACGGGGAGAGAATCCCAAGGCGTTCGAGAGAACCCTCGTTAAGGAACTCGGCAAACTGACCCCGTAACTTCGGGAGAAGGGGTGCCCTCGCGTAGGTGAACATCCGGCTTCGGCCGCGGTGCAAGCCGAGGAGGGTCGCAGAGAAGTGGCTCAGGCGACTGTTTAGCAAAAACACAGGTCTCTGCTAAGTCGCAAGACGACGTATAGGGGCTGACGCCTGCCCAATGCCGGAAGGTTAAGAAGAGGAGTTAGACCATTTTTCGGAATGGTCAACGCTCTGAATTGAAGCCCCGGTTAATGGCGGCCGTAACTATAACGGTCCTAAGGTAGCGAAATTCCTTGTCGGGTAAGTTCCGACCTGCACGAATGGCGTAACGACTTGAGCGCTGTCTCAACGAGGGACTCGGTGAAATTGTAGCACCTGTGAAGATGCAGGTTACCCGCGACTAGACGGAAAGACCCCGTGGACCTTTACTGCAGCTTGATACTGGATTTTGGTCAAGTTTGTATAGGATAGGTGGGAGGCGGAGAACCCGGAGCGTCAGCTTCGGGGGAGCCATCCTTGGAATACCACCCTGGTTTGGCTGAGGTCCTAACCGCGTGCCGTAGATCCGGGCGCGGGACAGTGTCAGGTGGGCAGTTTGACTGGGGCGGTTGCCTCCTAAAAGGTAACGGAGGCGTCCAAAGGTTCCCTCAGCATGTTTGGAAATCATGCGCAGAGCGTAAAGGTACAAGGGAGCTTAACTGTGAGACATACAAGTCGAGCAGGTGCGAAAGCAGGGCTTAGTGATCCTGCGGTTCTGTATGGAAGGGCCGTAGCTCAACGGATAAAAGGTACCCCGGGGATAACAGGCTGATCTCCCCCAATAGTTCACATAGACGGGGAGGTTTGGCACCTCGATGTCGGCTCGTCACATCCTGGGGCTGAAGCAGGTCCCAAGGGTTCGTCTGTTCGCCGATCAATAGTGGCACGTGAGCTGGGTTCAGAACGTCGTGAGACAGTTCGGTCCCTATCTGTCGCGGGCGTAGGATATTTGAGGGGAGCTGCCCCTAGTACGAGAGGACTGGGGTGGACGAACCTCTGGTGTACCAGTTGTCGCGCCAGCGGCACCGCTGGGTAGCTATGTTCGGAGAGGATAACCGCTGAAAGCATCTAAGCGGGAAGCCTTCCCCAAGATAAGATATCCCTCCCGCCTTGGCGGGACTAAAGACCCCTTGGAGATGACAAGGTTGATAGGCCGGAGGTGTAAGCCCAGTAATGGGTTGAGCCGACCGGTACTAATAGGTCGTGCGGCTTGGCCGAATTGCTATCATCGAGCGTATGCCGCTATTCCTGACCGCAATATTCATTTAGTTGGAGAACCGATCTGGCTAAGGAACGGGCTTATATTACATCACATGATACGTGGGCCCGTTTTACCTTAGCCAGTTTGCACTCATAAACAGAGCGTAATGTTCCCGGTGGCAATAGCGGAGGGGCAACACCCGTTCCCATTCCGAACACGGTCGTTAAGCCCTCCAGCGCCGATGGTACTGTCCTGGTCACGGGACGGGAGAGTAGGTCGCTGCCGGGATTTTTTCTGCAGCCGCCCGCAGTCGCGGGCAAGCAGCGCGCCGTGCGCAACTGCGCTACGACCAGCGCGAACCAGTCTTGACAACGTCCGAAAGAAAAACGCCGGACGGTCTCTCCATCGAAGCGGAATCTCTCATGTGTTATGTGCCGTACGCGAACGTGTTCGAGTCGGCACTATCGGTTCACGATGTCACTCATTCCGCGCCTGGAGTGACCATCCGGCGGAGCATTCGCTGGACGACCCTATACAGAGTATAACACATAAATCGGGGTTCGCACAAGTGTGCCGGTGGTGTTACGTGTTCTCTTTCGATTCCTCCACGTGTTGTGTATTTTCCTTCTCGCTTTCCTTCGGCTTCTCGTACCGTGTCCACACGGTGGTACCGCCAAACAGCGATATGCCGATATAGCCTCGCACGTGGAGCTTGTCGTGATTCTTGAGTGTGAGTTTCGCTTTATACGTTCTGCCGTCATCGGCATTGTAAATGGTGCCGTTTACCCATGTGTTGCGACCGGCATAGGTGAAATCGCTGAGCAACTGCAAGCCGAGTATCGGCCGGTCTCGTTTAAAGGGATCGGGGTTGTTCCGGTCGCGTACAGGTTTTCCAACCTCGGGGTCGCCCGGAGGATAGGTGGGCTCTTTCAGCCATACGATTTTCCCGTGGTACTTCCCTTTCTCCTTGAATATCTCGAACCGCGCCTCACCCTTCTCTGTGACCCACTGATCAACAATACCATCTGCTTCGTCTGCAGCACAAAGTGCTGGAGGCAGCAGCATGAGTACCATTGTCAGTAACGCGGCGGCGCTTTTGCGCATTGCATCTTCTCCTTCTCGTTGATCGTGCTTACGGACCTCGATTCGAATGATAGCAGAAACCCGCATTTGTAATCCAGCGTCACGTGCGGGATTCCGGTCGCGTGATCAGCTCGGCGGCAGCGTCTTGCCGAGTGGGGCCGCTTCACCACGGGCTTGCACGCGCGCCTGCGGTGTGTGAATTGTGTGCTTATTGCAAAATCGGGCCGTGCGTGGCGTGTTTGCGCCAGTTCGCGGCGGTTTTGCGGGCGTAGAGCACGATTTTTGTTGACAATGCTTCCGTTATGGTTTACAATAGAAGCGCTTGAATGAGGAGCTGTTCAAGCGGCGTTGTGCGGACAACGTGCTGTAGGTTCGCGGGAAAGGCAGATGACGATGAAGATAACATGTCCGCATTGTGGAGCAAGCGGGAGCATCACGCCTCCGCCAAAAGAATTCATTATCATAGCACCATGTCCCCAGTGTGGCGAACTGGTCGTGTTGTTCAGAGAGAAAGTGGCCGCGATCAATCGCAAGATTCTCACGCAGGGCACCTTCGAGGAGAAGAAACAGCATATAGCTGAGATTATCACGACGTTTCTCGACGCCGTAGGATCGCTTCCTCCGGCTCTTTTCGAGGGCGACGGAGCGATGGCTTCCCTGGAGGATATCGAGGCGCTGATGGAAACCGAGTTGCACGACGATGCTCGATCAGACGGGATAACGAAAGAAGAGATCCGGGACTTTATCAATATTGACCTGAAGCTCATCGACAAGAAAGAGTATTTCGAGCAGGTGTTCGGCAAACTGGACTGACGCCCGGCTCGGTTGTCGTACAGTCAGGTGTACCTGAGAGAGAGTGCGCTCCTGTGTGGGAACTCACATGGGGGCGTTTTGTTGTTGTGAGGCTGTCCGGATGATGATGCATGACGAACAGCACGAGCGCGAAGGGTTCGAGGTCGGGGTACACGTACATCTCCAACCGGCGGCGGATAATCGGCGCGACCGGTATGAGGTAGTAGTGCGCGGTTGGCAGGAAGGGAAGTTTGTGCTTGCCGACATGCCTGACGCCGAAGGTGCCATCGAGACGTTCAAAGTGGGTACGGAATGGGTCGCCCGGTACATCCTGTCGGGGAAGGCATTCGGGTTCAAGACCGACGTTACACGGGTACAGTTCCATCCGAAACCGCTCGTTTTTTTCAGCTATCCGGAGTCGATAGAAGCCCTGACAATACGAAAGTACAAACGAATCAGCACATTTATAATCGGGTCCGTGTCGCGTTTTGAATCGGACGGCACCGCGACGGGCGACGTGGAATGCGTGGTGCGCGACCTGAGCAGGGGAGGCTGTCTTATCGAGACGGATACGGCCCTTTCGGTCGGCGACACGATCGCGCTCACGTTTGTACTGCCGAATGGCGAACCGCTGAAGAACATACCTGGCGAGGTACGCAATACACGGCCGGCCGGAGAGAAGCGTTTCATAGGCGGGATCATGTTCGCTGAGGAAGCGCAGGAGAAACGCCCGGTCGATGCGTTCTTCGATCGCGTTGACGCCGAGCAATAGCCCCGTGTCATCCCCTCCGCTGTAACGACCTGCATGAGTGGTCTTCGTGTCTGTTCCGGGAACCGTCCACCGGCGTGAGCGCGCAACATTCAGCCCGTGACGATGCGCTCCGCTTCCTCCCGGTAGGCGTCCATGATGTAGGGAATACCGGACACGTTCGCCGCCTCTTCGGTGAGCGCCATCAGGTCGCTGCGCGATATGGTCGAGACGCGGAAGTTGCGGCTTCCCGCCATAAGCTGTTGCAACCCGACTTTCAGCTTATCCACAAACGTGTATATGCCGATAGCACCGAGCGGCATGTTTTCGACGGTCTCCCTTCCGTACTTCGCTACAAGCGTCTCGTAGCAGACGAATATCTCTTCAACTTTTCTGCCGAACTGCGACACGGTCCTCGGCAACGCGTTGTCGCCTTCTCGCATCCATAGGCCGATATTCTTACCGACCATACCGGGTATCATCATGGCGCGTCCCATGCAGGCACTCTTCACGTACGGTGCGCCCATTGCGAGCACCTTGAACAGATGGTCCTCGGTCGAGAACCCGCCCCCAATCGCTATATCCGGGACATATGCTCCTTTGGCGGCGAGCTTCTCACAGAGCTGGTAAGCCATGGACTGGAGATAGAAGGTGGGGACCCCCCATTCGACCATCATCCGCCACGGGCTCATTCCGGTACCGCCGGGGGCTCCGTCTATCGTCAGCAGGTCTATCTTAGCGTCCGACGCCCACCTGATTGCCATGGCAAGCTCGCGCATCGGATACGCACCGGTTTTCAACGTGACACGTTTTGCGCCTAGATCGCGCACACGTTGTACCTCGTTGATGAAGCTCTCCTGGTCGACGAACCCGAGCCGTGAATGTCGCTCGAAATGTTTGAGCGCGCCGTCGCGGAACGCCGCCTGGCTGGCCTCAAGCGATGGGTCGGGCGTGACCAGATAGCCGCGCTTCTGAAGCTCCAACGCGCGCTCCACGGAATCGACCTTGATCTCGCCGCCGATACATTTCGCGCCCTGGCCCCACTTCAACTCTACCGTCTCGATACCGAGCTTGCCGACGACGTATTCCGCAACACCGAACCGGGTATCTTCGACGTTCATCTGGACGATCATGTCGCCGTAACCTTCGTGCCATTTCCTGTACACGTCAACACGACGACGCATATCGGGTGCCTCGACGATCTTGCCGTTCTTATCGAGCTCGAGCCCCGGGTCTATCCCGCATACGTTCTCGCCGCATACCAGGGTGATGCCGGAAATGGCGGCGCCGGCGGCAAAATGTTCCCAGTTGCGTCGCGCAATCTCGGTGGAACCGAGCGCACCCGTGAACACGGGCACCCGCATCTTGACCTTGTTCTGGTAGCCGTACTCCGTCTCGGTGTCCACAAAAGTGAACAATGTGTTATCCGGCGTTCCTTCCTGCCCTTCCGGCAGCCCTTTCGCACCGAGCGCATATCCCGCAATGTTCAAGTGAGAGTAATCGACCGGATAGTCCTTGTCGGCACCGGCCGTCAGCGTTCCGAACGGACCGGGGTAGAGCAACTCCCGCCCGCGGAAAGACGCTTTGAACACCTCGCAGTTGCCACGGCAACCATCGATGCACCGGGTGCACAGGCCCGATGTCGGCGCCACGCTCCTCGAACGGTTTGATGTCTGTGATGCCTCGTTGGCATTTGGTCGTTGTAACGTCATGATTGGTCATCTCCCTCCGGTGTTCTGCGAACCGGCCACGTGTGCTGTGCCCTGATGCTAGCGGCATCTGTATAGAAACGAACCCGTTATGGGGTATATCGGCTAAGTATTGCCATATACTATCAGTCGGCACCGCATTTGTCAAGGAGAATATTGCTATCAGCTAAGTAGTTGTCGTACAGTATCTTACGTCATAGCGCGAGATTTCTCTCTGGCAGGTTGCCCCTGTATCTCACGTAGCCTAGGTCGGCAAATATGCCGTTGTATTCCGGATAACGGATCGGGTCGTGTTGCAGCTGGATCATGGCCGAATTGCGCCGACAGCCGGCCGGGCGCGGACTCACCGGAAGTGCACAGCGGAGAACGCACACAGTGAGAGTCGCAGATGCACACGGCGAGACACGTTGCCGATGGTTAAGGTCGTGATGCCGCATTCAGTGCCGCCCATCGTGCGCATTGAAACCCTTCGCCCAATGTGCACCACATGCAGGTATCCTCGATGTTTAGCGACATTGACAGTTGCGATTCACACTGGCCGCAGAGGTACTCTTCGCCGTCCTTAATCGGGCCTTTGCAGGGGGTGATTACCATCGGACAGACATCGATACATGCCCAGCATCGCTTGCAGAACTCCGGTCGCGTGTTGAACGGCAGAGCTACGTGTCGCTCCTTTCCTCTCCCGACGAACCCGAGCGCTTGTGCTCGCCACTCTTCGCTGCAGGCTCGCACGCATCGTCCGCACAGGACGCAGTCGTTGTTCCTGAAGGGGAAGCGTACCTCTTTCACACCGCACTTGACGGCGAGATCCTGTACCGCGCGGCTATTCGGCGCTTCGGCGACGAGCATCTCGGCGATGACGCGTCGCGCCTTGACTACCCGTTCGGAATGTGTCAAAACGACCATCCCCTCTTTTGCTTCAAGGGTGCAGGATGCGGTGATCCGCGACCGTCCATTCTGCAGGATCTCGACCAGGCAAATGCGACATACGCCTATCGGTTCGAGGGTACGCACATGACAAAAATTCGGGATACATATACCGTAGTCAAGAGCGGCGTCCAACACGGTGGTACCTTCAGGCACCCTGAGGTTGGCGCCGTCAATGGTGAGCGAAATGTACTTAACCATCCGTGATTCCTATTCGACGATTACCGCGTCGAATGTGCACTCGTCGCGGCATATACCGCATTTCTGACAGAGAGCTTGATCGATCGTGTGCGGTTCCTTCTTACTTCCGGATATCGCGTTGTGCGGACACGCGCGGAGACAAGCGCCACAGCCGGTGCACCGTTCCGGGTCGATCGAGAAGCTGATCAACGCCCGGCACACACCTGCCGGACACCGTTTCTCTTTGATGTGTGCCTCATACTCCGAACGAAAGTAGCGCAATGTCGACAGCACCGGATTCGGCGCGGTCTTGCCGAGCGCACACAATGAGGCTATCTGGACGGTCTCGGCGACCTCTTCAAGGAGATCGAGCTGCTTCATCGTGCCGTGTCCTTCGGTAATGTCGGTGACGATCTCGAGCATCCGGTCGACCCCGATACGGCAGGGCACGCACTTCCCGCACGATTCGTCCACCAGGAACGCCAGGAAGTATCGTGCGACATCGACCATGCAGGTGCTCTCGTCCATGACGACCATGCCGCCGGAGCCGACCATCGAGCCGGCGTCGGTCAACGCCTCGAAATCGACCGGCAGATCAAACAGCTCGACCGGCAGACACCCGCCGGACGGGCCCCCGGTCTGAACGGCTTTGACGGCTTTTCCGTCGACAGCCCCGCCGCCGATATCGAAAACAATGGTTCGCAGGGATGTTCCCATAGGCACCTCGACAAGACCGGTGTTCTTGACCATTCCGGTAAGCGCGAATATTTTGGTGCCTTTGCTTTTTGCGGTGCCTCGTGCCGCGAACCAGCGAGCGCCCTTGTTGATGATACCGGGGACGTTCGCCCACGTTTCGACATTGTTGAGGGTCGTAGGTCTGCCGTATAGCCCTTTCTCGACGGTGTGGACGTCCTTAGGCCGGGGTTCCCCGACTTTCCCCTCGACACTTGCCATCAATGCTGTGGATTCGCCGCAGACAAACGCGCCGGCGCCCCGCATAACTGTCACGTCAAACGAGAAACCGGTGCCCAGGATATTATTCCCGAGAAGTCCCACGTCCCGCGCGTCGTCAATGGCTCTCCTGGCGTGTCTGACGGCGAGGGGATACTCGTTTCTGACGTAGATGTATCCCTGTCGGGCACCGACGGCGTAGGCGCCGATCATCATCCCTTCGAGCACAAGATGCGGGTTCCCCTCGAGCACGCTGCGGTCCATGTACGCGCCGGGATCCCCCTCGTCGGCGTTGCATATGACGTATTTCTCGTCGCCGGATGCCGCGCGACATTGTTGCCATTTCCGAGCTGTCGGGTAGCCGCCGCCGCCCCGGCCGCGGAGACCGGATTCTCTTATCACGTCGATGACATCGTCGGGTTTGATTGAGGTGAGCACCTTGACAAGCGCTGCGTACCCGCCGTTCGCGATGTATTCGCCTATATCGGACGGGTCCACCTCCCGGTTCTGGCCGAGTATGGTGCGGTCCTGAGCTCGGTAAAAGGGGATCAGCCCTTCTTTCACTATCCGCATCCCTGACGCCGGGTCAAGGTAGCACAATCTCTCAACAACGGCATTGTTAAGCAACGTTTCTGACACGATTTCGGGTACGTCCTCGGGCTTTACTTTCCCGTAAAAGATATTCCCGGGCTCAATGACCATGAGCGGTCCCTGCTGACAGAATCCGTGACAGCCGGTCTGGCGAATGTTCACTTTGTCCTGGAGTCCCCGACGTTCGACCTCGGCTCTGAGCGCTTCCGCCACGGCGCGGGATCCGCTGGCTCGGCATCCAGTGTCAGTGCATATCTCCACTGTAAACTGAAACTTGTTGAGTTCTCGGCGTTTCGCTTCGGCCCACTGGAGGAGCGCTTGGGGTGTGAGAATCTCAGGCATGTGCTGAATCCTCGATGTCCTTTTCGCGGGTACTTTCGATCAGGCGGCGCAGTTTGCCCGGTGTCATATGTTCATAGTATGTACCATCGATCACGACGATTGGACCGAGTGCGCATGCACCAAGGCAGTTGACCGCCTCGAGCGTGAACGCACCATCGCTGGTCGTTCCACCGGGGGAGATATTGAGCTCGCCCGAAAGTTCGTCCAGCAGCCTGGGCGCGCCACGGACATGGCAGGCTGTACCGGTGCACACGGTGATGAGGTGGTTCCCGCGCGGGACAAGTGTGAACGCCTTGTAGAAGTGTGCGACTCGGAACACCTCAATGAGCGGAACGTTGAGCTTAGCGGAGACAGCCCGCAACGCGTCCTCGGGTAGATAGTGGTATTCTTCCTGGATATCGTGCAGGATCTCGATCAGTTGCGACGGATGATTCTCGTTTCTCTCAAGTATACGGGTATAATGAACTACGTCCATACTTCTCTCCGCGTGCTGGACCCCGGTTTGGGCTCTCCGACGGATGGTTATCGGCCAAGAACTGCCATACCATAGCACGGAAAACGACGTTTGTCAAAGGGCATTCGGAGGGCGTGCTAAGATATTGTTGCACTGAGTGTTAGATGCGTGCCTGCTTGCAGTAACCGCCGGACGGACGTGAATTGCTGCTCCCGCAGAGATCGGCAGCAGTGCCGACATGGGCCGGTACGTTCGTTGACACGAGAAGTGCCGGTCTGCTAGTGTAGCGTGCGCTACGCGGATAGGAACGAATCTGGTATGGAACCTCGAACACATCGCAAGTTCATCGCTATTTTGCAGATCCTGCACGACGCCGGCAGGCCGCTGGGGAGCACCCGTATTGCGCGTGAACTGCACGCCACGGGCATTGACCAGAGCAAACGTACCGTCCGATACTACCTGGGGATGATGGACCAGGAGGGGTTGACACGCAGCCTGGGCAAACGCGGTCGCGCCATAACGCCGCTCGGCGAGATGGAGCTGCGCGGGGCGATGACGGTCGAGAAGGTAGGGTTCACTGCGGCGAAGGTCGATGAGCTGGCGTACCGCATGACGTTCGACCTTAATCAGATGCAGGGGAAAGTTATACTTAACATTTCGCTCATGGACGCGCGCGACTTGCAGCCGGCAGCGGAAGAGATGATGCGAGTCTTTTCGGCAGGCCTTGCAATGGGCCGATACGTGGCGGTTGCACGGTCGGGGGAACGGCTTGGCGACTTCGTTGTGCCGACGGGCAAGGTGGCCGTAGGGACCGTGTGCAGCATAACAGTGAATGGGGTGTTGCTCAAGGCGGGCATTGTCAGCCAGTCAAGGTTCGGCGGGTTGTTGGAGATGCGGGACCACGAGCCACGACGGTTTACCGAGATAATCAACTACGATGGGACGACGATTGATCCGCTGGAGATATTCATCAGAGGTCAAATGACTCAGGTCGGGTTGGCTGCGTCCACCGGCAACGGTATCGTCGGGGCGAGCTTCCGCGAGATTCCCACCGTCGGCATCAACGAGGTTGAGCGGATAAACGCGGAGCTTGAGCGAATAGGTCTGGGAGCAGCCCTGGTGATAGGCCGGCCCAACCAACCGTTGCTCGATGTCCCGGTAACACAGGGGCGCACCGGGATGATCCTTATGCCCGGGCTCAACCCGCTTGCAGCGGTCGAGGAGAGCGGTATCAGGACGACCAACTGGGCGATGAAAACGATGTTTGAGTTCGAACAGCTCGTTCCGTTTGATGAATTGGCGAGCTTCGTGTCAGGTTCCTAAACTCGTATCTCAGCGGGCACGTCCGGGCTGGTCGGAACAGGTTGTCGTTGGGTCTGAATTCCGTCCAGTCCGGGAGAAACTGCACGGGAATACTCCATGCCGAAGCGTACGGATATCCAAACTATCATGATAATAGGTTCCGGACCGATAATCATCGGCCAGGCGTGCGAGTTCGACTATTCGGGGACGCAGGCGTGCAAAGCGCTGCGCGAGGAGGGGTATCGTGTGGTGCTCGTCAACAGCAACCCGGCAACCATCATGACCGACCCCGGCATGGCCGACCGGACGTATGTTGAACCGCTCACGCACGATGTGCTCGTGAAAGTGATCGAGCGGGAACTGCCTGACGCTCTCCTGCCGACGCTGGGGGGTCAGACCGGTCTCAACCTTGCAGTCGAGTTGCATAACTCCGGCACGCTCGACCGGTACGGCGTGGAGCTGATCGGCGCGAAGTTCGAGGCTATCAATAAGGCGGAGGATCGGGACGAGTTCAAGGCAGCGATGGAGCGTATCGGGCTGGAAGTACCGCAGAGCGGGTACGTGAACTCGCTCGATGCGGCCCTGGAGATAGCTGAGCGCACCGGGTATCCGGCGGTGATCAGACCGTCGTACACGCTCGGCGGGTCGGGCGGGAGTGTCGCATACAACCGGGAGGAGTTCGAGGGATGGATACGATGGGGTCTCGATACCAGCCCCGTCCATCGCGTGCTCGTCGAGGAATCGGTCCTCGGCTGGAAGGAGTTCGAGCTCGAGGTGATGCGCGATTGTTATGACAACGTGGTGATCATCTGCTCGATAGAGAACTTCGACCCGATGGGGATCCACACCGGCGACAGCGTCACCGTTGCGCCCGCCCAGACGCTCACCGATAAGGAGTACCAGCGGATGCGTGACGCAGCGATCGCGGTGATCCGCGAGATCGGCGTCGATACCGGCGGATCGAACATCCAGTTTGCGGTCCATCCGGAGACGGGTCGAATGGTGGTCATCGAGATGAACCCTCGGGTGTCGCGGAGTTCAGCGCTCGCCAGCAAAGCGACGGGGTTCCCTATCGCGAAGATTGCCGCGAAGCTCGCCGTCGGGTACCGGCTGGACGAGTTGCCGAACGATATCACGCGCGAGACCCCGGCGTGTTTTGAACCGACGATTGACTATTGCGTGGTGAAGATCCCGCGGTGGGCGTTCGAGAAGTTCCCGACAGCCGAACCGACGCTCACGATACAGATGAAAAGCGTTGGGGAGGCGATGAGCATCGGGCGGACGTTCAAGGAGGCGCTTCAGAAGGGGTTGCGGTCGCTCGAGATAGATCGGTACGGGCTCGGCGCGGATGGTACGCCGGACCTGGTCGGGACGGATCCGGAGGAGATCGTGCGGCGGCTCCGTGTGCCGACGCCGGACAGGCTGTTTCTCATCCGGGACGCGCTCCTTTCGGGCGTATCCGTCGAAGCGCTCCACGATATCACGAAGATCGACCCGTGGTTTTTGCGCAACATGGCGGAGATAGTCGCCCAGGAAGCACGGCTGCGTGCAGCGGGATGCCGCGAGGGTGGCGCGGACAAGCAGGTGGTACTGGACTCCAAACGTGCAGGTTACTCAGACCGCCAGCTCGCTCACGTCTGGGGCATGGGCGAGATGGAGGTCCGACGGGCACGCACTGACCAGGGGGTCAGCGCGACGTTCAAACTTGTGGACACCTGCGCAGCGGAGTTTGAGGCATACACGCCGTACTACTACTCGACCTATTCGGACGAGGATGAGGTGCGCACTTCCACGAAACCAAAGATCATGATTCTCGGGGGTGGGCCGAACCGCATCGGACAAGGGATCGAGTTCGATTACTGCTGTGTGCACGCAGCGTTCGCGTTGCGCGAGGACGGGTACGAGACGATCATGGTGAACAGCAACCCGGAGACGGTCAGCACGGATTACGACACGAGCGATCGCCTGTACTTCGAGCCGTTAACCCTCGAGGACGTGCTGAATATTGTCGATCGGGAGCAGCCGGACGGCGTGATCGTCCAGTTTGGCGGCCAGACACCGCTCAAGCTGGCGGTTCCGCTGGAACGTGCGGAGGTCAGGATACTGGGCACCTCCCCGGACAGCATCGACCGGGCGGAGGATCGGAAACGCTTCCAGGAGGTGGTGGATAAGCTCGGGCTGCTGCAACCTGCGAACGGCACGGCGGTGAGCTTCGATGCCGCGCATGATGTTGCGAAGCGCATCGGGTACCCCGTTCTGGTACGCCCGTCCTACGTGCTGGGCGGTCGCGCGATGGAGATAGTGTACGACGACGCGTCGCTCGAACAGTACATGCGCTCGGCGGTGCTCGCATCACCGGAGCATCCCGTGCTCATAGACAAGTTCCTCGAAGAGGCTATCGAGATCGACGTGGACGCGATCGCCGACGGACGGATCGTCGTCGTGGGGGGGATCATGGAGCATATCGAGCACGCCGGCGTCCACAGCGGCGACAGCGCGTGTGTGCTCCCACCGATATCCCTTTCGGACAGCGTCATCGAGACGGTACGGCGACAGACGCACGCGCTGGCGCGCGAGTTGAACGTTGTGGGACTTATCAACATTCAGTACGCGGTGAAGGACGACCGAGTGTACGTCCTCGAGGTAAACCCTCGTGCGAGCCGGACGGTACCGTTCGTGAGCAAAGCTATCGGTGTACCGCTGGCAAAACTTGCTGCGCGCGTCATGGCGGGGAAGACGCTCGATGAACTCGGGTTCACTTGCGAGGTGCATCCACGTCACATCTCGGTGAAGGAGGCGGTACTGCCGTTCATCCGGTTCCCGGGGGTGGACATCATTCTCGGTCCAGAGATGAAGAGCACGGGCGAGGTGATGGGGATCGACGCCAGCTTCGGTCTGGCGTACGCGAAGAGCCAGGCGGGCGCCGGCTGCTCGCTACCGCTTCAGGGCACGGCGTTCTTCTCGGTGCGTGATCATGACAAGCCGGAAGCGCTCGAGGTTGCACGGCGATTCAGTACGCTGGGATTCGCGTTGATGGCCACGACGGGAACGGTGGCGTACTTTGCAGAACACGGTCTCGACGCCGAGCACGTGCTCAAGGTCAAGGAGGGTCGACCGAACGTCGTCGACAGGATGAAGAACCGTGACGTCCGGATCGTCTTCAACACACCGCGCGGCCAGCGGTCAACCCTTGACGAACGTGCGATCCGGCGCACCGCTATAGAACTCGGGATTCCCTGTATCACCACAATGGCCGGCGCTCGTGCCGCTGGTGAAGCCATCGCCGCCCTACGCAGCGGCCAGCTTACGGTATGCTCGCTTCAGGAGTACCATGCTCCGTCAGAAGAAGGGGACTGACACAAGCGCAGCGAGGTACGAGCGGAGACGTGTCTGTACCCTTTTTCTCGCTCTCACCGCTCCGCAGCTCTCTTGCGCATGATCTCATCAATCGCCTGCTTTTGCTTTTCGGCGCCTTCGCGTGCTCGTTGCCATTGGACTTTCTCGTGCTCTTCCACTTTGTCCTGCACCAAAGCTGCCGCGAGCGTTGCTCCCAGGAAAAGCAGAATCGCCAACCCGACCGCCCATTGAGCACATGTGCGAAAACGCCGGATGCGTCCCCAGAAGTATCCGGCGTGTATTCCCAGAGCTATGGCGATAGTGGATACGCCACCCCAGATGGCCGCCGGTCCGCGCGCGTCGAACGCGGGGGAACCGCTGCGCACGCTTCCGCCGATGACTATGTCCTGTTTGATGAACCCAAACCAGACGGCGAACCCAACGATGATCAGCGGGATAAGGATGCCCAGAAACCATGAGGGACGCTTACCCTCGGTGCCTAAGGGGTCTAGTGAAATCTCCTTTCGTGCAGCCTCTGATTCGGCGTCGGGCAGGATTCTCGCTTCGCCTCGCGCGTGGAGATCGCACGATTCAGAGGTCGGCACCACCATAACGCATCCGCACTGTCGGCACCGCGCCATGCGACCGCCGTCCTGATCGGGAATGCTGAACTCTTTCTCGCACCGTGGACAGGCAAACTCAATCATGGTTTGTTACCCCGTGCTCGTTGTCGTAAGAGCAAGATAGTGATTCGTTGCGTTCACGCACCTATTGTGCGACGGGCCTCTCCCCAGCGTCAAGTGCTTTCGAGCGAGCCGAACGCGTTTCAGTAGGTTGTGGCATTTGATTTGATGGCTTGCATGTTACGGTGGTGTCGTGAAATCACGATACGTTTCTGTCGCCCCCGTTCGGGGGCTCGTGGTTGGAGGGTGCTGGTGACCCAGGGCTCGCTTCGCATCGCCCTGGGCTACGCTCTGCCGCCTCCTTCGGAGGCTGTTCAGGTGCAGGTGTTCCGAGCGAGTTGCCGGTCTACCGGTTGTACCCAGGATGGCGATTGAGCGTGCGCCTGTAACGTTCAACGTCGTATATCGAATGTCACAGGGTACTAGGATTGATTCTTCTCCATCAGCCGCACGAAATCGGCGAAAAGGTAGGATGCGTCGTGAGGGCCGGCGGATGCTTCCGGATGAAACTGAACGGAGAAGAGCGGCAGGTGTTTGTGGCGGATACCTTCCAACGTGTTATCGTTGAGGTTGACGTGGGTGATCTCGATCTCGTCCCGGTTGAGTGAGTCGATATCGACGCAGAAGCCGTGATTCTGAACGGTGATAGCCACTTTGCCGGTGCGCATATCTTTCACGGGATGGTTGGCGCCGCGATGGCCGAACTTGAGCTTGTACGTCTTGCCGCCGAGCGCCAGGCCGAGCATCTGATGGCCGAGACATATGCCGAATATCGGCACTTTGCCGATCAGCTCGTGTACGGTCTGGATGACGTAGGTGACCGGCTCCGGGTCGCCGGGTCCGTTGGACAGAACGATGCCATCAGGCTTCGCCGCGAGAATCTCGCTCGCTGGAGTCTGGGCGGGCACCGCCGTAACGCGACAGTCGTGCTCGGCGAGCTTGCGCATGATGTTGAACTTCACGCCGCAGTCGAGCACCACGACGTTGTAGGTGCCGTGCTCGTTCCACTGGAGAGGTTGGTTCACGACGACGTCTTTGACAAGGTCGCGTCCAACGAGCGTGAGCGCTTCCTTCGCTTTCTTCACAAGGCTCTCGTTGTCGAGATCGATCGTGGAGATTACCGCGTTCATGGCGCCCTGCGTTCTGAGCTTCCTTGTAACCGCCCTGGTATCGACTCCCTCGATGGCGACAATACCGTTGTCCTGGAGATACTCCGGCAGCCCTTTCACGGCGCGCCAGTTGCTCGGCAGCTTGCTGCACTCCCTGACGACGAACCCCTCGACGAACGGTCTGCGCGATTCGACATCGTCGAGGTTCACACCGTAGTTGCCTATCAATGGATAGGTCATGGTGACTATTTGGCCTTTGTAGGAGGGGTCGGTGAGTATCTCCTGGTATCCGGTCATACTCGTGTTGAAGACCAGTTCACCGGTCGTCTCGCCGGGTGCGCCGAACGAGAAACCGTCGTAGACAGTTCCGTCTTCGAGAGCGAGTTTGGCTGCGTTTCCCGTCATCCTGTTCTCATTCCTACGGTAATGATTTGATAGTGCGCTGCGTTCCGGCGAATGGCCGTTACTTAATACCCGCGTGGTACCTCTGCAACGACCTGACGCTACCGTGTCCTTGCTGGAAAGCCGCGATACCCTTTGCGGTAGCCCGCGCCGCTGCGGTGGTCGTGATATACGGTACCTTGTACCGGATCGCCGCCTTGCGGATGTACGAATCGTCGTATTTGCCCAGTTTGCCGATGGGGGTGTTGATCACCATGTGGATCTCGCCGTTCTTAATGCTGTCAACGATGTTGGGCCGACCTTCGTGCATTTTGAGTATCAGTTCGGCATCGATACCGTTCTCGGTGAGAAACCGGTACGTTCCCTCGGTTGCCTTGATACTGAACCCGATATCCATTAACAGTTTGGCGATTTCGAGAGCGGCCGGCTTATCTCTGTCGGTAACCGTGATAAGCACGGTGCCTTCGGAGGGAAGTCGCTGCTGCGTCGCTTCCTGAGCCTTGTAGAAGGCGAGTCCGAACGAGTCGGCCATGCCGAGTACCTCGCCGGTGGACCGCATTTCCGGTCCCAGAAGTGGATCGACTTCCGGGAACATGTTGAACGGGAAGACCGCTTCCTTCACACCGAAATGCGGGATCGTCCTGGGCTTGAGACCGATATCCGACAGCTTCTTGCCGAGCATGAGCTGTGTGGCAATACGCGCCATCTGGATGCCGCATACCTTGGAGACGAGCGGGACCGTTCGAGAAGCGCGCGGGTTCGCCTCAAGGATATAGACGACATCGTTGGCTATGGCGTACTGGATATTCATCAACCCGACCACGTTGAGCTCGATCCCGATCTTTCTCGTGTAGTCGTATATGGTATCGATGTGTTTTTGCGGGATGCTGACGGGCGGTATTACGCATGCCGAATCGCCCGAGTGGACGCCTGCCAGCTCGATATGTTCCATAACGGCCGGCACGAAGGCATCCGTCCCGTCGGCGATGGCATCCGCCTCAGCCTCGATGGCGTTCTCGAGGAACTTGTCGATCAGGATCGGTCTGTCGGGGCTTACGTCGACGGCTGCTGCAACATAGTGTCTGAGCATCTCCTCATCATGGACGACCTCCATAGCCCGACCGCCCAGCACGTAGGAAGGTCTGACCATAAGCGGATAGCCTATCTGTCCTGCAAGCTCGAGCGCCTCTTCGAGGCTGCTTGCCATACCCGACTCGGGTTGCGGGATGCCGAGCTGGCGCATCATGTGGCGGAACCGGTCGCGGTCTTCCGCGAGGTCTATGGTATCCGGCGACGTGCCGATAATCCTGACACCGGCTTCGGCAAGTTCGCCGGCGATGTTAAGAGGAGTCTGTCCACCGAACTGTACGATGACCCCTTCGGGTTTCTCTTTCTCGTAGATGCTCAGCACATCTTCTACCGTAAGCGGTTCAAAGTAGAGCTTGTCCGACGTATCGTAATCCGTCGAGACGGTTTCGGGGTTACAATTCACCATGATCGACTCGTACCCTTCGTCGCGCAGCGCAAACGCTGCATGCACGCAGCAGTAGTCGAACTCGATCCCCTGACCGATACGGTTCGGACCGCCTCCGAGCACCATTATCTTGCGCCGGTCGCTCGTCGGGACCTTATCCGGCGCGTTGTACGTGGAGAAATAGTATGCAGCGTTCTCGACCCCGCTTACCGGTACCGGTTCCCACGCTTCGACCACGCCCAACGACGTGCGCCGTTGCCTGACTTGTTTTTCTGGAATACGGAGGATCTGGGACAGGTATCTGTCCGAAAAACCGTCTTTCTTGGCTTGCGTGAGGGGATCGTCCGGTAATGCTTTTCCCTTGTACTTGAGGATTCTCTCCTCCAGTTCCACGAGTTCTTTCATCTGTTCGATAAACCACGGCTTGATGTATGTCCTGTTGTACAGCGCGTCTACGTCCGCCCCTTTCCGCAATGCTTCGTACATCACGAACTGCCGTTCGCTTGTCGGTTCGGCAAGCAGCTCCATCAGCTCGTCGAGCGACTTCTTATGGAAGTTCTTTGCAAACCCAAGCCCGTACCGCCCGTTTTCGAGCGACCGGATAGCTTTCTGGAACGCTTCTTTGTAGTTCTTGCCGATGCTCATCACCTCGCCGACGGCGCGCATCTGTGTGCCGAGCTTGTCCTGGACGCCTTTGAACTTCTCGAATCCCCACCGGGCAAACTTTACCACCACGTAGTCGCCCCACGGGACGTACTTGTCGAGCGTGCTTTCTCTCCAGTACGGAATCTCGTCGAGCGTCAGTCCGCCGGCCAGCATGGAAGAGATAAGGGCGATCGGGAAGCCGGTAGCTTTCGATGCCAGAGCGGACGAGCGTGACGTCCGCGGGTTGATCTCTATCACGACGACACGGCCGGTCTCCGGGTCGTGTGCGAACTGGATATTGGTACCGCCGATAACCTCAATAGC
>Ga0180434_10003515_pt1 | contig 19912 bp, 24 predicted proteins | sample SS_ome_7_FD_132453 | JGI IMG/M metagenome (GOLD analysis project Ga0180434, IMG submission 132453) | Hypersaline lake sediment archaeal communities from the Salton Sea, California, USA - SS_1_D_2 metaG | ecosystem: Environmental > Aquatic > Non-marine Saline and Alkaline > Hypersaline >...
CACCTTGTAGTAAGAAGGTAAAGAACGTCAACAACGTACAGACCCCCCTCTCTGTTAGTCTCTCCCCCCAGGTGCAGGGCTTCGTGCTCGCGGGGGAGGAGGTGGGTCTTTCGGTTCCGACGGCCGTCCAGCTTTTCCTTCAGAGCCGCGCCGGCGATCACGTCCTGGACCAGTTCGGCCGTCAACTCTCGGTTGCTGTACAGGACCACGGCGCCGTGCCCCTCAACCGCGCGCTCCGGGAACTCGGCGGGACGCTCCAGGGCGGCCACGAACCGAAGGCTGCCCGCAACCTCTGCGCCTACTTCGCCCCGATCCTGGAGCGGGCCGTGGGCAACTACGCAAAGGAACTACGGCAGCGGGCGGAGTGGGAAGCGCAGGAACAGCAGGACCAGGGCAAGCAGGAACAGACAGAGGAGCAGCGCACGAAGACCAAGGCTCGGATCGACAGGATCGCGCAGCGGCTCGGCGCCCGGCCGACCGGAGAGGTGGACCTAAGCAAGCGGCGGATGCAGCTACTGCGCCAGCTCCACCTTGACGGAGAGAAGCGCCAGCCTGGCGAGGAGGTGGCGTGATGGTCACGGGCGCTCAGGTCGGCTCTACGGCGCGCAGCATCAGAGGCAACCGACTGCAAGCATCCCCTGGGCCAGGGCGCACCACGGCGCTCACACGCGCTCACGGGCCGCATCCGAGCGGGGGATTCAGGACCCAGGGACATTCGCGGGTCCTTCTGCGCGATAGAAGAAGGCGGGTAAATATCACCTCAGTTCTCGCACGAAACTCGGGCCGCAAAAACAACCATTAACGAAAGCGCCAGCGGCAGGACGCGGAGTGACCACACGTGCCGAAGCCAGAACGAACGCTACGCAAAGAGGACGTCGCGGACATCTACGACGTCCATCCGAACACCGTCTTGAAGTGGGCGCGCGAAGGTTGCCCACACAGCAAGACGGGCACGCACGGCGCATACGCATTCAACAAGGCGGAGATCGAACAGTGGCTCCAGGCGAAGGGAAGAAACGGATTGCCTGGGCGCCCCGTCGAGAGCGGGCCTTCGCGCGGCTTCGCCCGTGCGCGTCTACAACACGAGGTCGAGAAGGCTCTGCTCACGCGGACGAAACGGCTCAAGGCAGAGGGCGCTCTCCACGACGTGAACGAGTGTCGACAGCGACGGCTCAAACAGATTCACGCCGTCAAGGCCTCTCTCCTCTCGCTCCCGCGTTCGGTTTCCCCCGACCTGGTCAAGAAGCGAAAGCGACAGATCGAGGCGATTCTGCTGGAACGCGTCAAGGATATCATCCGCCAATTTGCCAACGGTGAGGACGTCGATGTCGATTGAAGCCGAGACGGTCCAGCTCTGGAATGCAGAGGAACGGGCGGCCTGGTCGCTCCCGATAGACAAGAAGCCGTCTCAGTGGGCGGAGGAGAACCGGATCCTCGGCGTCGAGGAGAGCAACATCCCCGGCCCCTGGCGAAACGACAACGCACCCTATCTGCGCGGCATGATGGACATCGCAGTCGCCCCCGGCGTGATCCAACTTAACATCAAGAAGAGCGGCCAGGTCGGGGCGAGCGAAGGCGTCAGGAACCTCATGCTCTATTGGGCGGCTCTGGAACCGGACCCCGTGGGGCTTGCCTTGCCCGATCGGGTCGTCGGTCGAAGGATCACGACGAACCGGGTCATTCCCGCCTTTCGCAACACGGCGGCCACGCGGCGCTTGTTCACCGATCGGAAGAAGGACATCAAGGCGGAGCAGATCCGCTTGGTCAATGGATTCGTGCTCCACCTAATGTGGGCCGGCAGTAGCAGCTCCACCTCGAGCGAGCCGATGCGTCGCAACATCAACGATGAGGTGGACAAGCCTGGCTTCAGCCAGTGGGGCGGCCAGGAGCCGAACGCGATCGGTCGAACGTGGACGCGGCTACGCTCCTACGAAGACCGCAAGCTCCAGATCAACATCAGCACCCCGACGAACCGTTACGGCAACATCCACAAGCTCGTCGAGGCCAGCACCTACGTCCTCGAGTACCTGGTCCCGTGCCCGCACTGCGGCGAGCGTCAGAAGCTTATCTTCCGTCAGCTCAAGTGGGAGACCCCGAAGGGAAAGCGAACGCACGAGGACAAGATCGACCTCGCGGACAAGATCGAACGGGACGAGGCCGTCTGGTATGAATGCGCCCGCTGCGGCCACCGCATCCGGCCGGACGAGAAAGCCCCCCTGGTCCGCGCCGGCCTATGGGGAACGCTCGACGGTGAGATCACCGACGCCGAGTCGATTACGGAATGGCCGCGAGGAACTCGGCTTGCCATGCCGATCTCCGTCTACAACTGTCTGTGGGAATCCTGGGCGAGTGTCGCGGCGGAGTTCCTGCGCGCCGAGGGCGATCGGTCAAAGACCTATACCTGGCGGACCGAAACGTGCGGCGAGGTGTGGGAGGAACAACTCGAACGGCCGCGGCCGTCCCTCTACGCGGGCAAGTCGGAGCGGGCGCGCCTGGACGAGGGAATCATTCCTGCGTGGACCGCGAAAGTTCTGGCGACGATCGATACGCAACACGATCACTTCTTTGTGGTGTTGCGCGCCTGGGGCCCAGAGATGCGCAGCCAGCGCATCTTTCACGGGCGGGTGGAGAGCTTCGAGGACCTGGACCGCCTCTGCTTTCGCCAACCGTTTCCCGTGGAGGGGGGCAGCGCGCCGCCCATGCAGCCGGAGATGGCCCTGATCGACTCCGGCGGCACGAAACTCCGAGGCGAGTCCGCCAGCCGAACCATGGAAGTGTATCGGTGGGTCCTGCGGCGGGGATCGCGGGTGCGCGCAATCAAGGGCGCGGAGGAAGCAGGACGACATCGGCCGGGACTTTACATTTGGCCTGGCAAGGGTGTTCTTGACGACGGGCGGGGACACAAGGGCAAGGGAAAGACGCTGCGGATTTGGTTCCTCGACAAACACCACTTCGGCGATCTGCTTCATGACCTGGTCACCTGCGGCGTGGCGGACGAGGACAACCGCGCGGAGAAGTGGCTGCTCAACAAGCGGAACGATGAGGATTACAACTCGCAGCTCGCAAGCGTGCAGAAGATTCTCATGGAGGCGCGGGGCCGCCTGGTTGAGCGGTGGATGCCCGTCGAGGAGGCGGCACAGGACCACTATTGGGACTGCGAGAATTACCAGGTCGCGGCAGCCTACATGACCAACGTTGACCTACTGCCCACCGAACGCGAGATGAACGAGCATCGCAAGCAGGCGGAGCAGGAGCGACAGGAACGGGAAGGGGCGGCGAGGCGCCGCCGCAAACAGAGAGGGAGCGGGTGGGACATCCGCCCCTGGGACGAGTAACCCCTTAACGGGAAGGAGGGCCACGTGACGGCCAAACAGAAAACAGTCACGACGGAGGCGGTGAGGGACGCGGTCAAAATGGACAAGGCTCGGCTTCAGCTCGCGCTGTCAACGGAGCGGTGCCGGCACTGCGGACAGACCGGCGCCTGGATCATCTACAAGGTGGACGGCCAGGTGCGCTACGTGAAATGTCGGGGATGCACCCGCAACAGCAAGGTCATCGTGAAGCGGGACGCCATCGAACTCGAGGAGCAGCTCAGCGAGCAGGAGGGCGCGGAGCTGCGGAACCTCCAGGACGGAAAAGGCCAGGAGTCAGAAGGCGAGAACGCCGAGAAAAAGTAGAGGCGCCGCAGGGCGCTTAGGAAGGAGCAGACCATGAGGGAGGTTCGGATCATCATGCGCTTCGGGCAGACCGGCGAGGTCGCTCGGGAGCGCACAGAGGAAGGGGACGTGCGCGTTGGTATCTATGGCGCGCCCGACATTCAGACGGCCAAGCTGCCGGAGGGATGGGAATTGGACGCCGAGCGGGGAGCGGCCTATTCGCCCCCGGCCAACGGCAAGAAAGAGGAGAAGCTCATCGCGGAGGCCCTGGGCGTGGTGAAGCAGCTCTTGGAATCTAGACGGCGCCCCGACAACTCGAAGAAGAAGGCAACGGGGAAGAAGGACAAGGCATAGTGGGATACCACTGGTCCAAACCGGCAGCGCTCGAGGTCCTCGACGTCCTCGAACAGTTCGGCGGCTCGGCAACGACGGACCAAATCTTCCAGGAGATTTATCGCCGAAGCCGCCGGCGCCTGGTGAACAACTCCATCACCAGCCTGCGGAAGTGGGCGGAGGAGAAGTTCGGCCTCACGGGCGCGGACGTCGTTAGCTGCAAGCGAGTGGGGACCTCAGAGCATGACAAGCCGGTGTTCCGGTACACACTGACGCGGGAGTTTCGCCGACGGGTGGCGGAGAAGCGCCGGGGAGCGAACGGGAAGCCGAGCGGACCGCCCGTCCAGACGGGTCTTTTTGCAGAGGGGAGGCACTGCGGGTGAGCAGGAAGAAAAACAAAAGACCGTTGCGGCTTGAATACGTCGAGGCGGGGAGCCTGGACGCCGACCCGGCTGGGCCTCCAGTCCGGCCCGAGCCGCGAGGTAGTCTTCCCGATTATCCAAAGCCACGGGTGGACGAGGCGTGCCGGCAATTGGAGCAGCGCCAAGACGTCAATGGCGACTCCCTGCAGCTCGCGTCAACACACTTACTGTGTTCGGTGCGGCGGGAAGGAGAGGCGCGATATGCTTGCGCGGACAGCCAGCGCGCATCGCACCTGCGCGTGGTACGGAGCGACTTCTTTCCGAACGACAACGCTTGGTTTGTGGTGGCAGAACGGGGACCGATGCTTGCCAGGGCAAGCGGCGGCGGTGACCCCCTCGGCGTTTACTACCAGCTTATGTTCGTTCCTGGCGTCGTGGACGAGGCGAAGCCGTTCATTGCTGCGGGGCTCAAGGGATTTGTGGGGATCGGTGCACCGTGGCTCTTTCAGGCGAGCTTTCGATAGGCGGCAGCAGAAATAGAGAGGGAGTACATCCCATGGAGGCAGACCCGCTGGCACAGAAGATGAAGAAGCTCCGCAAGCGCCTGGGCATGACTCAGGAGCAAGTGGCCCGAGACCTGGGAATTACTATGAACTCGGTCGCCATGTGGGAGCGAGGAGAGCGCACGCCGACCGGACTCTACCGGAAGGCCCTGGAGAACTGGATCGAGCAAAAGGACGGGAGGAAGAAGTGAGCGTTTCAGGGACAAAAGAATGGTCGGCGCATTCGGTGAACTGCTACGTCGGCTGCCCGCACAACTGCCGGTACTGCTACGCGCGGGCCATGGCCCTACGGTTCGGAACGGTCCAGCCTGGAGAATGGGAACATCCTCGACTCCGGGAGTCGGAAGTTCGGAAGAAGCGCCGGCGCGTCAAGGGAACGACCATGTTCCCGACAACGCACGACATCACCCCCGAGATGCTGGAGCCCTGCCTGAGCGTACTTCGGAAACTGCTCGCCGCCGGCAACCGGGTTCTGCTCGTATCGAAGCCGCACCTTTCGTGCATCGAGCGAATCTGTCAGGAGTGCCGGCCCTACCGGGAGCAGCTCCTATTCCGGTTCACTATCGGCGCCACCTCGGACCGTTTCCTTTCCTATTGGGAGCCGGGCGCGCCTCCCTTCGCGGAGCGCCTGGCCGCTCTCAAGCTGGCGCGCTCGGAGCGGTTCGAGACGAGCGTCAGCGCGGAGCCGTGCCTCGACTTTGCGCACGTTGACCAACTGATCGAGGCGGTCCTTCCCTGGATCACGGATGCAATCTGGATCGGGAAGCTTAACAAGGCGCGGGAACGGACCCGCCTGGAGACGGACCAGGACCGCCAGGCGGTCGACTGGATTATCCACGCACAACGCGACGAGGTCCTGAGGGCCGTCTACGAGCGGTGGGAGGCGGACCCTCGCATCAAGTGGAAGGAGTCTATCAAGAAGGTGGTGGGCCTTCCCCTCGCCTCGAAACCGGGCCTCGACGTCTGAGACCTATTTACCATGCCGTGGTAAAGACCCCTTGACTCCCTCTCGCCTTCTCCCCTAAACTGCGGTCATGGACAGACGAAGCCGTGGGGACACAGACGCGGTCCCTGCGGCTTTTTTGTTTCTGTCCGGAGCGCCCGTGAGCACAGAACCCACCGACGCAGAACTTCTCACCGCCGTCAAGCTCGCCATCAAGGGCGTCCTGGAGGGGCCGGGCGCCAACTACACCATTCGCGGCCGCACGGTTGGGTCGCTCTCCCTGACCGAACTCATGGCCGTACGCAACGACCTTGAGCAGCGTATCGCGCGCGCCGACGGCAACGCGCGCCCGATGCTTCCCCGTTTCCGAACTCCTGGATAGGCCGACCTTATGGGACGCAAACGAACGCCGGCAGAGCAGCTCACACGCCTCGAGCGAGAGGCGGAGATCGAGGAGAAGCGGCTCGCCATCGAGCAGATGAAGCTCGACCGCCTGGTCGCCCAGGAGCGGCGCAAGCACATTAAGAGCTTGAGCACCTACGAGGCGGCGAAGAAGGACCGCACAACCCAGGACTGGCGCGCGCCGACGAAGACGGCCGACCAGGCCATCCTCCCCGACGCCGGCACCCTGAATGCGCGGGGCCGGCAGATTATCCGCGACACGGGGATCGGGCAGTCCATCAAGAACGGGATGCGGCGCGGCGTGGTGGGAATCGGTGTGACGCCCCGCTCGGCCGCACGGAACCCGCTCACGGGAGAGCCGCTCAAGGAGTTCAACGACCGCGTGGACCTCTGGTGGGAACCGTGGGCGACGACGCCGGAGTTCTGCGACGTGGAGGGGCGGCGGACCTGGGTGGAACACGAGGGCCTGGTCATCTGCGAGTTCACCGCCGTCGGGGAATCCTTCACCGTGCTCTCCTACGAGCCGCGCGCGGACATGGTGGGCCTCTGCCTTCAGGCGTTCGAGCCGGAGCAGCTCGACGATCGGAAGCTGCGGAACGAGGAGACCGGCAATCAGATCAAGGCCGGCGTCGAGGTGAACAAGTTCGGCCGTGCCGTCGGCTACTGGCTCCACACCGGGTCGCACCCGTGGGAGAAGTTTTCACGGGAGCCGACGTTCATTCCCGCCGAGCGTGTGCGTCACTTCTTCCGCCCCGAGCGCGTGCGACAGGCGCGCGGGGTAACCCTCATGTGCGCCGTGCTGCACACCATCCGGCACCTCGGGATGTACGACCATTATCAGATCATCGCCGCCCGCTACCAGTCATGCATCGGCGGACACATCGAGACCGGCAACCTGGAAGAGGCTACCGCCACGATGGGCCTGCCGCTGGAGGAAGGCGAGACAGGCAAGGACAGCCGATATGCGGACGAGATCGCCATGGAGCCCGGCATGATGCCCCGCCTGCGCCCCGGCGAGAAGATCGTCTACAACACGCCGACTGCTCCGGGCTCGCAGTACGACCCGTTCATGAAGGCGCAGATCGCGCGGATCGCCGCCGGCGTCGGGCTCGACTACGCCACGGTAGCGCGCGATTACAGCCAGGGCTCCTACACCTCGCAACGCCAGGGCCGCCTGGAGAAGGACCAGGAACTCGACCCGATTCAACTCCTGTTGATCGACACGGTGGGGCGGCCCGTGCGCAAGAGCTTCAAGACCTGGCTGATCCTGGAGGGCAAGGTCGAGGCGCCCGGCTTTTTCTCCGACCCGCTCTGGCAGTGGGCGTACCTCAAGGACGAATGGCAGGGGCCGCCGAAGTACTGGATCGATCCGGTCAAGCAGGCGGCGGCCGCGAAGATTCTTCTGGATTACAAGCTCACGTCGCGGAAGTCGTGGCTCAACCAGTTCGGCGCCAGCGTCGGCGACCTGTTCGCGCAGCTCGAGGAAGAACTCCGAGACGCCGCAGAGAAAGGCATCTCTCTGCCGGACGCCCAGGCCAAGGGCGAACCGGGCCGCCCGGTCGGGACGCCCAAGGAAAACCTGGCCGCGCTGCTCGGCGGCTCGGAGGAGATCGTCGAGGACCTGGTGCTCGATGTCTTCGGCCCGCAGCTCGGAGCCTACATCCTGAAACAGGCAAGGGAGGAAGCAAGTGTTCAGTAAGATCATCGCCCTGGCAAAGAGAATCGTCACGCTCCCGTATCCCGGAGAGCACAGCGCGCGCTTGAAGGAGCCGTCGGAGTTCGCGGAGGAGCCGGTCTGGAAGGACGGCAAGCCGGGCAAGATGCAGCGCACGAAGGGGAGCGGCAACGGCACGGTGCAGGGAAAGAAGGTGCCCGACACGATCTCCGTGCTATGGGGGAAGCTGAAGGGCAAGGCCGGAAAGGATGATCCCCCCGTGGCGCAGGCGCTCCGCTTCCCCGTCGCCGACTGGACGGCCGAGAAGGCGCAGGCCTGGCTGAAAGACAACGAGATCAAGGCCGTGAAGTTCGAGGCGGCCGCGAGCGCGCAGAGCCGCGCGGGCGAAACGTATCGGTGCGAGTGCCTGGACTGCGGACACACGATGGACTCGGAGCAGCACTGTCGGGACATCCGCTGTCCCAAGTGCGGGGGCGAGATGCGACGGGTGGAGCGGCCCGGACCCGGACAGCGAGCGCCCGCCACACAAAGCCGCGGAGCCGACGGCACAATCCGCCTGGCAACCGGACCCGCGCTCATGACGGAGGACCTGGACCTGGACCGGGAATCCGGCTTCATGCGGAACGTCTCGGTCATCACGATGGGCGAGGCCATCGGTCATGACTTCGAGGTGGACGGAGCACTGGTGGACCAGATCGTCGCACTGACCAATGCGCATCCTAAGGGCGCGCCGATTCACGCGTGTCACCCCGAGATCACGGGCAGGGACCCGATCTGGATTCGCGTCGGGCGGATAACGAACCTGCGTCGCGTCGGCAATCAGGCGAAGGGGGACGTTCAGCTCGGCGCGTACGCGCGCAGCAATCCGGCGGGCGACCTCTGGAACTGGCTCTTTGATCTGGCGGAGGACGAGGAGGCCCGTCAGAGCGTTGGTCTTTCGCCCCGCTTCGTGCCCGCGCCATTTGAGCAGCGCATGGGCGAGGCGGGCAATCCACTCCCACCGGCGGGCCGGGCCCGCCAAGTGCTCAGCATAGATTTCGCCGGCGAACCCGGCGCCAACCCCGGCGGCCTTCTGTCGCGGGGAGAGGGAGAGGAAATCGCGACTCTAACGGAGGAAGGACAGATGGACGAGGTCTTGAGAAAGTATCTGGAATCTATCGGCCTTGACCCGAACGCGTCCGAGGAGGACGCGCAGAAGTTCCTCGACGGCCTGGAGGGCGAGCAGAAGCAGGTCGCCGACAGGATCCGTGCGGGAGCGGGCGGCGAGAAGCCCAAGGGCGAGGGCAAGACGAGCCCCGAGCCGGAGCCCGTCGGCGCCGGCGCAACCGAAGGCGAAGAGCTCGCCCGGAAAGCGGCGGACCAGGCCATCGGCCTGGAGCGCAAGCGGACCAACGAAATCATCGGCCTCGCGCAACAGTGCGGCCTCGGCCGCGAGTGGGCCGACAAGCACATCCAGGAGGGCACCACGGTTCAGGCGGCGAAGGAGATCGCCCTGGGCGTGCTGGCCGAACGGCACAAACCCGTGAACCTCGGCAGCGGCTCGCTTCAGGCCGGGTCGATCTCGGTCGGTGCGGACCGCGACAGGGAGACGCTCGCGGGCGGAATCAGCGACGCCATCCTGCTCCGCGCGGGGTGCGCCCTGTATGAGTTCGACGAGGTGACGGGCATCGCCGTGCGCGACGAGCAGGGCCGCCTGAAAAAGCGGACGCCCCACGAGCGCGCTCAGCAATTCCGCGCGCAGAGCATCCTCGGCATGGGCCGGATGTTCCTCAGCTCGCTCGGCGTTCCGGACGCCATGACGTTGAGCAAGACGCGGCTCTGGACGGTGCTCATCAACCCGCGTGCGCTCGCGCAGGCCTACGGTTCCCAGGTGGTCGCTCTCGCGCAGAGCACGAGCGATTTCCCGTACATGCTCGAGGACTCGATGCGCAAGAGCCTCCGGGCGGCCTACGAGGAATCACCCCTCACCTGGCGGGTCTGGGCCCGCAGGGCCACGGCCCCCGACTTCAAGGACATCAAGCGGGTGGCCTTGAGCGAGGCGCCGGACCTCGTCGAGCGGAAGGAAGGCGGCGGGGTGGACTACGGCACAATGGGTGAGAGCCGCGAGGTCTACGCGCTCGCCGAGTACGTGGACGGCATCAAGCTCTCGCGGCGGGCCGTCATCAACGACGACATGGACGCCTTCAGCCGTATCCCCCGGCTCCAGGCCAACGCGGCGGGACGCAAAGAGGATGACGTCTGCTACGCCATCCTCACGGCCAATGCCGCGCTGGCGGACGGAACCGCGCTGTTCCACGCCGACCACAGCAACCTGGCGGGGTCGGGCGCCGCGCCGTCCTCGACCACGCTCAACGCGGCCCGGGCGGCCATGCGCACGCAGACCGGTCAGAAGGGCGCCAACCTTAACATCACGCCCGTCTTCTTCATCGGGCCGGCGAACCTGGAAGGCACGATCCTTCCCATCGTCGTGAGCGAGTACGATCCTTCCGGTTCGATCGCGAACGCGCAGAACATCTGGAGGGGCAAGCTCACGCCGGTCATCGAGCCGCGGCTCGACGCTACGGTGGATGCCGACACCGACAACAAGACCTGGTACCTGGCAGCCAACTCGGATCAGGTCGACACGGTGGAGGTCTGCTTCCTGGAGGACGAGCAAACGCCCGTCCTGCGCCAGGAGGTGGACTTCGACACGGAGGACATCAAGCACGTCGTGCGGCATACGTGCGCGGCGAAGGCGATCGATCATCGCGGGCTCTACAAGGACCCCGGCGACTAACCGTCAACAGGAGGTCGGGGGCCCCTCGGGCCCCCGGCCCCTGAGTCTCGCATAAAGGACAGAAAACCCAAGCAACCTCTTGGAGGAGAAGCAGGATGGACACTCTGGTCAGACATACGGGCCGGCTCGAGTACAGCAACGCGACCGGCAGCGACATTTCCAGCGGCGACCCCGTTCCCATCGGGAACATGCTGGCGGTGGCCGTGACGGACATCGACAACGGCGAGAGCGGCACGGTCGAGACCGTGAACGTTCACCGCCTGGCGGCGGAGGCGGACGAGGCCTGGAGCCAGGGCGACCAGCTCTGGTTCAACTCCTCGAACGCCAAGCTCAGCAACCAGGGCGCGCAGGGCTCGATCCCGGCGGGCACGGCGGCGGCCGCGAAGGCGGCCACGGCCACCACCGGGCAGGTGGACCTGAACCGCAACACGGTATTGTCATCGACATGATCAGCGACCAGGCTGATGCCCCCGCGAGCCTGACCGAAGGCGCCTGGATCAGCGTGGACGGCAACCAGGACATCGACTGCGAATCCGACGATGGCACGCACCGCAACGACGACAAGGACAGTGCGGTCAATCTCGGTAACGACGTCTGGTGTTCTCTGCTGATCGACTTCACCGACACGGCGGACGTGCGCTTCTACCTGGATGCCACGGGCGCGGGCGCATACGCCCAGGTGCAGGCGGCGACCACGTTCGACATGTCGGACTACACGGGGGGCCTCCAGCCTGCCGTGTTCCTCACAAAGTCTGGCGGCACCCAGGTAACGAACCTCGATGCGGACTTCGTCCGTATCGTCGCGTCTCGCTAAGGCACGTCCTTAGGCAAAGGCGGACCGTGAGGGAGGAGGGGACCAGGCTGTGGGCCCCCTCCGCCCTCGGTCTGTATCCGGCATGGACAGCGCACAACTCATAGCCGACGCCAAGAAGCTCGTTGCCGCAGAAGGGGAGGAGCTCGTCTACAAGCCCCGCTCCGGCGGCAGCCGAACCATCCTCGGCATTGTGGACCGCGAGGCGCCCCGCGCGATGGCCGAATCCCCGGAAGGCGTGCCGGCCTACAGCATGACCATCGTGCTTGTGAATCAGGCCGCCCCAAGCGAGTCGGATGGTGTGGGGGGAATCAGTTCGGCAGAACTCGACACGGGCGGGGACAAGATCACCGTCGCCCTGCGCATCGGGGGCGACGCCAAGGACAGACCCATCGCGGAGATACTGGGCCAGGACGAAGGAATGCTCGATGTGGGGGTGAGATAGATGGCGGGCGACGTGGAGGTCAGCTTTCGCGAGGACCAATTCCGGGAGGTGCGGCGGCTCCTGCGCTCGGTCCCCAAGGCGTGGCCGAAGGTCGCCTCGCGGGGAATCAACAAAACGCTCTCGACGCTGCGCTCCCGCTTCGTGAAGCGCACGTCCGCCCAGGCCGGCATTAAGCAGAAGGTCATCCGGGAGCACGTCAGGATCAAGAAGGCGACCCGCTCGGTTCTCTCCGGCTTGCTGCGGCTGTTGGGCGGGCGGATTCCTCTGATCGACCTGAAGGCGCGCCAGGACAAGAAGGGCGTGAGCTACACCGGCCGGGACGGCAAGCGGAGCAGCGTGCCGAGCGCCTTCATCGCGACCATGCCCTCCGGCCATACGGGAGTCTTCAAGCGCACCACGGGGAGCCGGCTTCCGATCCAGGAACTGTTCGGCCCCTCGCTCACCGGCGTCTTTGAGAAGACCGGCGACATCCAGCGGGAGACGATGGACGAGACGGAAGACCTGCTCGAGCACTACACCGCGCAGGAGGCGGACCGCGAATTGGAGCGGAGGAAGGGCTGATGGTCGAATTGATCGAACCCATTGTGGAGCAGATCGCCGCCGCCCTCGCTACCGCAATAGACGGAATCACCGAGGACAACGGTTACCTTCAGGACCTCTCCGCCGTCCGGCCGACGCGCCCGTCGTTCGATCCCGATACGGACGCGGCGCCGGAGAACGGCAAGGTGGTCATCGTCCAGACGGACCCGGAACCGGACTCGGAGAACTCCACGGAGGGCAACCCGCCGGCGCAGGCCTGGCTTCAGCCTTTCGCCCTCGTGTGTTTCGTCATCGCGAGCGACGCCTCGACCATGCCCATTGACACGCTGGTCAACCGCGCCCGCTGCGACATCGAGAAGAAGGTCATGGAGGATCCGCAGTGGGGCGGGCTGGCGCTCGATACCGAGCTGCACGGCTCGATGCGGTTCAACGAAGGGCAGGCCTCCAGCGGCGTTGTCGTCCTTATCGCCGTCCATTACCGGACGCGCGAGAACAACCCTTACCAATCAGCCTGAGAGGAGAGAGCCATGCTGCACCGTAAGCGAGTCCTTGCGGCCAAGATCGAAGCTACGCCGGGAACGGCGGAATCGCTCACCGCGAGCGAGGGCGCCTTCAACGTCCAGGACGCCGTCATCCAGCCGGAGACGGAGTTCATTCAGCGCATGGGCCAGAGCGCCTTCTCGCCTCTGCCCGGTTCGATTGGCGCGGAGTCGGGCGTCGCAACGTTCACCATCGAAGCCTGCGGGTCCGGAAACGCCGAAACTCCTAAGCCCGCCTGGGCCACCACGTTCCTCCCCGCGTGCGGCCTCGTTGCCACCGACAACGCCTATGCTCCGGTGAGCGAGGGTCCCTCGGCGGCGGGCGACGTGAAGACCGTCACGATCGGCATGTACGAGGACGGCCTTTTCAAAAGCATCAAGGGCGCCATGGGCTCGGCCGTCTTGACGCTCATTGCCGGACAGCTTGCCAAGATCGAGTTCACCTTCCGCGGCCTGTGGGTGCCCCCGAGTGACGTGGCACTCATTGCCCCCACCTATCCGACCGTTAAACCTCCGCGTTTCGTCAGTGCGAGTCTCCTGGTCGGGGGCGCATGGAGTCCGCGCGTCCAGCAGCTCACGTTCGACCTGGGCAACGACGTGCAGATGCGGGAGGACGCCAACACAGCGGAGGGCTACTTCACGGCCATGATCACCGACCGTCTCTCGGTCGGCTCGATCAACCCGGAGACGGTGCTCGTCGCCACCTACGATGTGCACAACAAGTGGCGGTCGCTCACCGAGCAATCCCTCGCCTGGCAGCTTGGCGCCGGAAGCGACGGGAACACGCTCGCGTTCTCCGGCACGAAGGCTCAGTTCACCTCGGTCCAGGAGGGTGAGCGGAACAAGATCGCCATCGAGGACGTGGGCTATCAGATGAACCGCGTCGCGGCCGCCGGCGACGACGAGTACACGCTGACCTTCAGTTGAGGGGCTTGTCATGGCCAAAGCGACTAGCAACGGATGCGGCTACGGACGCAGCACGCGGTGGGGCCTCGGAATCGTCGTGATGATTTGGCTCGGCCTGGCCGCGCTCACGTTCGCCATGGCAAGCTCGGCTCGCAGCGAGGCCTCAGCCGCCTCGGAGAAACTTGAGGCGAAGGTGGAGGAGAACCGACGGGACCTTCAACGCTACCGGGAGCTGGTGAGCCGACTCGATGAGCGGCTCAGGTCCATGGACGAAAAGCTCGGCCGGATCGACGAGAGACTCAATAGCCAATAGGAGAACGCGGACATGCCTTTAGCACTGAATCGGGACGCCTGGTTCAAGGTCTGGCTGGAAAGCGACGAGGACATCGAGGAGGAGAACCGCCCGCACTTCGTCAGCCGCTATCTGGCGGACAATTCGTACCGCCAGATGGTGGGCATCGAGGAGAGAGTCGAGCAGGTCGGCGATGACCTCGGCGCCATTCTGTCGGAGATGGAGGACGTGCTCTGCCTCGCCGTGGTGGATTGGCGGAACATGACCGACCCCCTCACGCACAAGGAGATCAAGTTCTCGCGGGAGGCGGTGGGCGAGGTCCTCAACCCGAGCGAGGTGTGGGAGTTGATTTATAAAATCCTCGCGCAGAACCGGCTCAAGGTAGACGCACAAAAAAAATTCGAATCGCCGTCGCCCATACGTACGGGCAAGTCTGCAAAGGGTGCCCGGGCCCGCAAGCGTGCAAAGACGTCCCGACGGAAAGGGAGCCCCTCGTAGTGGACTGTCCCGTCTGCGGCGGCGCGGGATGCGACGAGTGCGAGGGAGAGGGACGTTGGGAATTGACAGGCTGTCCTCTGGAGTTCGTGGGGGAAGACGTATGGGAGCTGTTGGACTTCGCGGAACTGTACAAGAAGGGCTGCCCCCCGGTGGCGGGCGGGTCGCTGGACCAGACGCACTGGTTCAACGAGGCCGCCCGATTCGTGTGGAGAGAGGAAAGCTACTGGCGGGCGAAACTCGGAATCCCCTGGTGACGCATGGCAAAGCGTGACATCGACATCCTCCTGCGAGCGCGCGATCAGATGTCGGGCAAATTCGGCCGGGCCACGAAGAAAAGCGAGGGCCTGCGCAAGGCGTTCGTCGGCCTGAAGATGGCAGCGATCGCGGCCGCCGCCGCCATCGCGCTGATGGCGGCGAAGACGGCGAAGGAGAGCCTCGAGGCTTATGCGAAGCAGGAAGCCGCCGAGCAGAACCTCAGCGGCGCCCTTGCGCTCGTGGGGGAGCACGCCCGGGCGCAGGTCCCGATGATGAAAGAGTTCGCCGCCGGCATTCAGCAAATCACAACCCAGGGGGATGAGGCGACCCTCGAGCTGATGGCGATGGGCGCCTCGATGGGCAAGCTCTCCGGCCAAGAGCTGAAGGATGCAACGACGGCGGCCATTGGGCTGGCGAAGGCGTACAAGATGGACACCGTCGCGGCGATGCGTCTTGTTGCTCGAGCAGCTCTGGGAGACACTGCGAGCCTCTCCCGCTATGGGATCAAGCTCGATGAGAGCCTCTCGAAGCAGGAGAAATTCAACGCCGTTTTGAAGATCGGCAAGGAGAATTTCGCGCTCGCCGAAGCCGAGACGAAGACCTACGGCGGCGCGATGCAGCAGATCAAGAATATGGTGGGGGACGTCAAGGAATCTATCGGCGAGCAGCTCGCCCCCATCGTGATCGCGCTGGCGCAGACCTTCAAGGAACAGCTCCCAGCTATCAAGGGGTTCGCACTCGGCGTGGTAGAGGTCTTCAAGAACACGCTGCGCGGAGCGATCGTTGCTTTCACCTTCATGGAGGCCGTGGTCCAGAACTGGAAGGACGCCGTAATCATTTATTTCAAGTTCATCCTGCTCGGCTGGATCAGCCTCGCCATGAACATCAAGCATTTCTGCACCGAGGTCATTCCCGCCTACCTGACCTGGCTGAAGGACAACTGGCGGCAAATCTTCGAGACGATGTGGAACGCGCTGAAGTCCTTCACGAAGAACATCGGGAAGAACCTCGCCGCCCTCTGGCGGGCCATCCGCGACTTCGTGAAGGGCAAGGGCTGGCACTTCCAATGGACGGGCCTCCTGGACGGATTCGAGAGCACGCTTAAGGAGATGCCGAAGATCGCCGAGCGCCAGCTCACCGGCACGGAGAAGAAGCTTGTGCGGGACATCCGGGAGAGGGGCGCGCGCGTGGGCGATGCGTTCGGCGCCGGCATGGACAAGAAGGTCGCCGAGCGCATCAAGAAGATGGGCCTGGGCGTCAAAGAGGAAGTGAAGGCCAGTATGCCGGCGGCCGTGGTGCCGGGAGGGGCGGAGGAGGAAAAGGCCGCTGCGGCACCGGGCCGCGCGAAGACCTTCAGCGCCTTCGAGTCTCGGTTCCTTACGCGGGCGCCCGGCGCCGATCCCCAGGTTCAGAGCGCCAATCACCTGAAAAAGATATCGCAGGACCTCGGCACGATGCGCGCGGACCAGCGCAAGCAACGCGAGCTTCAGGAGGAGCAGCTCCGCCAGGCCGAGAGGGGCACCGGCACGCTGCAACTGAAGGCGGCGAACCTCTGAGCGTAGGAGAGAGACGTGGCCGTCGTCAACGTCAAGCGCGATTGGAGCAAGGGCCGGGCGCCGGCACAGCTCGGCGGCTCGAGCGCGGCCAAGGTCTACACCGTGCTCCTGGACGGCAACGACAGCACCGACGATGCGCCGTTCGTCGCCCGCCGCGCCACGGGGATCCCCCGCGCCCGTGAAATCTACTCCGAGAGCGAGCCCTACCTGCGCTGCACCGGCGTTCACCCCGCGCCGCTCTCCCCCCTCTTGTGGGAAGTGACATGCGAATACGGCGTAATCTCGGAGACCTCCGCCGACCATCCCCTCGATGAGCCCATGAAGCTCTCGATCCGCAGCCATCAGGAACAGGTCGAGACGGACCAGGACGCCGACGGCAAGGCCATCCTCAACACGGCGAATCAGCCCATCACGCTGAAGAAGGACCACGGCGATGACGTCCTCACGATCAAGCGGAACGAGGCGAGCTTCAGCTTTTCCAAGATGGGGGAGTACCGCAACACCGTGAACGCGAATCCGTACCGGGGAGCGCCGGCCGGCACCTGTCGGATGGTGGACGTCCAGGCCGACGAGGTCATGGAGGAGACAGACGACGGGACGGTCCTGTTCTACTGGGCGGTGACCTACGTGATTCACTACCGCGCGGACCGCGACCCGCTGACGGACAAAATGGTCGGGTGGCGGCGGCGGCACCTAAACCAGGGCACGATGCACATCAATCCCTCAACCGGAAAGGCCGTGAAAAACGTGACGGAAGATAAGGGGGACGTGATCTCCGAGCCGGTTCCGCTGGATGTGAACGGCTACCCCAAGGAAGGCCTCCATAAGGACAGTTCCGCCGGGGACCACTGGCTCAGCACGTCGCTCTACCCCTCGAAAGACTGGACGCCCCTGCATCTGGAGTAAACGAATGGAAACGCTCTACGCCCTGAGCAAAGAGGACCGCGACGCTCTGGCGGCCGTTGTGCGCGATTACCGCGCGGGGAAGCTCACGCGCGAGAGCGTCGTCACGCGGACGGTGGGCGGGCAGCGCGTCTACGGCCCGCTCTTTGAGGTAACGGAGGTGAGCGGCGGGACGTGCAAAGTCAAGCGGTTCCTCGGCGAGGGCGAGAGCCTCGACGGCCTGGAGATCGCCGGCGTCTACTACGACACCGGCAACCCGCCCCTGGTCGGCGACCATGGCAGCCTTCACCCCATCACGGGGGGCGACCTGTTTTTTTTTAACCGCACGGGTCCCCCGGCCTACGAGACGCAGAATGGCATTGAGCGAATCATCACGGGTGGATCCACGAACGAAGTCAAAACCGTCGAGCAACAGCAGGGGGGCGGCTCCTGGTCGGCGACGTCGGACACGTTCGGTACATGGAAGTTTCAGAGCCCTCTCTGCCTCGCGCAGGGGACGGACTGTTACGCGTGGATCAGCCGGACGTGGCTGGAGTGCGAGATCAATTCCGGGGGAGCCTGGTCGGGCGGGGGAATCCTGGACCTGCGCGGCAAGGTCGAGCTGCTCTGGCTCTTTGAGGACTTCAATCAATCCACCGTGACCCGCGCCGAACTCGCGCTTCTCGACAACCACAGCAACTACTGGTACGCGGGCGCGCGGCTCTATGCCACGAGCATCAGCGGCACGGCGGAAGTGTGGTGGCGTAGTCAACCGCCTGTCATGCACGACTCGTATTACCAGGTAGGGGATTACTACAGCGTGCCGGCCGGCGGCAAGGACCTGTACGGGTTCGCGCTCCATGTCGCCGACCTGGACAGCGACCAGATTCAGACGGGAGCCACACGGGAGGCGGCGGCTCTCGACAACATAAGCGGTTCCCATGTGAACCTTCAGACGTGGAAGAACGCCATTCAACCCTAAAGGGCGAGAGGAGAGGATCATGCTGGACAAGATTCTATCACTGGCTGGACTGAGGCGAAGAAGGCAAGAGGAGCACAGGAGCGCAGGGTTCCCTTCTCTGCGCACCTTTTGGGAGGTGAGACACTACGACCGGGAGGGCCGGCTTCTCTGGTCGGGGCAGATGGGTAACATCTACCACGACGAGGGGGAGGAGTTCTCCGTCAAGGTCCTGTTCACGGAGGAATCGTCCGTGCCGGCGAATTACTACCTCGGCCTGGACGCGCGCTCGAGCCTGGCAGAGGACGATGATCTGGCGGCGCTCAGCGGCGAGCCGTCCGGCAACGGGTACTCTCGCCAGACCGTGGCCTCCGACAACACGGACTTCACGGCCCAACAGGACGGGGGCACGAGCGATTGGGAAGCGGTGACCAAGGAGGTGACCTTCGCTGCATCGGGCGGAGACTGGAGCGAGCTCAAGAACATCTTCCTCGCCACCAGCTCGGACGGGTCCGGGAAGCTCATCGCCTCGGCCGTCTTCGACACGCCGCGGACGGTAAAGGACGGCGAGGAACTGAAGTGCACGATGACGATCCGCAAGAAAGAGGCGGCGTAACGGGAGCGTTGTCCCCGCGCTCCTGACAACAGGGCGGGGCGTCCTACCCAACAAGCGGCATCCGCCCGCGTCCCGCCCTCCTCTGTCTCGGAGGCTCAAGCTGTGCAGTACTACTTGCCCAACTCGGCGGACTGCGAGGGATGGAAGGGGTATGTGTCGGGGAACTGGCTGGCCACCAATGCCATGACGTCGGGCACGTCGCTTACCTCCGGGGAACTTGACGACCTGTCGGCCGATGACAGCAACTATGTTTCCACGGTCGGGCAAGACGGCCAGGCGCCGGGCGTCAAGATTCGCTTCGTGATTCCCATGGGCGCCTCGGAAGTGGAGGAGTTGCAGGTCACTTTTGAGGGCTACGGCCGTTACCTGGGCGGAGGCCAGGACCAGTACCAGCTTTTTATGTGGGACGATAACGAGGGACGGTGGTACCAGAAGGACATCCATACCTCAGCGAGCAAAGACACGCTGGAAGCGTCGATCACCGAGAACTGCGCCGACTACGTCTTCACGGTAGGCTCGGACAAGGTAGTGGACTGCTTGGTCATCGGACCGTCGGGCGACGTATCTTACAACGCGCAGGCCTGGACGTATTACGCTCGCCTGGCGGTCGAGGCGCCGATACGCGCGCTGGTCGAGGTGGGGACCGAGGTCCTCTGCAATTCGGTTCAGGCCTACTTCGATGACGTCCTGGTCGAGGTGGGCACGGAGGTTACGTGCCACTCGATCCATGAGAACTATGAGTACCATCGGGTCGAGGTGGGGACCGAGGTCCTCTGCACGGTGAGGCAAACCTACCGGGATGACGTCCTCGTGAACGTGGGAACGGACGTGCTGGAGACGGACCTTCAGACCTACGTGGATGACGTGCTGATCGAGGTGGGCGTGGACGTGCTGGAGACGGACC
>Ga0180434_10003516_pt1 | contig 19912 bp, 39 predicted proteins | sample SS_ome_7_FD_132453 | JGI IMG/M metagenome (GOLD analysis project Ga0180434, IMG submission 132453) | Hypersaline lake sediment archaeal communities from the Salton Sea, California, USA - SS_1_D_2 metaG | ecosystem: Environmental > Aquatic > Non-marine Saline and Alkaline > Hypersaline >...
CTAATTACAAGCGAGGATCATCGATTCCATTTAAAGAGATAGACTATGGTCTCACAGACAAACCTGATGGGATGATAGTTGATGAGATGAAAAAATGGATTTCCAGTGGTATCGATATTATCGATCCCGAAAGCCGTTTTACTCAGAAAATCCCTGATCCTTTTGTTGTTGTTATATCAGTCGAAGCTGGATTTGAGGATCTAGCTAAACAGCGCATGAAAGGAGAGTCTATAGAAGCTACAGTAGAGAACCTCCTCGAATCCGAGGAGGCTTAACCATAGACGAATTTAAAATCTTCGGTGAACCCGATCTCTTTACGACTCACCAACCACCAGACTGCAAGACGCACGTAGCTACTGTGGTGCTCTGGTAATCTCTCGACAATATCCCCCATTTCAAAGATCTCACCTTTCGTGAGTATCGAACGAAGATCTCGACCAGCAGCTTGAGTTTCTTGTTTTACGAGCGTGTTCATCCTGATAATGAACAGGTTATTTCAGTTTTTGTCAATCTTTTTGTTGACAGTCTTTTTTTTGTAGCTGATCGTTGAGTATGAAAATTGTTTTTGACCAGTTGGATCTACAACAGATTATTGTTGAGAAGATGAATCGTGAAAAGCCTTTCGGAACCCGCGAAATTACTGTAGATGATGTGCTACTCGACGGTGTTGTAGAAAACAAAGAAGTAAATCTAGTTTATTGCGAGGTATTTCTCTCGGAAGATACTTTGGAAAATTGTTCCTTTGAAGATTCTCTACAAAAAGCCACTTGACTCAGAAAAAATCTAATCTAGTTTTAAGGATATGGACGAAAATGATGAACTCAACGAACTACTAGCAGAGACTATAAACCACCCAAGGGCTGTATCTCAGGATGACTACGATTACTACGAGGAAACTGAATCAGGTAATCGAATTAATCTTCAAGAAGCAACTCAGTGGACTAGTCCGAACAAACACACTTTTATTCCATCTTGTCCTTCGACAGGTTCTATACCCGCAGGGGCATACACGATAGAATTCTCAAATTCAACAGGGCTCTATTTCAATAAGGTCAATATCAAGACCGAAAACATCCTCCAGCTTCCCGAAAAAAATGTGGAACGAATTATTTCGGAAGTAAAAGCTTTTTGGCAGAAGAAAGAGCTTTTCGAGAAGCATGGTCTACAATACAAGCGAGGGATTTTCATGTGGGGACCTCCCGGTAGTGGTAAGACGTGTGCCATCCAATTTTGCTGCAAGCAGCTTATCGAAGACTTTGGAGGTATCATAATTCGATTTACCGATGCGAACCTATTTGTAGATGGCATGCGTGCTTTCCGTAGGATTGAACCTGAACGTCCTATTATCGTCGTAATGGAGGACATGGAGGATATCATGAAGTCAACTCATGAAAGTATCGTTCTTAACGCCATTGACGGTGGTGAGCATCTCGATAATGTTGTATTCCTAGCCACCTCAAACTATCCTGGTCAGCTTGGACCTAGAATCATTAATCGACCTTCCCGGTTCGATAAACGTTTCAAGGTAGATTTTCCAAATCCTGACTCCCGGCGCATGTATCTTGAGCATATGGATATTGGTAACAATATTCCTGATATGGATAAATGGGTTCGAGACACAGATAGGTTCTCCATGGCTCATCTGAAAGAGCTTTTTACAGCCGTAATCATTCTAGATGACGAATATTCAGAGGCTGTCAATAACCTCACTAAAATGCGTGAACGAATCCGTGAAGACGACGAGTTTGTTACGGAGAAGGTCGGTTTTGGAACATGAGATTAATATTGCTACTGGCACTCCTTTTCTCAAGCACTGCTTTCTCAAAAGAGTTAAATCCAAGAGAACCGCTTGCAGTCTGTTGTTTTGTTGGAGATGGGCGACACAGAACAGTTCATATCCGGCATCCTTTTAAAACCCATTTGTTAAAAGTATCTGTCAGGCGAGTGTCTAATAACAAGCAAGTGTTCGTCAGAACTATGTCCAATCCTTGGATAACAACTATCTTTTTTGATGGGCCACCAAAGGAAGCTGAGTATTCAGTGATTATTACTAAACAATGAAAACATTCGATCAAGTCGTAGAAGAGTGGGCAGAAATGATTTTTGATTCGCTGAGAGATTCAGCGCATCACAAGTTTCAGCAATGCTGTCCTAGTGTCCAAGAAGAATACCGTCGAGCAGCTCGAAAGGTATTGTCTCAACGTCATGTACGTATAAAAAACCAACGAGATGCTCCAACTCATTAACAATCTTTTGTTTCACCTTTTTTTTGCTGTGGGTGAAACTTGTTGAAAACATCAAGAAGCAAAACTAACCTTCAGACAACAGATAATGAAAAAAGACAAAACCGAAGCTAAGAAGGCTTACGCATCGCGTAAGAAAAATTTGAAGGATCTCGTTCCCAAAGCCAAGTGGTTGGTTCATCATTGGACGGGTAATCCCGTTACGGGAAGACCAACTCGATTGCCTTGTGGCGGTCAGGTGATGGACTCAAAAGGCAATAGATACAATGTCAGCCCGTGGGGGCAAATTACAAGAGCTTAATGAAGATTAAGTGTGTATCTGATGCTTTTCACGAAGCGTGCTCCTATCGATGATGAAGAGGAAGAATTCGTTTTTAGCGAAGAACACGAATATGGTTGGTAATTCTTTCTTGACAAGACTTCTAAAGCTAATACCTTTAGTAATGAAAATCACATACTACTCTCTGCTGGCTATTCTTGCCAGCCTTAACATCGTCTTGGGTCTCCACTTCTTTTCTGATCCCGCCACTTCTATGGAAGAATTTACGACCAAGGAGTACCGTAATGGTTACACTGATGGCTATCACAGTGCGATTGCCAATCTGGAAGAGATCTATCGGGAAGAAGATTGCCCAGATTCGTAAAAAAAGGTTTTGACTTCCTTCAAAAATTGGACTATAGCCTATCCTGAAAGTCTTTTGGCTTGTGAACCTAAAACAGTCCTGTGGGAAAAATGAACATACATAGAATAATCATTTACATGGAAGGACAGCCGGAAATTTGTCCTGAAACTGGATCTCCAACAAAAAACAGGATACCACTTCATCAGTTAGGGGTTGTAGACCTTTCCGAAATTGCTTTCATTACAATGGTCTTCTTCGATATAAATACTGAATGTTGGTATTTCAACATACTGTTCAAAAATGGAGAGACTTCTGTCCGCGTTGGTCTAATGGAATCGGAATGTGGTGATTACACGAACTACGTTGAGGATGCTTTCAAAGATTGCTGGAATGATCTTGTTAACGCATGGGAGGATGTACAATGAATAGTATCAACACGTGAAGTTCTAAACAAATACACAAATGATAACTTATAAAGAAAAATACGAGCAATTATTAGAGCCGCCACTCAAGAAAGAGGACTGGGAAGCCGCTATCTCAATTGTAGATAAGTGGAAAGACGCTTGGGGTGCAGGAGTCATCGGAGGCTCTGGTGTATTAGAACGCGATGAGATGACTCTAGATGAACAACGAAAACGTGGCTGACCTGCTGTTCAAGTTGCTCTCGGTCGGGGACACAACTACTCAGCTTTTGAGCACTACCAGAATCTTATCCAACGTAAGTGGGATATTTGGAGAAAAGAAAACCCTACCCTAAATCATTTATTGTTCGCTTCATATTATGATATGCTTGGAGGTGAGCACTCCAGACTAATCTTGAAAGATTTTTTTCAAGAAATGATTGACAACTCCTGATCTCAATGAGATTCTTTCGAAGATGACAATGACAACGAAGGAAGAGAAGAATACTATGACAGACCAATTCAAAAATACGTCCATCCCTAAATCGACAAGTGGACTATATTCAAGTGAGTATTCTTTTGATGCTCCGAGTCCTTATCTCTACCTCTGGTCGAGATTATTCCAGAACGTTCTCTCTCAGTTACTCACCCGTTACTACACGGGAAAATGGAATGACCGTGAAACAGGTATCTTTAAATCCGAGGGAGGTGTAGCTGTTCTAGGTGTCGGAGATCTAGTCCTATACGATAATCACTGCTCCTTCGAGGGCTTTCATCTTGAAAGCAAAAATGTTGAACAAGAAGAGGTGTTTTGCTCACAAATCATCAGTCGTATAGTGCTGGAGTGGAACCCGAATGAGCCGATCGTTTCACTGCTGGAGATTGCTGTGTCTATTCTGAAAGAAAATGATGTTCTGTTCGATGAACAAGAATTTGTAGACAAGCTTTCCAATACTGAGGGAGGTCTTCCCTTCGCGGGAAACTCACTCTCAGACTTTTTCGATCACAACCCTTTTGACCAATCAAATCCGATGGATGATCATGACGACTACTGGAAATTCAGTATGATTCGCTGTGGCGCTACTGAAGAAGAAGCTGACGAGAAAATTCGAGTTCGAGATACGTCGAAGACCCTTCGGGAAGACATGATCAGTGCTTTGCGCCAAGCTTGTTTGAAAGAGGGTATCGATTTCCTCTCAATTAGATCTCCGCTCTGCTGTAGTCCTGGCAAGGTCCAAACCGAAGATGAGGAAAATGTACAAGCTTACTGGATTAACACAGGCTGGACCAGCACAATCGATGGCTGGAAAACAGAGGAGTTCATCCGAGAGTGGATTGAGGATGTTAAGACAAATGGCGTTCCAGAAGACCTTAAAAGATCATGATCAACCTGACATGGTTAGGTGTTACCTTAATCATGATCATTCAAATATTTCTCTTTACCTTAGCCGTCTTTTGCTACGGTCTTGGCGCAACAATCAATTCATTATGATAGAACCAAAAGACATACCACATTGGGGGACCATCACATTCTCACCTGAACAAGGAGGTCCGATTTATGAGTACCTTTTCGAGCTACGCACTACGAATTCTACGGACCAGCAACGTTACCTTAACGCAACGGAAGACATGTTGGAGGAAACTGGGTGGAAATTCGTTTGGTTCGAAGTCAACGAAGAGGGTGTCCAAGGTCTTATCGAGAGACTAGTACCAGAGGCTGATGCTCAATGTGAGAGCCTCGTGAATGATGTACTGGAAGTTCTTGATGGTCTTGAACCCACTGCCCAGCTAAATGTTTTGTTTCGCACAATTCCGCAGGTGCAAAGGTTGATTTTTGCCGTTGAAGACGAGGAGATCAACCAAGAGCTATCTATGCTCGCTGAAACGGAAAAGGCAATGTCTGAATCATAGGAGGGATTATGGAAATTAACCAAGCGCTGGTAGAAAAAATCAAAGCTAAGGCTAGAGACTCTGAGTTAGGATTGTTGGGGGAACCGGAAACTCCGATGACTCTTGATATTTACAGTCCATCAAATACATCGTTTGCGCTTGCTATGGTCCTTGTTGGAGGCTTCCACGAGAAGTACGATCTTGTATCAATTGTTCAAGCAGCTATTGAAGTTGTTCAAGAAGAGTGCGAGGCATGAGATGGATCTTTTGGATACTGCTTGCGTTTCTTTGGTTCATAGGAGTCATTGTGATCGTAACACTATCAATTTCCGATTTTTTTAGAGGCACAATTCGATGAAAATAGATTTGATTAAACTAACTTGGACAATCGTAGGATGGTCTATGATCATCGTCATGGTGATTGCCATCGTTTTGGGACTTTTGGAATTGTAATTTAAGGACGTATGGCAGAATGGTTAATGCACCCCGCTCATAACGGGAGACATCGGGGGTTCGATTCCCTCTGCGTCCATTAAAATTTCCCCCTGAGTGGTGGTGGGATCGATTTTTGAGGTTTCCCGATCCCTTTAGAGTATGTGAAGCAGAACCTCGTCAGCATACTCACACCAAACAATTTTTATGGAAGAACCAATTCAAATACCTTATACTTGTGATGAGGTTCCATTTGGTCAACCAGATAAAAAGATTAAGATGTTGGGTTACTGCGTAAAGGGTAATAATAAGATTAACACTCTCAAGAAAGAGAAGACATTCATTGATATTCTTGAGAGTTTAACTGAAGAAGATGCTAGCATTGTTTGTCTCGCAAAGATGGTAAGATTATGAACAAATACTCTAGAGTATCCGAAAGTCTTATTAAGTCTGTCTTTCCAACATTCGTGAAATGAGCAAAGAAGAATTGACTCAATTGATCATTGAGCTTAAAGAAGAAATCTCGTCTCTTAAAAAAAAAAAGATCGAACGTATAGAAAATAGAAACTATAAGCATGATCTAGAAAGAAGGTGTATCAGAGATTAAAGTCTTTACATAATTGTGCTCCGATATATAATACTACACTATGAATATCTTCGCTCTATCTCCTGTACCAGAAGTCGCTGCTAAATGGCACTGTGATAAGCACGTGGTGAAAATGATTCTTGAATCAGGTCAAATGCTTTCCACTGCGCATCGTATACTTGACGGTGTGGAAGAAAGACGACCTTCAGTTTCTGGTAAGACCTTATCTCGTTATTGGAAATTATCTGATGATCGTGAAGATAAATTATATAAAGCTGTTCACATGAAACATCCTTCTACACTATGGACAATGGAATCACATATGAATTACAAATGGCACTATCAATTATTTAAGTGCTTGTGTAAGGAATATACATATCGGTATGGAAAGGTTCATATATCAGAAACAAAGCTCCTTGATATTCTAAAAGAAGTGCCAAAGAATATTAAGAAATCACACATGACACCATTTGCCCTTGCTATGGGTTCTAACCCCGAGTGTATGGACTATGATGACCCCATTGGTTCATACCAAAAATTCTATCAAACAAAACAAAAACGCTTCTCAATGAAGTGGACTAAAAGAGAAACACCATATTGGTTTAAAACACTATGACATACGATTTTTGCTACGACGTTAGCGCATATCATACTATTAAGACTTCCTTTTTGAAGGAGCCCGATATGTTCTGCCCCCACTGTGGTGAAAACCATGTCTGGGTAGAAGTTGGAAATGAAGATTTTTATGTAGGCGCAGAGCATTTCTGTACTGCCTGTGGCGCATCATGGACAATGCCTTCATTCAATACGCCAGAACAGAATCAGAACACTAGCGAAGCCAAAATCGTACAGCAACTACAATATTATGAGCAAAGGAAGCAAACCGCGCACGACAGATAAGCGTGCATACGACAGAGGATACGATCGCATATTCGGATCACAGCCACGAATGAGAGATTTTATGGTTGTTAGGAATCCTGATCGAACTGGTAAATCAAGCGCCTACATTACAGAGGGAGAAAATTCGACCATTGCCGAAGGAGAGGCTTTGGCAATGAATCCTGGGTATGCTAGGAAAGGGTTCACCATTTATGAACTCCAGAGCAACGGTGACTGCAAGTTTGTTAGAAAGGTCAAGCCCTTGAAATGAATACCCGGTGTTGTTCAGTCTATCACTAGGACTTTCTTCGGCAATTGGATGGGATTAGTTCAAACTGGAGAAACTTTTGTTGACATCCCCGTAAACGACCTTAAGGTCTTAAAATCAAAGATGCTATGAATATTCAAGAGATTTGTCGAGAGATTGCTTGTACCCAAGGGGCTGCCTCTGGATTGGATATTCTTGAATTTAAGGATACCGGAAGGGACTATACTATAAAGCTTCGGACTGGAAGTGACGGGGAGTGGTTCTCACGTATTTCCTACACTCAAGTTTTTGAGTATCTAGCTACTGAACTGGAGACTCTACGTAGAGCTGTAAGTGTGATCTCAAGGATACTGCCAGACGACTAGTTATTTTAAATGGTCGATGATATTATTATGGACGTATCAGAGTTTTTCTAGTGATCATGGCGTCATGATGTAATTGGCACGCATAAGGTACTTAAAATACCTTTTTTCCGGGTTCGAGTCCCGGTGGCGCTATTAGCACAAAAAAAAAAGCAGGAGGTTATTAGCCCCCTGCTTTTTTTTTAGGTTTCGTTTACTTCGCCCAAGGAAGCGCATAAACCTCCTTTACCAACTCCCTTGCATATCCCGTTGCTACGATCTCAATTTTTCGACGGTCTCCAGGGACTGTATTCCTCTGGACATAGCCACGATCACAAAGACGATCGACCATTCCAGTTGCTGCTGCTGCGGTGTGGCAGAGATTCTCAGTGACTTCTCTCATTGTAAGCCCCTCACCAGTCTGAACAAGGAGGTTTAGCAGGAGGAACTGCTGATGCGAGATATTAGCTTTGGCAATTACAGGTGTGGCTTCTACGAAGAATCTTGTTAGTGTATCTTGGTTTTTTTCCATGCAGTACATTCGCTTAGATTTAGCTAACTGCAAGGATTATTTAACACTAAATGCCTAAATATCTGAGCCATCGACTTTGGGGTTCTTTGATACGGTTGATTGGTGCGTCCCCTAAAATTTTCATAAAGTGCTTTACATTCGCAAAATACGTGGTACACTGCGTAACATGAGGAAACCAACAAGAGATACATTTTTTCAAGCTGCCAACGGGAACGCCAGGACTCGCCTTTTTGATGAAAGCGACTGGAAGCGATTCAGCCGGGACTGGGTACGCTGCCGTAAAGCTGCCTCGAAGGGTCAATCATTCTACGCTTCAGCACACGGGGGATCGGTTGCTAACGCATACAGTTATATCACCTCCACTGCTGTTTACGGCATGTGGGTTGACCCTGTTACGCACAAACCAATGTGGACAGTCCATCGCGCTACTATCTCAGGACGAAGCGTGCCTTCTCCTTATTACGGGGGAGAGCGAGTTTATCTTTCCGATTGGAATAAGATGGAGCGTATGCCTCTCTTGCGTCAATATGCGGTAGAGTCGGAAGTTCCTAATTACAGGGTGTTCGCTATTTTGAAAGAGCACAAAGACGAGACTGCTTCGATTGCGGTTTTGCGAGCTTATTGCACTCTTTAATCATCATGATGGAGTTCCCTCTATTCAAACGTAAGTACAAAAACGAAAAACCTCCCTTCTTTTTTTTTCATAAAAGTGATTGACCTTTTTCAAAAGAGTAATTATACGCATGAAATTCCTTCGACTTTTTGAACATCTCCAGCATAATACGTGACCTTGTTGCGTTAGAAATCAAAGGAGGATTTGCTCAAAATGCTATTGAAGGGTAACCATAGTTCCCTCGTCGAAAGACGAAATGGGCGGAAAGCTAAAACGGCTATCGGGGGAGGGCAGGAGCCTCCGACTTGACCATCTCGACGGGGATGAAGCCGAGGTTGAGTCCTCTAACTCCTGCCACACTTTCAAACTAAGATGAAAACGAAGAAGAAGAAAACAATCACCGACATTTATCCTGAGAGGTCCATCGGAATGGATCGAAAGGGTAGCTGGAAAAGGTTTGTGAATCGACGTATCCGTTCCTTGAAAGATCTGGACGCCGCTATTGAGCATTTACGCGCTTCCCACGAAAGATGTGTGGAGTCAGTTAAGCGCTCGAAGCTCATCAAAGGGTCTCCTCGAACGATTAGCGATCAACTGGAAAGGTACCGCGCTTGTCGGGCAGAAAATATTGGAAAAAAGAATTGACAAAGCATTGAGCTAAACGAAGATAGCCTCGTATGAAAAATCCATATATTATAAACATAACAATCAGATACAACCAACTCATTAGCCAACAAATTGTTGACTTGGACGAGGTTTCTTTCGTTGGAGATATAAAGCAGGGTGAAATCGTTCGTGAAGAGCGTACTCTTCCGACATCGTTCCCTATTATCCTGAAGTCAGGGGTGTGCGCCACAGTTTACGCTGATGCTGACGCAACTGATGGCGTTACTAATGACGATGTCTGGCGTGCTGTTGATATTGCGCGAGTTCACCTTATGCAAAAGCTTGCACCAGACTTCTTCAGAGATCCAACACCAGAAGAAGAATATGGTTAAGAATTGTTAACAACCGGAGCTAAAGCGATCGGGGAAGGACCGGGAGGCTTCCCTCAGGAGGCAGCAGATAAAGCTGTGATCAGGGTTGAGCCCCTACCTCCCCACATTACAGGATGGTGAAATGGCAACACTAAGGTCTGCAAAACCTGAATTTGCGGGTTCGAATCCCGCTCCTGTATTTACTGACTCAGATTTTAAGTCATATGACTTAGATGATGAGTCGCCAAACAGTTCGTCGAATAATGGTTTAATTCCTTGGCTTGTGACGCCAAAAATCTAGGTTCGAGTCCTAGCGAGCTGATAAGAGTAGGTTGCGGCACCCAGACTGTAAACTTGGAGTCTAAAAACAAGTCGCTGGTTAGACGAGAGGTTCGATTCCTCCACTGCTCATTCGATTAAAAAAAAAAAAGCGTAAAATAACTTGCAATTATTCTAGACCATGATAACTTAGCTTCATGGCACATCAAATAACTGATATCGATACCGTCTTTTCCGTCAAATCACCTGAGTGGCATGGTCTTGCCACCGTAAGAAAGGTGATTACAAAAGAAGAATCCCCTGAAATCTTGGCTCCAATTCGCGAATTTGACGAGATCTGGGGCACCTGTGACGGGGAAAAGATTGGTCTCCCCAAGCACAAGGTCGTAGCAGCGGACCTTCGCCAATTCGGGGGCACTATCCAGCCACTGGCTGTCCACACTGACCGTTACCATGTCATCCAGAATTCGTCCGTTTGGGATGCTGTCACAACGGCAATGAAAGACGTTCCGCACATCATTACCACTGCCGGAACGCTCGACGGTTACAAGCGATTCTTCGTTTGTGTCGAGCTGACGGAAAACCGGGGGTTCCGAGCAGGGGGGGACGACTTCCGGTCCTACCTTCTGTTTGTGACCTCACACGATGGCTCACTATCCCTCCAGTTCTATGACAGTTGCGTCAGGGTGGTCTGCGCTAACACGCTTGCAGCTTCTCTCAGCAGCTATGCAGCCGGGAATCACAACATCAAGATCAAGCACACCCGTGGTGCAGAAGTCGAGATGCAGTTCACTGCTGAGGTTCTCAATTCGACCCTCAAAAATCGGGACGCACTTGCTGAGAACCTCGATCAGTTGTCGGAGGTCACGATTGGCGAAGAGGATGCACTTCGTGCTATCGCAGGTTGGCAGTATGATCGTTTGCCAGTCAAGCCAGACGCTGTTCAAAATACCAAGAAGAAAGCACGGTTCTCCACTCGTTCTCAGAACACTATCTGGGGGATCTACGACCTGTTCCAGACTGGACGGGGGAACAGCGGGGAAACCCGATATGACCTCCTCAATGGAGTCACTGAGTATTACACCTCCGGTGACGGTAGTGGTAAGACCAAGCCTTCTCGCCAGCGCGTGTCTAACGCTCAGTTCGGGAGTGCTGCTACGCTCAAGAGCGATTTCTACAATCGTTTGATTGATCAGCAGCGTTTCGATCATCTGCTCTCACAGGGTGGAAAGGCTCTGTCGCTCATGGACAACTAAGAGTTTCGTCATCATAGAAAGCGTCTCCTGTTGGAAAATGGGAGACGCTTTTTTTTTTGACAAATCTAAAATAAATGGTATAGTACACCTCATGACTGACCAACAGGACATATCAGACGGAGACAGAATCAGGGCGCTAGCATCAAGCTGGCTTACTTTCTGTCAGGTTGTGCATGCTCAATTCCCACCTGACGAGAGGGATACTCAGCTTAGACCTGATGGGATCATGCCAGGAGATCGCATGGATGGTTTTGCTTTCTTGACGCTTGCCCGACTTATCGAGAAAGGTGCTTGGGACTCTGCGTACAATCAAGTCTATCGCATGGATACGATTATTCGTGATCAGATTCCGGTGGACATTTACGAGATGATCTGCGAAAATTACAACGCCGAAATGCAAACTATTCATTTCTAAGTCATGACAAGAATCAACGGACCAATTCGCCCAGCCTGTTTATGTGACCAGCATCTCCATGCTGAATATCGTGAGCTGCCTCGAATCCAAGCTCTGGTTAAGAAGTTCGTGGAGAATGAGCGCAGCCCCGACGAGATTCCCCAAGACTTTCGTTTGGGTAAGGGGCATGTGAAGTTTTTCTATGATAAAGGGCGCTACCTTCAGGAGCGTTTTTCCGATATTTGCCAAGAGCTTCAATACCGAGGCTATCGGCTGAACTTTACGACCTACGAGGATCATCCTGAAGGCTTCCACAAGGATGCAAAGTTCAGCATAGACGATCATATCATGATCGTGCAGAGAGTGCTCGACAGATGCCCTGAGAAGCCTCGTAGGTATTCTGATCCAATCAGTCCAAAGATGTATCGTAACATCTTGGTTCGAGATCTGAAAGCTCTGGGAGTGCCTAAGGAGCGTGGAGAGGAGATTGGTGGATGGTTGTTAGACGCGGAGGACGTAATGAAATGACTATGTATATCAAATGACTTTAGCAGAGCAACTTCTTACAGAAAAATACACGGGTGATAGCCTAGAGGAACTACTTGAATCCCTGACTGAATCTCCTATTCAGGTAATCAAAGAGCGTATTGCACGATGGATTATTCGAAAATTAGGGTTCAATCCCGAAAGTCCATTAGCTCAAGTAATCGTAAATTACTTAGGTGAGTTTGATTCGGGGGATATACGGGCATTATTCAAAGGTGATCTTGAAGGGATTGTCGAGCCAATCGTAGAGGCTATCACAGAGACTCTTGTCGAGCAAATTCCCGAAATGCTGGGGATAGACCCAAAAGGGTTTATAGCGCAGTCCATCCAAGAGACCCTCATCGATGTACTAACCACCTCCTTGAATCACGCCATCACAAAAAAGATCACATAACTGAAAAAAAGGTGTTGACGATCGTCAAAAGTGTGATAAAATGATTTTATCGTGAGTGTACAGCACGAGGATTTTAGATGGTGTAATAGTAGCACGCTCGATATCTGGGTTCGAGTCCCGGTGTGTTCCCCAAAGGGGACGCATAGCTCAATTGGCAGAGCGCGTGAGGTTCGGGTGCAAGTCCCGGTCTGAAAGTTTCATTAGCCCTTAATAGGCGCATAATCAGGGACTGTCCCATGCAGACCCTGAGGAGTGAAGGCGGCAATGATGGGTTGTCGCTCAGACCCAAAAGAGGTCTGGCAAAGAGGGAGATTTTACAGAAGATTCGGCTATTGGTAGCCGTTCTAACCTGTTAGCGCAGGAAGGGGAGTAGTGGAAAAGAGATCGACGGTTGCAAACGTCCCTCTGGGAATCTACGAAACGGGGAAAAGCCTGTTCTTGAGGGTTCGAGTCCCTCTCTTCTGATTACATAGACTTTACGGGGGTGTAATGGTTTCGACTGGTGCATTAACGGATAGGTCGCATGCGGGAGTTGATCGAGGGCTCCCTAAAAATCGATCAAAAACTAACTGGAGCAGCTCAAGAGCACACTCTGGCGCTGACAGCATAGTTAGCCGTTTTACACACGATGCTCGCTAAGGTGTAAGGCGATATAAACAGCGAGTACCGGGATGGACAGTCAGTGGTGGGCTGAGTCATTAGGTGCGAAGAACAAGCCACTAGCTGCACACAGGTGGGTCCTCCTACCTGCCGAAGCGAAACTTAACGGAGGACTAAGCATGTAGACACTTATTTGGTTGTGTAGCAACACGCGGGTTCGATTCCCGCCACTCTCCAGATTTCTTAATAATATTAATAACTTAAGTAAAGGGAACTTATCGCTCTTATACGCTTCGGAGCGAGGCTACTCTCTAAACGAAAAAGGTGAGGTTATAGGCTTCAAAAAGAATCTGAAAAGTGATTGACACTATTCAGATTTGATCTACGGTTTCTCATGACTTATTTCTTACGAGACAAACAAGGGAACAGCCTCTACGACCTCGATGTATGGGAAAAGACATACGACGACGAGGCTAGATACTTCGACATGCAGGGTGGAGTGTGCTGGGGGGAATCAGCTCAAATGCTCATTCAGTTGAAAAACCACGAGCAACAGCGCTTCATACAAGACCTAGTTTCGATCGACGAGATTCGAGGAGCATGGTGGGAAGGACCAAAAGGAATTGAGTTCAACCCTGACAAAGATATCCACGAGTTTGTCATGGAAATGCTGACACCTGTTTCGATCAGGTGGGGGTTAGCAGTCGTTACCGATTAAAAAACTATATCATTATGAGTCAAGAAAGAAGAGAAACACAGTCCCAAAAAATCTTGAAATACCTTCAAGACAATGAAAGTATTACTGCGCTAGAAGCATTAGACCAATTCGGATGTTTCCGCCTAGCTGCGAGGATCAATGACCTTAAAAAAGAGGGGCATGACATTTCCAGTGTACCTGTAAAAACCCCTAAAGGAGCTACCATTTCTTCGTACAGTCTTGTTACCAACAACTCTTGACCCAACCCTAAAACTGTGTCACTAATACGGCGATGAAAACATTACAATCAATCGGATCATTTGAAGTAACGAGCGGTAAGCTCGTTGTATCTGACCCTTGCTATGATCACTCAATCATAGCGGGAGTTCTGAACGTTAAGAATGGGCAATGGAATGCCGAGGTCTCAATCGATGACGGAAGACCTATGGTGCTCAAAATCGAGCACGTAACTTCACCACGAACAGGTTACTTCGAGAAGACTCCTCTGGAAGTCGATGTTGATTCTGGACAGGCAGGTTTCTTTGAAAGCTCTGCGTATCGGGATGACAGTGTTATCAGAGAGGAGCACTATGGTGATGGAGAGCGTATCCATGATGAGACAGATCCGTTCTACGCAGTTTGCTGTAGCCATACCTTAGAAGCTCTTGGTGCTGGTACGTTCGAGTTTGGAGCGGTTTCCAGCAGCGGTTATGGTGATGGAACCTACGAATGTCTGGTCGCCAAAAATGATGATGGTGAGATTGTCTCGGCACAAATCAACTTCGACACCAGTCCTTACGATGATGAGGAAGAGGAAGAAGATTGGGACGAGGAGGGCTGGGACGAAGAATAATGACGTTCGAGGAATGGTTAGAAGAAAACGAAGAGGAACTAAACTGCCTCTTTGCAGAAACTGGTCAAGACAGAGAGTTGGACTTCGATAGAGAAGCAGTAGAAGAAAAATTCTACGAGAAAGCTAAAGTACAGCATTAACATTTCTACCTGAGTTTAGACCGTAGATATTCACATGTCTGCGGTCTATTTTTTGAACCTGTTTGAAACTCATCTTACGGAGATGATTGTTCATGGGGACCACCCTGATAGTGGGGATAGGATCATCGCCTACGGTAAAGACATATGGGTTGTAGACTCTAACGATGCTGCCGTAGCTGTTGACATCGCTCATGCCATCGGTCTAAACGATCCTGATGACGTTGACACACTAGAAGATGTTTTTGAACAGGCTGCTGAACGTCCCGGTGTATTAGTCGGATGTATTGATGGTAGCTCATTAAGGCTCTGGCAAGATAATCGAGAGACCCTCCACCCTTACACCAGCAAGTTAATCAAGAAGACGGTGAAGACACTGGGCTTGAAAGATGTGGAGTGGAACCAATATGATTATACAACGAGGGACGATGAAGACAAAATGGCTTTTGACTTCCAGTTAGAAGGCGACTACCCTGAATGGGGCTATCATGGAACACAACTCTCTAGAGTCCCTGATATCCTACGTCTTGGGATCAGACCGACTGAAAATAGTAACTGGGATAAGGTCGGTAAATTTGATGATCTTATCTTCCTAGCCGTTGACGAAGGTATTGCAAGTTTTCATGCTACGACACACAACGAGCAAAACGACTTAACAGGAGCTGTCCTTCGATTCAGAATTCCAGACCCTTCTAAGTTTGTGCCTGATTATGATGTCGCAACAGGCTACCAAATGGATAATGAGGATGTCTGGCAAGCGGGTTACCAAAATTCAAACGCTTATTGGGACCAGCAAACACATCAGAATTACACGGCTGGAGAACATGACGGTAATAAATGGAAAGAAGCGGGTGTATTTGGCTACAAAGGTGTGATCATGCCAAAGTTCATTACAGAGATTAAAGCATCATTTGCCACACCAGACATGGGTGATGAAGAGCCAGTTTACTACTCCTTTACCCCGCAGGAGTTTATGCAAGCGTATCAGATTTTTCAAGAAATGGGTTACTATTATCCAGGGATAGAAGACGAACTTGACTACGAAGACGAAGATTACTAATGAGACAGGTAGAAGCAATTAAAGCTCTTTTAGATAAGATCTATGACTCCTCCGCGCAATATGATTTTAATCAGGAGCGTCAGGCAATCATTGATGACCTAAAGCGTTTAGACCAATCCGAGCTAGAATATGTGGCTCGTCGTGTCAACGTTCCACTCAATTCGAAGAACATTGCCAAAGCTATTGACCGAATGTTGTTGAAAGCACATCGCCGGATGCAAACTACTCCTGGCATGAAGTTTCTAAATATGTTTGGCGAGAAGAAAACAGTGGTTGGCGATTCATAGTTTTGGAGTAGTCTGAGCTATGAATGTACATATTCCCGACTGTTGGGTGGTAATCCACATCAAGGCACCAGAAGAGTGTTTCAAGGTATTGGCAGGTTGGAGAGGATCATACCTTGGTGGTAACTCTTGGCGGATGAACAGTGGCATTACCGAAGTTGAGGAGACCGAGAACCATTGGATCTTCAAAGGACACAGCGGATCAGTCTACAGATGTCCCAAAAACATGTATGGTTTTAAAATCTCGACTGCAGGTATTTGGCATAACTTGCAGGATGAGTGTGGCGAGGACGTGGCGTTGCTCGATGAGGAAACCAATTGGTCAGATTTCTTGACAAACGAAGAGAGTCGTGCATACTGATCGTATGGGTAAAATCTTCGACATTAAGGAATGCACTAATTGCGGATCGACTGACTTGGAGTGGAATTGCATTGTTGATAATCGAGGGATGGCTGTAGATGGTAGGCTCAGACTCCACGAATGTGGGGTTGCATTCTTTCTCGACTGCAATGCATGCTCTGAAACTCTTAAAGTCATTCGAGGCGAAGAGATCGCAGAAATTCTTACAGATGCACACAAGGTAGTTCTGTAATTATCTGGGTGAGTGCCTTTGAATTCATAATGCTTTTTGAATCGCAGAAGAAATTTGAGTATCTTCGCGATAATGTGCTGCTGAAACACATCGATCAAGAGTTCCTTGATGACTTCGGTGGACCGGATAAACTGCTTGACCGGATTCTAGCGTACGATCCTACTCGTGGCAACAAACCCGCTGGAAAGTACGGAGACTGGCTGGTACGCTCTTGGTTGGCTCTGGAGGAGGGGGAGCGCATCGAGGTGACTCTTGACACCTCTTCAACAAACATCCTTAGAGGAGCGCTTAGAGCGTTCGACAAAGCCAAGTCTAAATTACCAGAGCCAGACATCAATAAAGCTTTCCCCCCTCGTCCAGGTGTTTGGAATGAGCTGATTCAGGAGATGAGCCACATTCAGTCCTTTGGATGGGACTTGCCAAACCTTGAGCGTGTCCTCAAAAAGGAAACTACAGTCGTCTGGCAGAATGAGTCATGGCAGGTTGTTATCCCCGAAACTTTTGAAGCGGCTAAATACTGGGGGAAGCACACAAGTTGGTGTACCAGTGCTGATTCTGAACAAGGTCAAGACCAGTATGATCAGTACACAAAATATGGCGATAACCCTCTCTTCATAATCACAACTCGTGGACACAAAAGAGGGGATGACAAAATGCAGCTTGATTTCAACAAGCCTGAGTTTGTTGATGGGAATGGTCGAACAGTGTTTACCAGCGACTTAAGAAACTTCCTAGCAGAGGTTGGTGTTCCCGCCGATGCTTTTAGAGCACACGTTGGGGGTGAACCTGAGACCCTGACAAATATTGCCCACATTTATGAAGATCAGGCTGCGCTCGATGAATTGCTTCCTACGGTAAAGTATCGAGAGGAATGGACGCAAGAATACCTCAGTCTGCTACTCCGTGGTATCATGCCTAAAGGAAAGCATGTTTGGAATATAGGTAAGGACTGGTTACATGCTAACAAAAACTATGTCCGAATCAAATTCGAAAGTCAATTGGCTTTAGCTGACTACGATGATGACATAACACCCTACGTCGAGCGGTTCGATGCACACACGATCGATGATGTTGATCAGGCTACTGCCGATGCTTTCAATGCGTTGGACCTAACTTCAAAGATCGAGATTCTGGAAGACGCTAATACCGTAATTGATTTCACGGATTCTATCTACGAGTGGTCAAAGGCTTGCGGGATGGTCCCAGATGTGATCGACTCGATTTACTTCATCCACATTGACATCAAAATGAGCCAAGAGCAGCTCACGAAATATGGAAGCTTGATGTTCGAGAAGTGGGGGAGCTTTGATATCCCTGTGATGCCAGCCAAATTCTTAGACCTTGCAGAGTTCAAGATTAGAGTTCCGAGAAAGTTTGTGGATAAAGTAAAAGATCTACAAACCGAGAGCACCCGATTTGTAGATCTTTGGTAATGGAGACAGCGGGGATCGAACCCGTCCGCACAAGGCTTGCAAAGCGTCGTAGCCACCAAGGTACATGTGCCCCCAAATAGTTCTTAGACGCCTACGAGCTATACCTTAATCAAAATTATGTCTGATTCGCTAGGATCTGAGCCTCATTGTCTGGGTAAAGCTCGACAAGCTTCGCAGCCCAATCATCAAGCTCGACTCGGTGCATGTGCCAGCGAGGTTCGGCATCGAGCCAATATTCGATCATGTCTTCAAGGTCGCATCCAAGCCACACCACATTAGGTGTTAGGTGCGTTAGCGCCATGGCAACCTCATAAACCGGAATGTCGGTAAAGAGTGATCGAACGCTTTCAGCATCTCGATCGAACCACCTATTCGGTTCCAGTGACATCACATTTGCACCCAGAACAACGGTAGTCATCCTCATTGCAAAAACAGGCTAGACCGCAAGTGCAGTTATCACAAGTGCATTTTGGGTTTAGAGACGTACCCGTAGCTTTAAGAGTAACGTCAGTTAAGCTAAGGGCAGTTACAATACCTAATAATACGAGTGCTAGTTTCATACAGATATATACTAGCGGTATTCTTCTAGTTCTTCAACGCCGGACAAACCAGAGGGGAGTATCTGCAAGCAAGACCCCCATGATCGGTTTGCATGAGCAGCACCTACACAAATTCCAACCATATGCTCTTTATCTTGGGATATGACAGAGAGATCATAGATTAGCCGGTATTGACCGTCTTTACCTAAAACCCTATATCGTACGGGTGTAGGATATAGGGTTTGGAGCGCCTCTTCTAATTGGGCATCTGCTCCAAGCACATCATCAGGATGGACATACTGTAACCACTTATCATACGTGAGTATGTTCCCTGATAACGGCTTATCAACACCATAAACCCTAAACATTGTATCCGACCACCAGATCTCTTCCTCTTCAAAGTCCCATTTCCAGTATCCGATCCCGACATGAGAATTTAACGTGGCTAATGCATCTCGAACGGCATCCATTTCTCGGTCTTTGGCATCTTGGGTTACTTTAACCGCATAATATATGGAGCTGATAACCATGGCGAGCAACAGAACTATACGGAGAGACCGATCAAAACTAAGTCGCTTTTTTTCAACAATGCTAATTGCTTTTTCTTTAGTCATTTTTTTCTTCCTCGTGGATATTTACTTGACCAAAAATACGCTTCATCAAATCCATTAACGCAACGCCAACTACAGCAGCTACATCAAAGGCTTTGTAACCCGCAAAAATAGATACCCCAATCAAAAAGGGGCTTGGTCCATATTTTTCAATTAGTAACAAAACAGTTCCTAACCCGACTAATCCTCCTGCAAGGATGTATGATAATATTGCTCTTAAATTCAACACCTGTTGTGAGCCCAACAGGGACGCAAGTGCTGACAGCCCCCCTAAGCACAGGGAAGAGATATAATATAATATAAGAACACTGGTTTTTGGATCATCTGGAGGCGTCATTTTCTAGTTCTGCTACTCTCTGTATTAAATCTTCTAGTGTGGTAACTATATCTTTCTCGTGGGTGGTTTTGAAGTCATTATTGTCAAGCACCCATTGGCCCTTCTTCTTAGATA
>Ga0180434_10003517_pt1 | contig 19908 bp, 14 predicted proteins | sample SS_ome_7_FD_132453 | JGI IMG/M metagenome (GOLD analysis project Ga0180434, IMG submission 132453) | Hypersaline lake sediment archaeal communities from the Salton Sea, California, USA - SS_1_D_2 metaG | ecosystem: Environmental > Aquatic > Non-marine Saline and Alkaline > Hypersaline >...
GCAAGACGATTCCGGTCCGGAGCGTGGCCAAAGCGCCACGTGAGGGCCGGAATCGTCGCAGCGACGAAGCAGATCATGTGCTTGCGGCGACCGCAGTAGTTTTCATGAATAATCCGGGCTAGTGGCGCACCACACCTGAATGGACCGGTTATGATTGGAGAGCGAGCCTCTCCTCCTTCGCTTGCAGGTGGTTGCGAGATCTACGGAAGACCCTACGTAGCCCTTGCAAGAGCCGATCGGCGTAGTACGGGCCGGCGAGCCAGAAACTCGTGGCTCGGGAGGACCCTCGCCCTCCAAAACAGATCCATTGAACCGATTCGTTTCGGTGTGGCAATGTAGGAGCCGCCCGTCGAAACACCCGTTCGTGACGAGGGGCCGCTAGTCGGCCATGAGCGCCTCGATCTCGTCCGGGTCCTTCGGGATCCCCTCGGAGAGCACACGGCACCCATCGGGCGTGACCAGGATCGTGTCCTCGATCCGGATGCCGAAGCCCTCGTCGTCGAGGTAGATCCCCGGCTCGATCGTGATGACGTGCCCGGCGCGAAGCGGCAGGTCGGGCCGCCCGGGGTCGTGGACCGCCATCCCCACGAAATGCCCCAGGAAATGGAACAGGGCCTTCCCGTACCCCAGCGCCCTCAGGCGCCGGTTCACGTACGCGTTCAGCGCGAGCAGCGAAACGCCGGGCTTCACCCGGTCGATCGCTTCCTGCTGCACGGCCAACAGATCGTCGTAGGCCTTGCGCTGCTCGGGCGTGTAGGCGCCCGAGGCGGGGAACGTCCGCGTGATGTCCGTGGCGTAGTACGCCCAGAAGAAACCCGCGTCCATGAGCACGAGATCCCCCGCCTCCACCTGCCGGTCGTTCTTGCTGTAGTGAAGGACCAGAGCGTTGGGGCCCGAGCCCACGATCGGGGCGTACGCCCAGCCCTGCCCCCCCTTCCGCCGGCAGACGTCGGCCATCGCCGAGGCGATCTCGTACTCGTACACCCCCGGCTTCGTCGCGCGGATCGCCTCGATCATGCCCAGGCAGCTGATCCGGGCCGCCTCGAGCATCGCCTCCACCTCCCCGGGCCCCTTGATCTCCCGAAGGCCCCGGATGGCCGGCGAGGCGTCCCGGATCGTAAGCGTCTCGTAGCGCGCCTCGAGCCTCTCCCGGATGCGGTCCTCCCGCCACGTGCCCCCGTCCAGGGGATCCTGGCGGCGTTTCTCCAGCGCGGGATAGGACGCGTCCAGGATCCGCGTGCCGACCTCCTCCGGGAAGACCGGCAAGCCGAGCGAGGGGGCGGGCTTGCCCACGAAAAGACGGTCGAGCCGGTCGGGGAGATCCTCCCGCGGGAGGATCGTCTCGATCCCCGTGATCCGGACCGCCTCCTTGCCGGGCTTCAACCGCGGACCGTCCCACCGCTCCATCTTCGGATCGCCGGGGTCCAGGAACAGGACCTCGCGCTTCTCGGCCGGAACCAACAAAAGCGCCGCATCGGGCTCCGCCACCCCCGTCAGGTAGTAGAAGCGGTTGTTCTGGCGGAAGGGGGCATAGGCCTGGTTCTTGGCGGCGCCGAACACCAGCACGGGAACGCCGCCCAGCTTCTGCGCCAGCGCCTTGCGACGGGCGCAGTAGACCTCGGGCCCCGGCGGCGCCGGGCCGGCTTCCGCCGCCGCCCAGGCGGCCGCGAGAAGGAGAACCGCGAACAAGCCCGGAAACAATCGCCGTCGTGTCGACTCCGCCATGCGTCCTCCGCTCTGGGGGGGGCGCGCCCCGCGCGTCCGGTCACGCCCCCCGCTCGATGCCGATCAGCGTGACGTCGTCGCCGGGAGACCCGCCCTGGAGGAAGCTACGGAGCTCGGTCTCGATGCCGGGCAAAAGCGGCTTCACGCCGCCGCCTCCGTGGGACGCGCAGGCCCGGGCCACGCCTTCGTAGCCGAACGGACCGCAAGCCCGTTCCGCCTCGGCGATCTTGCGCTTCATGGCCGCGACGAACTCGGGGAATTCCAGATGCCACGATTGCAGCATCGCCTCCCGGATGCCGTTCTTCAAATCCCCCTCCTGGTCCTTGTCCCGGCCCCGCGAGGATCCAAGAACCCCGTCGGTCATCAGGATGAGGATGTCCCCCGGCTTCAGGAAGATCCGCCTCTCCTCCGCCTCGGCCGCGGGACCCGTCGTCCGGCCGGTTTCCAGCGGCTCCGAGGCGCCCAGGAGCTTGCGCACCTGCGTTGGACGATCCCGGTTCAGCTGGATCGGCGCCACGTGCCCCGCGTTGACGTAGCGGAAGGTGGCGTCGCCCGCGTCGAGGACGCCGTAGAGGAACGTGACGGTGCGCTTCCCCGGGATGCCGCCCAGCGCCTTCTGGAGCGCGGACGCGGCCTCCCGCGGCGGCGTGCCCGCCTCGGCCAGCTGCCGCGCCACCTTCGTGCAGCGGATCGTCGTCTCGAAATCGGGCGCCCCGCCCCCCGTCGCGTCCCCGATGCCCACGGCCACGCGCTCCGCGTCCAGCACCCGGAACGCGAAGAAATCCCCCCCCACCACGTCCCGGGGCGTGTAGATCTTCTGCATCTGGAACTCGCCCACCGACGCGGGAAGCCCCTCCGTCTGGACGGTCTCGGTGGGCGCCGGCGTGTCCGCCGACGGGGTCTCGGGCGACATCTGCATCGTGAAGTCGCAGATGCGGATCTCGTCGCCCATGGACACGGGGTAGAGGCGTCCGGCCGGCAGCTTCTGGCCGTTGAGGATGATGCCGTTGCGGCTGTTCAGGTCCTGGACCATGAACTGGCTCTCGTGGCGCTCCACCACCGCGTGGTCGGACGAGACCGTGGGATCCTCCAGAAGCAGCCGCCCCGGCCCCGGTTGCCCCTTCCGGCCGATGACGACCTTGGGCGCCTCCAGCTCGAAGACGCGGATCCGTTTTCCGTCCCGGGAAACGACGAGCGACGCCATGAACACCTCGGCAATAGGCCTTCGTAGTATACAGGATCGGCCGGGGATTTCAGATTGGAGATTTCAGCCGGAGGAGCGGAAAGGCGTAGAGATTGTAGATTGCATCCTGCGGGTGTGACGATTGAACAACCCCGGATCCGTTCCGGTTGTACAACCGGGCACATGAGGCCGCCGGTTTGTTGGATCTGGGTTGTTTGTAACCAGTAACCTGTAACCTGTTTATGCTGTGGATTGCGAATATCCGTTTGTGGCAAAGTACGGCCACACGGATTACGGGTTACAGGTTACAGACTCAACCACTCAATCACCCAACCACCTAGATTCCCAGCCACGCAACCACGCACCTCGAATCTCACCCCTTGCCCACCACGCGCGCCTCCGCGTCCAGGTCCATGCCGTCGGGCCCCTCGGCCTCGAGCCGGAGCGCGCCGAGGCCGGCGACCATGGCGGCGTTGTCCCCGCAGAGGCGGTCCGCGGGCCGGAAGACCGGAAGACCGAGCGGCCCGAAGGTCTCGTCGAAGGCCTCCTGCAGGCGGCGGTTGAGGGCCACGCCGCCGGCGAGGACCACGGAGGCGGGGCGGTGCGCCTCCACGGCTCGGCGCGTGGTCGACACCAGGGCCTCGACGGCGGCTTCCTGGAAGGAGGTCGCGAAGGCCGCGACGCGGTCTTCGGGCGGGGGGCCGCCGCCCAGCGGCCCGAACCCCTCGTCCCGCAGGCGGTACAAGACGGCGGTCTTGAGCCCGCTGAAGCTGAAGTGGAGGGGACGTCCCTCGAGGCGGGCCACGGGGAGCGGATACGCGGGCGCGCCGCGCGCGGCTTTTTCGATGGAGGGGCCGCCGGGATAGGGCAGGCCGAGCATCGCGGCGGTCTTGTCGAAGGCCTCGCCGGCGGCGTCGTCCAGGGTGGTGCCGAGGATCGTGAAGTCGAGGGGCTTCTTCGAGAGGTAGAGGAGGGTGTGTCCGCCCGAGGCGACGAGGGCGACCAGGGGCCGCGGGGGGGCGGGGTCTTCCATGCAGGCGGCGTGGACATGGGCCTCGAGGTGGTTCACGCCCTTGAGGGGGAGGCGGGAGGGAAAGGCGAGGCCCTTCGCGGAGGCAAGCCCCACGAGGAGGGCGCCGATCAGGCCGGGGCGGGAGGTGACGGCGATCCCGCCGAGGTCGTCTAGCGTGCAGCCGGCCTGATCGAGGGCGCGGCGCGCCAGCGGGACGACGGCCGCCTCGTGGGCGCGGCAGGCGATCTCGGGCACGACGCCGTGGAAGGGGGCGTGGAGGTGGACCTGGGAAGCGACGAGATTCGAGAGGATGCGCCCGCTTTCCTCCACCACGGCCGCGGCGGTCTCGTCGCAGGAGGTCTCGATGCCGAGAACGCGGGGAGGGCTCATCGGTGGTATTCGGTCCGTTCGATGTAGGACTTCTTCACGCGGAGGATCTTGTTCGCCGTCCGGATGCGGACGTAGTTGTCGGTCTGGCTCAGGAGGTTGCCGGAGAGGGTCTGCCCGTTCGCGAGATGAAGGGTGATGCGCGGCCCGTGCTTGCCGGGGCGGGAGGCCTTCGGGGAGGCCTTCTTCTTGGCCGTCGTGGCGGCGGGCGCGCTGACGGAGGGCTCGCTGTCGCTCGAGCCGCTCACGCAGATGCCGATGAAGGTCATCATGATGAAGCCGGCGGCGACCGCGACGATGCAGCCCGTTCTCAGGAAGGCGGGCTTCGCGTCGCGGCGGCTCACGGAGCGCGGGGGGCGGGAGGGTCTCCTCGGGGCGTCGCGGCGGCGTGCCGGGGGGGCGCTCTGGTCCGCGCCCGGCGTCATGGGGTGGCCGCAGAACGTGCAGAACCGCTGTCCGGGTTTGACGACCCACTGGCACTTGGGGCAGAGGGTCGCGCCGGCGGCGCGGGCGGCCACGGCCTTTCGGACCTTGCGGGTGGCCTTCTCGGCGGGCGGCGCAAGGGGGGCGGGGGGCGGGGAGGCGCGTCGGGCGGTGCGGGTGGCGCGGGGGAGGTCGACCAGGGGCGCCGCGCGGGGCGGCTCGGGCCGGGGGGGCCTTGGGGGTTCGGGTTTCATGCGGGCCGCGGGGGGCGCGGGGGTCTTCGGCGCGGGCGCCGTTTTCTTCCGCTTCCAGGGGGGAAGGCGGTCCTCGGCGCTTCCGAGGGGGGAGGGGGGTTTCTTCTCCTGGGCGGCTTTCTTGAAGTGTTCCAGGGAGGGCTTGATCTCTTCGTCCGGTTTCTTCTTCCAGGGGGGCGCCTCGGGTTCCGAGATGTCGGGCCTGGCGGGTTCGGTGATCTTCTCGACCTTCTTCATGCCGCCCTCGCCTTCCCAGGGCGGGGGTGCGGTTTTCGAGAGGGCTTCGCCGGGGCCGGTTTCCGGCGCCGGTTTTGGCTCGCCGAGCCTTCGTTCGAGTGTTTCGAGGGCCTCGCCGGCTTCGCGGCGGACGAAGATGCTGGCGTCCTTTTCGGCGGCCTTTCGCAGGGGTTCGAGGGCTTCGGGCCCGCCGAGGTTCTTGAGGATGCGCGCGGCGTTCCGGCGGACGTCGGAATCCTCGTCCTCGAGGGCGGGGAGGACGGCCTGGGTCCGGAATCCCTCCGGGTCCTTCTCGAGGAGGAGGACGGCTTCGCGTCGGATGACCTTTTCGGGGTCTTCGAGGGCCTTGGCGAGGAGGGGGCGTGCGGCGGCGGGGTCGAGGCGCGCCAGCCGGGTGAGTGCCTCGCGCCGTTTGAAATACATGGACGCGGTGTCGAGGAACTGCGCTTCGAGGGCTTTCGCATCGTCGTTCATGGCGTCATTCTCCCTTGTTTCCGGGACGCAGGCGGCCTTCGTTGCGGAGTCCGTCCAGCGCCTTGTCGATGGCCTCGGCCATGTCTTCCGGCGAGAAGGATTTCTGGACGAAGAGGTTGACGCCGGCGTCTTGGGCGCGCCGGGTGAGGGCGGGATCGAAGTCGGCGGTGATGAGCATGACGGGTGTCTTCTCTCGTTGGGGACAGTGGCGGACCCAGGAAGCGAAGGCGAGTCCGTCGTCGTCGCCGGGCATGTTGAGGTCGGTGATGAGGAGGTCGAAGGGCATCTCCTGGAGGAGTTTTTTGGCTTCGTCGACGGTGGAGGCGGTGAAGACCTCGTGGCGGTGGTGGCGGAGGGTCTGGCCCATGACGGCGCGTGTGAGTTTCGAGTCGTCCAGAAACAGGATGCGCATCCCACCTCCTAGAAATCGGAGCCCAGGGTCACGGTGACGACGGTGTCGGGGGCGCTGGTTTCATTCAACCCGTATCCGGCGCTCATGTCCAGGGACCATCCGAGGGCGAGGAGGCGGAGTCCGGCGTGGAGGACGACGGGGTCGCTGTCGAGTCCGTCCATCTTCCGGAAGGCGTTGGTGTGGCCCTGCATCTGGAGCAGGAAGGCGACGGGGACGCCGAGGGGGCACTGTTCTTCGTCGAGGGGGAGAACGGCCGAGGCGCTGTAGAGTGCGGAGGGGCTGAGGTAGACCTTTTCGGGGAAGACGTTCTCCTCGTCGAAGAAGGAGACGCCGGCGTTGAGGTGGACGAAGAGGTGGAAGCCGCTTCCCAGGCCGAAGCGCGCGGTACCCATGAAGTGGACGGCGAAGTCGCCGCGGCCCGTGGTGAGGAAATCGTTCTTGCTGACGGGGATCTTGAGGGTGAGGGCGGTGGAGAGCCCGAGGTGGTTCTTGGGATCGAAGGCGGAGAGGATTTTGAGTCCGAGGTCGATATCGCCGATGTTGGGTTTGGGGTCGAAGTCGTCGGGGGGGAAGACGGTCTGGTCTTCCTGGACGAGTCGGACGGAGTCCTCCTCGTCGTCGGGGTGGAACCAGCCGACGTTGAAGCCGGCGCGGACCTCGAAGTCCTCGGAGAGTCCGTAGCCGAGCCGGAAGACGGATTCGAGATAGGAGGCGTCGAAGCGGATGGGTTCCACCTCGCCGTCCTTGGAGGCGCGGGCGGCCTCGAGTTTGAGGTCGAGGGAGAAGCGTCCGGGCTCGACGATCTGGAAGCCTTCCATGGGGGGCAAGAGGACGAGGTGGTGGAGGAAGTCGTTGTGGCCGCACGCCAGGGGGCCGGAGAGTCGCCGGTCGTAGCGGAAGGCGGGGGGGTAATGGCCGGGGAACCACCAGTCCCAGAAATCGGAATGGGTGACCTCCTCGGGTCTGGAGGCGTCGGAGGTCTTGTCGTCCCCGGCGAAGGCGGCCCCGTGGGCGCCGAGAAGGGCGATCAGGAGAAGGGTGGTGGAAGCGCGCAAGAGGATCGTTGTCGGGGCGTGCATCATCCCTCCATCCGCGCCCCTGTATGCGGATTCCAGACTCACGTGGACCGGGATTCGACGAGGCGTCTCAGTTCCTTCGGGAAGCCTTCCTCCTCGGCGATGCGCTGCACGGATTCGGGGGAGTGGGCGAAGGCGCGCTCGATCTTCTCCCGGTAGGTGGGTCCGCTGTTGTAGGCGCAAAAAGGGTAGATGCGGCCGTCCGGGGCGCCGTAGTGGACGATGCAGCGCTGGACGCGTTCCACGTCGAAGTTGTAGGAATCCATGAAGTGCATGGCGCCGACCATGAGGGTCCTGAAGGCGTATTCCCTTCCGGGCTTTCGGTCCCGCTTGGAGCCCATGAGCTCTTCCACCGCCTGCAGGAACCGCTGGAAATCGAGGCCCTTCGGGGCGCGTTCCGCGTGGAAGTTCTTCTCGAGGGACCGGAGCACCTTGAGCTTGGACAGGCTCTTGGTGAGGAACTTGAAACGGGACGACTCGAGGTCGGAGGCGATGCGGTCCATGTCGCGGAGGAGGTTCTCGACGTCGATGAACTCGTTGATCTGGACGGGCGTCCCCTCGTCGTCCACGAAAAGATACGTGGCCATGGAGCAGTGGTGGTGGGCGGTGTAGGCGACCATCTCCTCGCCGCGGATGGCCGAGCCGAGGCGCGAGAGGGGGACCAGGACGGAGAGGGGCTCCCATCCGTCGGCGCGCGCGAAGCCCGTCTGCCGTTCCACCTCCTTGGCGAGGTCGGTGAGCGTGAAGCGGATGGCGAGTCGCCGCTCGCGGGAGATGCGTCCGGTGATGACGACGGGCTGGAAGCTGACGCCCGTGACGAGGTCGACGTTCTCCACGGCGAAGCGGGTGAGGGGGCCGATCTCGTGGTCGTTCTCGCCCTTGAGGATGGTGGGGACGAGGATGACGTTCATGCCGCCGGCGCGCCGGATCGCCTCGAAGGCCTTCATCTTGGTCTCGACCAGCGGCCGCCCGCGCAGTTTCCGGTAGGTGCCGTCGTCGAGGGCGTCGAACTGGAAATAGACCGAGTTGAGGCCGGCCTCCCGGCATCGTTCGGCGAAGCCGGGCTCGGCGAACTTGAGTCCGTTGGTGGCGACCTGGATGGCGGAGAAGCCGAGGTCGCGGGCGAGGGCGACGATCTCGAAGAAGCGCGGGTGGAGGGTGGGTTCCCCGCCGGCGAACTGGATGCAGGGGCAGGGGACGGGTTCGAGGTCGCGGAACCGCTGGAGCATGCCGCGGACCTGTTCGAAGTCGGGTTCGTAGAGATACCCGGCGGCGTTGGCGTTGGCGAAGCAGACGGGGCAATTGAGGTTGCACCGGTTGGTGAGGTCGATGTTGGCCAGGGCGGTATGGCTTCCGTGCCGCGCGCAGAGCCCGCACGCGGTGGGGCACGGCCCCGGGTTCTTTTCGACGGGATTGGCCACGCCCTTGCCGTCGCCGAAGCGGAACGATTCGACGCGGCGGTAGACGTCCACGTCGGCGTAGACGATGTCCTCGAAGCGTCCGTGGTCGGGACAGGTCTTGATCATCCAGGCCTTGCCGTCGCGCTCGATCACCTCGGCGGGGATGAGGCGCCGGCATGTGGGGCAGACGGAGGTGGTCTTCTTGGGCAGGCCGCGCTTGGGTTCGGGGAGGGGGAACCCCGCGTGGGTGGTGGCGGGTCCGCCTTGGTTTCGTTTGTTCGTCATGAAACTTTCGGAATCCTATTCATGGTATGGATAGACTTGTCATTTTATCATGGTTTCGATGCGTTTCCAAACGAAACCTCGGGGGCCTCGGGGGGCACGGGGGGGCGAGAAAAATCTCATGCTTGGCACGAAAATGGCTATGTCAGCACAGCAACTTCCGGACCAGGACGACGGGTGAAAAAAAACCTATTTTTCGTTGACAACTCCTAAAATTGGTATAAATTCGGGAGCGTGAACACAAGATGTAGAGTTTACGAATGATCAAAACCCCCGGGAAGGGAAAAGGAGGACCCAGACGACGTACAAGAGGCCGGTTCCGGTAACCAGACCAAGGAAGGAGTGAACCATGGCGAAGAAGAAAGCCACCAAGAAGAAGGCGGCCAAGAAAAAGGCCACCAAGAAGAAGAAAGCCGCCAAGAAGAAGAAACCTGCAAAGAAGAAGAAAGCGGCCAAGAAGAAGAAGAAAGCCGCCAAGAAGAAAAAGCCGGCAAAGAAGAAGAAAAAGGCCGCCAAGAAGAAAAAGAAGTAGGGAACCGATACGATCGGATCCCCAACACCTGAACGGAACGTGTTATGACTCGCTGGTCTGTCCAAACGGTAAACCGACTTTTCCCCTAACCGGAACCGGCCTCCTTCCTTACCAAAAGAGCCCGCCGAAAGGCGGGCTTCTTTTTTCCGACTTCACCACGAACGGTTGCCATCTTCTATCCGTGGCGATGATGCGGGTGAGTCAGGCTCGAGAAAAAACGAAGCACCGGAAAGGTTGACTGGCTGACAGCGCGAAACGCTCCCCCCCCCAAGCGGTTGAACGCGCCCCCGGCCGTCAGTATCATGAACCCTCGAACGCGCCCGTAGCTCAGTAGGATAGAGCGGCGGTTTCCTAAACCGCAGGCCGCAGGTTCGAATCCTGCCGGGCGTATCCGACCCCCGTTCCCCGGACGATCGCCTCCCTCACTCCGTGCGCTCCTTCTCCTTGCGGTCCGGGCCCCGCTCGATGTCCTCCTCCGTGTAGATCTTCCGCAGGTACTTCGCCTCGATCCAGGCCTCGCGCTTGTCCCGCCTCCGCTGCACCTTGGCCATGCTCCCCTCCTCCTCCACGATGACCACCCACTCGTCGTGGTTCATCTGGCCCGCCGGGGCCGTGCGCCCCGCGTCCTCCCACACGTCCACCTGCGGGCAGTTCAAGAACCCCGTCTCGTCCCGCAGGTCGATCCGGCGGATGAACTTGAACTTCTTCCCCACGCGCTTCTTCCAGCGCTCCACCGGGTCGTCGGAGGGAACCTCCTTCGCGGCGGCCCGCGCCTTGCGGCGCAACGCCCGCGCAGCCCGTTCCGCGTCCTCGAGGCTGACGTCCTTCTTGTACCCCTTTTCCGCCATGGCCTGGTGGGCCTTCTTCGCGATCGAGACGAGCTCCTCGTCCTCCACCGCGGGCCACGGCTTCCCCTGGGGCTTCGCCTTGGCCAGCTCCTTGTCGAGCTGCTTGAAGATCCCCTCCTTGTCCATCTTGCTCTTGTCCTGCGGCTCGATCTGGTCGATGGCCTCCTTCTGCTTGCCCGTCGGCCCGATCACCAGCGCCAGCACGATGACCGCCCCCACCGCAAGAAGAATGAAGGGAAGATAGGCCTCCCACGAGGGTCCCGAACGCTGCGTTCTGGCCATGGCGCCTCCCTGGAAACGAAGTGAAACCGTCTTTCCGACCCTGGGAACCCTTCCAGGATAGCCTCCCGGACCGGGGGAGATCAAGCCCGAGCCAGCCGCGCTGTCGACGAATACGGATTTCAGATTTCAGGCGGAGGAGCGGGGACACGACAACCCCGGATCCGGTCCGGTTGTACAGGCGAGCAGATGAGGCCGCCGGTTTGTTGGATCCGGGTTGTCTGTAACCGGTAACCCGTAACCTGTTTGATGCTGTGGGTTGTCACGACCCATGAATAGCAAAGCACGGCCAGCACGGGTTACGGGTGACTGGTTACAGACACAGCCAGGCAGCATCGCCGTGGTCCCGGGCCGAAAGCCTGCGTGGCCCGTGACACACGCCTCCCACAAACAGCGAACCCGGAAAAGGTTCCGGGGAGGCTGACGCCTCGCATCAGGACTTCGCCGGGTTGGCTCCTGCCCCGCCCGTCTGTTGCCATGCGAGACGAGGTTCTGGTACACTGTCAGGAAAGGGGAGGGGAAATCGACATTTCGAATACGGCGGCCATGAGCGCAAAATTGCGCATCCTCTCCGGGAAGCTCGGCGGGGAAGCGTACCAGCTGAACTACGGGGACCACCTCGTCGTCGGCCGGGACGACTCCTGCAACATCCACCTCATCGAAAACGGGGTGTCCCGCCGCCACTTCGCCGTCGAGGGCAAGGGCCACTCCTTCCTCCTCACCGACCTCGGGTCCGCCAACGGCACCCTGGTCAACGGCCAGCCCGTCCAGACCAAGGTCCTCAGGGACCGCGACCGCGTCAAGGTCGGGCCCGTCGAGATGCTGTTCGAGAGCGTCCCCGAGGCCGAGGCGGCCCCCACGCGCAAGCTCCACCCCATCGACGGCGGCACGGCGTCCATCAAGAAACGGATCGAGGACGAGGCCGTCGGCAAGGACCTCCCCCGGCGCACCGCCCCCCACTTCAAGCGTCTCGAAAAGATGCTCTCCACCCTCTACCGCGTGGGCAACGTCATCAACGCCGAACACGAGCGGGAGCGGATCTTCGAGACCGTCATGGACGTGGTCATGAACGTCCTCAAGGCCGACCGCGGCTTCCTGATCCTCTACGACGCCGACACGGACATGGTGGAGCCCGTCGTGGTCCGCGGCGAGGAGGAGGGCGGTAAGCTCACCCTCTCGCGGAGCATCCTCTCCGAATGCGTCACCCAGGGGATGTCCATCATTTCCATGGACACGCTCCAGGACGACCGGTTCAAGGCGGGCGCCAGCATCATCCTCCAGAACATCCGCTCCGCGATGTGCGTGCCGCTCGAATCGAAGCGGCGGATCCTCGGCGCCCTCTACGTGGACAACCTCACCACCCCGGGCGCCTTTACCGAGTACGACATGGAGATGCTCGCCGCCATCGGCAAGCAGGCGGGCATCGCCATCGAACGCCTGAAGCTGATCGAGGACTTCGAGCGGCTCTTCTACGGCGCCATCCGCACGCTCGTGGCCACGATCGAGGCCAAGGACCACTACACCAAGGGCCACACCGAACGCGTCACCACCTACGCCCTCCAGATCGCCGACGAGATGCACTTCTCCCCCGAGGAGACCGAAACCCTCCAGCTCGCCAGCCTCCTCCACGACGTGGGCAAGATCGGCATCCCCGAGAAGATCCTCAAGAAACCCGGCAAGCTCACCCCCGGCGAGTACGAGATCATGAAACGACATCCCGCCATCGGCGCCGAGATCGTCGGCAACATCGACAACATCGAACGCGTGCGCCGGATCGTCCTCGAACACCACGAGAAGTGGGACGGCACGGGGTACCCCGCGGGCCTGCGGGGGAAGGAGGCCGTCCTCGGCGCCCGCGTCCTCGCCGTGGCCGACGCCTACGACGCCATGACCTCCACGAGAAGCTACCGGCGGAACTTCTCCGAGGACGAGGTCATCAAGGAGTTCAAGCGCTGCGCCGGCTTCCAGTTCGACCGCGACGTCGTCCGCGCCTTCTTCCGGGCCTACAAGAAGGGCAAGATCGTCCCCCCCGACGTGCTCAGCGTCGAGGACATCCTCCCCAAGAACGATCCCGCGGCCGGCTGACGGCGCGCGGGACACGGGCCGGCGTTCGTCGTGAGCCACGGAACGAAGTGGAGTGGCGCCGCCATGCGGGACGAGGTGCTGCGGACAGGATGGACTTCCGAGACCCAGCTGGTATAATGGGTTCGATTCTGTGCTCTGGTTTCCATCTCCAAGGGGGACGCCATGATCCGACTGAAACTCGTGGCCCCGAATTCCCCGCCCAAGACCTTCACCTTCGACCATCCCGCCGTCATCATCGGGCGGTCGGACGACTGCGTCTTGCCCATCCGGGATCCCAAGGCCTCCCGGATGCACTGCCAGATCGTCCAGACGTCCCGGGGGGTCGAGCTGGTGGATCTGGGGAGTTCCAACGGCACCCAGCTCAACGGAAGCGACTGCTCGCGCCAGGGCCTCTCGCCCGGCGACGAGATCCGCATCGGCTTCACCCGCATCCTCTTCCAGGACAACGGGGACGCCCCCCTCGCCTCCGGCGACGACGAGATGGCCCGGACGCCCCCCGACGCCATCCCCGTCGGCGGCGCCCCGAACAAGGCGAAGGGGCACCCCGCCTCGACGCGAAGCGCGGCGAGCGGGCGGAGCGCCTCGGCGCGCCTGGCCGCACGGCGGAGCGGCAACCCCCTCGTGCCGCTGATGGTCTTTCTCGCCATCCTGGGCGGCTTCGGCGTCATCATCTACATCTTCATCCTCGCCCCGGACAAGGGGAAGCCGGAACCCGCGGCGGCCGGCCCCCTCGCCTCCGAGGAGGCCGAGGACGTCCATAGCCAGCAGTGGGAGGAGTTCGAGAAGCAGGACGAGAAGCGGCGCGAGGAGCAGAAGCGGCGCGAGGAGGAGATCAAGCGCAAGGCCGAGGAGCAGTGGCGGGCCGAGCAGGCGCAGAAGGAGCGCTACGAGGCGGAGGTGGAGCGGCGGAAGGAGAAGGAGAAGGAGAAGGCCACCCGGGCCGCGGCCGAGGAGGAGAAGCGCAAGGCCGCCGAGGCGGCCGCCCGGGCGAAACGGCGGGAAGAGCAGGCCAGGGTCTACGCCGGGGAAAAGGCCCGCTTCGAGAAGCTCGCCCCGGAGATCGAGACGCTGCTCGACGGCTTCCGCTTCGAGCCGGCCCTCGATCTCCTCAGGGACTTCCAGGCCGAGGTCGAGACGGAGGCCGGGATGGAACTCGCCGTGATGCGCTCCGACGAGATCAACGCCATGGCCAAGGCCTTCGAGACCATGTGGGGCAAGATCCAGAAGTACGACGAGATCGGCATCCACGGCCGCACCGTCAAGGTCACCACCACGGACGCCGACGGCTTCTCGGGCAAGATGGGGCCCGCCTTCGTCAAGTACAAGTGGTCCGACCTCGAGCCCGAGGACGTCCACCCCCTCTTCGACTGGATCGGCATGACCGCCGAGGACTACTACGGGGCCGGGCTGCTCCTTCTGGAACTCGGCCTCCAGGACCGCGGCGAGTACCTCCTGACCCGCTGCGTCGACAAGGACCCGGGCCGCAAGGCCTTCCTCGACCTCCTCGTGGCCCGGTACCGCGGCATCGAGCCCCCCGCCGGCGGCTTCACCATCTACGACGACCTCTGGATCACCGCCGAGGAGCAGGCCCTGGTGAAAAAGGGCTACCGCCGCTACCAGGGCAAGTGGATGACCCAGGAGGAGATCAACAAGGCCAAGGGGCTGGTCAAGGTCGGCGGCGCCTGGATGACCGAGGAGGAGGCGGAAGAGAAGAAGAAGGAAGACGACCTCATCGCCAAGATCAAGCCCAAGGGGTACATCAACAAGAACGGCTGGTACGACGGCGTCCCCTGGGAGGAAGCCATCGTCGTCGAGACCAAGCACTACCGCGTCAAGTCCAACCTCAAGCGCGAGGCGGTCGAGGACGCCGCCAAGATCATGGAGTGGCTCTTCTGGAACTTCTGCCACAAGTTCCACTTCTTCAAGCGCATGCAGAAGTTCAACGTGTGGATCGGGGGCAGCCGGCAGGACTACATGGCCCACGGCGGGGGACACGGCTCCGCGCTCGGGCACTGCACCTCCAGCGGCACCATCTCCACCTACTACCAGCCCCCCATCACGCTTCTGGTCCTCATGCACGAGGGCACGCACCAGTTCATCTTCCGCATCGCCCCCACCTGCCCCTTGTGGCTCCACGAGGGCATGGCCACCTATTTCGAGTGCAGCAAGTTCGCCGTGGACCTCAAGACCCGCACCCTGAAACTGCGGACCGGCCTTCTCAACCGCAACCGCTGCATGGTCATCCAGCGCGACCTCAAGAACGGCCGGGCCGCCTCCCTCGACCGCTTCGTCCGGGGCAAGGGCGGCGACCCCTACTCCCAGGGCTGGGCCTTCGTCTACTACATGATGAACGCCAAGGACGGCCGGTACACCCGCTACTGGCTCGACTTCCTCAACGACATCGGCAAGGGCCTCAAACCCATGAAGTGGTTCCGCAAGTGGCTCGGCGTCTACGACCTCGAGAAGTTCGAGAAGGAATGGAAGGAATACATCCTCGCCCTCGACCCCAACCGAGGCGAGGACCAGAACATCGGACACAAGTAGCGCCGGCCTGACGGGCGGGCTCGGCGCCGCCCCCGCCTTTTTTCCCGTTTTCCGGAACTTTCCCCCCCGCCGCGCGTCTCGAAGTGTACGGGACCGGACCGTTTTGGGATGGAGGTGCCCCATGAATCGACGCCCGATGCAGGTTCTCCTGGCGGCCGCGCTCGTGACCGCGGCCTTTGCGACGGCCTCGCGGGGCGACGGCTTCGTCGTCATCCGCCCGCCCCGGCGGCCGGCCCCCGTCGTCCCCCTGGCGGTCCAGTACCACCACGTGGACGTCAGCATCGACGACCCCGTCGCCGTCACGAAGATCGACCAGATCTTCAAGAACCCCAACCCCATCGAACTCGAGGGGGAGTACATCTTCCCCCTGCCCGAGGGGTCCGTGGTCACGGAATTCACCATGCACATGGACGGCCAGGAGGTGAAGGGGGAGATCCTGGACGCCGGCAAGGCCCGCGGCGTGTACGAGAGCATCGTCCGGCGCCAGAAGGACCCGGCGCTTCTGGAATACGTGGGCACGAAGATGTTCAAGGCCCGCGTCTACCCCATCCCCGCCCGCGGCGAGACGCGCATCGGGCTCACCTACTCCGAGATGGTCCCCTCCGACGCCGGGCTTCGGACCTATCGCTACCCCCTGAACACGGAGAAGTTCTCCTCGAAACCGCTGGAATCGGTGGTGGTGGGCGTGCGGCTGAAGACGACAGCGCCCCTCCTGAACGTCTACTCCCCCTCCCACACCATCGAAGTGGTCCGCAAGGGCGACCGCGAGGCCAGGGCGAGCTACGAGGCGAAGAACCTCAAGCCCGACCAGGACTTCATCCTCTACTACGCCACGTCCGAGGACGCCCTCGGGCTCAACGTGGCGACCTGGACGCCCCGGCGGGAGGACGGCTTCTTCCTGCTCATGCTCTCGCCGTCGGTGAAGACGAAACGCGTGGCGCCCAAGGACGTGGTCTTCGTCATCGACACCTCGCTCTCCATGGGCACCGCCCAGAACGACGCCATGGGGGCCGCGAAAAAGGCCCTCCGCTACTGCGTCAGGGCCCTGCGGCCCGAGGACCGGTTCAACGTCCTGGATTTCTCCATGGAGGTGAGGACGTTCGAGAAACGGCTCCTCCCCGCCACGGAGGAGAACGTCGAGGACGCCGTCGCCTACATCGACAAGATGGAGGCCCGCGGCGCCACCGCCATCGACGACGCCCTGCGCGAAGCCATGGCGATGGGCCGCGCGAGCGACGACCGCCCCTTCATGGTCGTCTTCCTGACCGACGGCACGCCCACCTGGGGCGAGCGGGACACGGCGGTCATCCGGGGGCACGTGAAGGATCTCAACACGATGAAGGCGCGCGTCTTCGCCTTCGGCATCGGCGACGACATCGACACCCTGTTTCTCGAGCGCCTGGCCCGGGACAACCACGGCGCGCGCGCCTTCATCACCGGCAAGGAGGAGCTGGAACACGTGGTGACGCGCTTCTTCGACAAGGTGTCCAACCCCATCCTGTCCGACCTCGCACTGACGATCGAGGGGCTGAGGACCTTCGACGTCTACCCCAAGCCCCTGCCCGACCTCTTCAAGGGGGACCAGATCGCGGTGCTGGGGCGGTTCCGGGGCGAGGGGACCCACGCCGTCACCCTCGAGGGCACGGTCGGCGAACACGAGCACCGCTACGTCTTCGAGGCCCCCTTTGGCGGGAAGACCAACGGCGGCGAGTTCCTGCCCCGCTTCTGGGCGTCTCTCAAGATCGGCCATCTTCTCGAGGAGATCCGCCTCCGCGGCGAGAACCGCGAGCTCAAGGAGGAGATCGTCCGCCTCTCCAAGAAATACGGCATCATGAACAACCGCTACGTCTCGTTCCTCGTGGTCGAGGACGAACCCCTCCCGCGACCCGCGGGATCCCCCACGCCCGCCCCCGGGGGGCGCGTCTTCCGCCTGAAGGCCGAGGAGGAGAGGGACGAGGGCGCGGAACCCGAGGACATGGCCTCGGGCAAGGCCGAACAGGGACGCCGCGCCGCCGGCGCCATCGACAAGGCCAAGAAGGGATTCTTCGGAAGCGACGCCAAGGCGCGCGGCGGGGTCGACCTCGGCCGGAAGGTGAAGTACGTCGGCGAGCGCACCTTCTACCTGGAAAACGGCGTCTGGGTCGACGCCCGCTACGACGGCCGGGCCGAGGTGAAGGAGATCGCCTTCCTCGGCGACGACTACTTCGCGCTTCTCGACGAGCACGAGGGCCTCAACAAGTTCCTCGCGCTGGGCGACCGCGTGCTGGTCGTGGTGGGGGACCGGGCCTTCCGCGTCGTCAAGAAGGGGTGAGCGTGAACCGCCACGCGCAGTACCATTCCGGCGGGTGCTCGTCGGGCGGGCACCCGAGACACTCGGTCCGGATGCGGGGGTCCACCGCCTCCGCGAACGTCGGGTACTCGGCCATGCCCCCCGACTTGCAGGGGTAGTCGTCGAGCCCTTTTCGCTTGCGCGCGGCCTGGACCCGGCAGTCGTTCATCCGGAAGACGAACGAGGTCTCCGTCTCCTCGTCGATGGACTGGCGGTTGACCGCGGCGTAGAGGCGGAACTGGAGCGCGCGCTTCAACCCGTCGAGGCCCGGCTTCTCGGAAAGCCCCAGGAACCGCTTGATCGACCACGCCTCGAAGGGGGAAAAGGCCGACCAGCAGGAGTCGTTGGCCCGCTTGGCGTCGTACATCCCCCGGCTGAACTCGACCGCCTGGAACCACACCCCGTCGTTGGCCAGCCAGTTCTTCGCCACCCTCTCCTTCAGCGCCTGCAGGGCTTCCCCGTCGAGCGCCAAAAGCGGCCCGGGCACGTCGTCCTTCATCTCGAACCCCAGCGTGTCGGCGAGCCGCTTCATCTGGATGGCGTAGCTGCGCGCGTAGGCCGCCTCCAGGATCGGCCACGCCTTCTCCCAGCCCAGCTGGTGACGGACCTCGGCGAACCACATGACGTAGTGCACGATCTGCCGGTGCAGGTAGTCGATCACGAGCCTCGCCGTGTCCTCGTGACCCAGATCCTCCTGGACGCGCGCCTTGTTTCGATCCATGGAACCTCCTTCCTTCGACATCGCTTCCCGGGTGCGCGAGCGCCCATCGTACCCGCGAACCGCACAACGGGCAACGGGAGCTTCGCCGCGTGCGTACGTCCCAAATCCTAAAGCAGCAAAGCCGCAGGCAAATCGCCTTCAACACGAAGGCGCGAAGGTAGACAAGGAGAAACGCAAAGGACGCAAAGGGATCCATGAATCTGGAACTCTGGAACTCAGGAAGGGAGTTGAGGGATTTTCGATTGTTGATTGTCGTCTACCATGAGCCTTCGGCTCTCCCAGAAACCATGACAATTAGGAGGGCGAGCCTCCCGGCGAGCCGGCTGTGTTTGGGCTCGGGAGGACCCTCGCCCTCTGCTCACTTTGAGCGTCAGCCCTTGACCCGCCCATCGTTGTTCGTACCGTGCCCACGGCCTTTCAAAATCCCCCGAATACACGAAGTGAATTCGGGGGATTTTGAAAATGTCTGGCCCCTCGAACGGAAAACGATTACAGCGCGAATAACTCGTACATCCTACAATCAAGCAGCCATCGAATGCGGAGATCATCATGGAGAAGAGCATCCGGTTTCCGGGGTTGTTCGCCGGGGTCCTCCTCGTCGCGTGTCTGGCGGGAGGCCTGTTTTGGATCCTCGTCCGGAACGCCGAAGAAGGCGTCCGCCCGAGGGAAACAGGAGGGAGCGTCGTGACGATTGGCGCGTATGAGCGCGCGGAGGCGTCGCCGTTGGGAAGCGGGATCGCGGAGCAGCTCGACCGGATCGAACGCCGCCTGGACCGGATCGAGACGCGCTTGCGGGAGGTGCGAAGCCCCGGGGCAGCGCCCGGGCATTCCAAGAAGACCCGGTGTTCCCTTCTTCGCAAGGCCTTCGTCTTCTCGGGCGAGGTCCTGGACGGCCTGCCGGTCTACAACGCCACGCAGGATGGCTACTGGCAGAGGATCGGGCGCGATCCCTCCCTGCATCCCGAGATCAAGCGCTACCGGCTGCGCTGGTTCGGGGGCAAGTGGTCCCCCTGGTACGTTCCCGGGAAGAACGACTTCGACGCCAAGACCAACCGCGACGGCTCGCAGAGGCTGATGTGGGCCTGCTTCACCGACCACAGCTTCCAGGCCGAATTCGACCCGGCCCTGCCGGACCGGTGCTTGATCCGCCGCAATCCCTTCGTCGAGACGGGACGCTTTCTCGACGGCCTGCCGGTCTACCGCCCGACCGGGGACGAGTACTGGGAGCGCATCGGCGCGGCCGCTTCCCTGCATCCGGAGATCGAGCGCTACCGGATCCTCGAGCCGGGAAGCGGGCCGTCCCGCTGGTACGTCCCCGGCGAGAACGACGCCGACGGCGAGACGGCGACCGGCGAACCCGCGAGGCTGATGTGGTCCCGCTTCACCTCCTGCGAGTTCCAGGTCGCGTTCCGCTGAGGGGGCGCGTCCCGCATGTTCATTGACACCCATCTGTGTGCATCGGCGGTCCGGAATCACCGTTCACGCGGCTCCAAACACCAAGACACGAAGGATTCACGAAAAAGAGGTTCGCTGTTTGTGGGAGGCGTGTGTCCCGGGCCACGCAGGTTTTCGGCCCGGGACCACGGCGATGCTGCAAGGCGGTGTCTGTAACCTGTAACCCGTAATCCGTGTGGCCGTGCTTTGCCATGGCGTAGTAGCAGCCCACAGCATGAACAGGTTACCGGTTACCGGTTACAAACAACCC